>Ga0307310_10000026_pt1 | contig 31951 bp, 29 predicted proteins | sample ER_DNA_197_FD_194502 | JGI IMG/M metagenome (GOLD analysis project Ga0307310, IMG submission 194502) | Bulk soil microbial communities from the East River watershed near Crested Butte, Colorado, United States - ER_DNA_197 | ecosystem: Environmental > Terrestrial > Soil > Floodplain | place...
AGGAAGCGCATGACGCAGGTGACGACGGCAGACGTGCAGGCGGTAGCCGAGCCATCGCCCTCCCGCGGAGTCGTCGTGACCGGTGCCGCTCGAGGCCTGGGTAAGGCCATCGCGGAGGCCTTCGCGCGGAACGGGGCAGCCGTGCTCGGCGTCGACCTCGACGACTCGGTGCGCGACGTCATGGAACGGTTCGGCGCCGGTCACGCGGGAGTGGTCGGAGACGTCGGCGAGGCCGACGTCCTCGAGGACGCGTTCCGGCGCGCCGCCGAGGCCGGCGGGGGACTGGCCACCGTCGTCCTCAACGCGGGCGTCGTGACGCCTGGTGAGACCGCCGAGTTCCCCGTCGAGGAGTGGGACCGGATCCTCGGCGTCAACCTGCGTGCCGCGTTCCTCGGCGCCAAGGCGGCCTACCCCTACCTCCGTGCGGGTTCCAGCATCGTCATGCTCTCGTCGATCTGCGGGTCGCAGGGCTTCGGCGCGCGCGCCGCATACTGCGCCTCGAAGTCCGGCGTGAACGGTCTGGTCCGGTCGCTAGCCGTCGAGTGGGCGCCGGTGGGCGTCCGCGTCAACGCCGTCGCGCCCGGGAGCATCGAGACGGAGATGCAGCAGGCGATGGTCGCGAGCGGCCGCGCGTCGATGGACGGGTACCTTCGCCGGATCCCCATGGGCCGCATCGGCAAAGCGTCCGAGATCGCCGACGCGGTGGTCTACCTCGCGTCGCCGAGGGCGAGCTACATCACGGGCGTCGTGCTGCCTGTGGACGGCGGCTGGGACAGCGGCGGGCTTCCCGCGCAGGCCTAGGTCCGCGGAGACGAAGGAACGAGAGAGAAGGTCACGCATGGTGCAGGTCGGGCTGCTGCTCAGCGACGTCCCGCGGTCGGTCTCGCCGAGCGACCAGTTCCGGGATGTGCTGCGGATCGTCGAAGCCGCGCAGCGCAACGGGTTCACGTACATCGCGATCGGTCAGCACTTCCTGTACGGCGATCTGCGCTGGCTCCAGCCGGTGCCGCTCCTCGCTCGCCTCGCCGCCGAGGTCGACCCGAACGTCCGGCTGGTCACCCAGATCGTCATCGCCCCGCTCTACCACCCGGTCATGCTCGCGGAGGAGATCGCGACCCTCGACGTCGTCACCGAGGGCCGGCTCGTCTTCGGTGCCGGCCTCGGGTACCGGCCGGAGGAGTTCGACTACCTCGGCGTGCCGTACAAGGAGCGCGCCGGCCGGTTCGACGAGTCGCTCGAGCTGATGAAGCTGCTCTGGACGGAGGAGGACGTCACCTTCCACGGGAAGTACTTCACCCTGGAGGACGTCCACCCCCACCTCTTCCCGGTCCAGAAACCCCACCCACCGATCTGGATCGGCGCCCACGCGGAGGCCGGTGTCCGTCGGGCGGGGAAGTACGGCGACGCCTACGCCTGTCCGCCGGAAACGCCCAAAGAGGAGGTGGCCCGGCGCTACGCGATCGTCCGCGACGGATTCGCGTTACGGGGCAGGGAGTTCGGACCGCAGCCGCTGCGCCGCAACTGCCTCGTCGCCGACACGCGCGAGGAGGCGATGGTCGAGTATGCGCGAGTCGCCCAGGGCCGGTATCTCACCTACGCCGCCAAGGGCCTTGACGTCATGAAAGACACCGACCTCGAGAACGAGTTCGCCAAGGCGGTGTCTGGGCACGCCGTCATCGGGTCGCCGGACGAGGTCATCGCGCAGCTGACCGACTACGTCACCGCGCTGCCGGTCGACCCGCTGCTGGTCCGCCCGCAGTGGCCGACGATGACCGCCGACGAGACCGTCGCCACCCTCGACCGGTGGGGCCGCGACATCGTCCCGGCCATCACCGCGATCACCCCCCGCCGCGACATCGACGAGGCGCTGCTGGCCCCGACCGCCGCCGGAGTGTCGACATGACGCCTGGACCGCTGGTCTATACCGACCTCGTCCCGGCCTTCCCCGACCCGGAGACGTGGACGCTCGGCCACGTGCTGCGCCACCACGCGGCGGAGCGACCGGACGCGGTTTGTCTGGAGTTCCCCGAAGAGGGTGTCACCTACACATATGCCCGGGCCCTCGATGCCGCCGAGCACGTCGCCTCGTCGCTGTACCGCTCAGGCGCCAAGGCGGGGGACCGGGTCGTTCTCATGGCACAGAACTCGTCCCACTTCGTTCGCACTTGGTGGGGCACCGCGGTCGGCGGCCTCGTCGAGGTTCCGATCAACACCAACTACGAGGGAGAGTTCCTGCGCCATCAGCTGGCGATCGCTCAGGCCCGGTTTGCGGTGATCGACGAGGTCCAGGCCGAGCGGTGGGTCGCCGTGGCCGAGCACGCCCGGATGGTCGAGCGGTTCTGGGTCGTCGACAGCGGCCTGGGCGATCGCGACAAGGCGGTGGCGCTGCTCCGTGAGAACGGCTGGTCGGCCGAGCCATGGGAGTCGCTCGAGGAGGGTGACGTCGTCCCGCTGCCGGCGCCGAAGCCGCAGGACCTGGGCGCGATCTTCTACACGTCCGGAACCACAGGGCCGTCCAAGGGCGTCGCGATGCCCTTCTCGCAGCTGTACTTCTTCGCCCAGATCGTCGTCAGCCTCACTCGGCTCACGTCCGACGACGTGTATCTCACGACGACACCGTTGTTCCACGGCAACGCGACGTTCATGGCCGTCTACCCGGTGATCGTCGCCGGGGGCCGCGCCGTGATCCGCCGCAAGTTCAGCGCGAGCCGATGGATCGACCATGTCCGCGACTCCGGGGTCACCGTCACCAACTTCGTCGGCGTGATGATGGACTTCGCGTGGAAGCAACCGCCTCGCGAGAACGACCGCGACAACCGGCTGCGAGCGGTGTATGCGGCGCCGACGGCCAGCACGATCGTGGAAGAGTTCAGGGAGCGCTACGGGATCGAGGCGTTCCTCGACGCCTTCGGCCTCACCGAGACGTGCGCGCCCATCATGTCGCCCTACGGCGTACCGCGACCGGCGGGTGCCGCGGGACTGCAGAACGCCGAGTGGTTCGACATCCGGTTGGTCGATCCCGAGACCGACCGCGAGGTGCCGGTCGGCGAGGTCGGCGAGCTCGTCGTGCGGCCGGTCCACCCGTGGACCTGCAGCAACGGCTACTACAACATGCCGGAGAAGACCGTGGAGGCGTGGCGGAACCTCTGGTTCCACACCGGCGACGCGCTGCGACGCGACGAGGACGGCTGGTTCTACTTCGTCGACCGCTACAAGGACGCGCTGCGCCGCCGCGGCGAGAACATCAGCTCGTACGAGGTCGAGCAGGCCGTGCTCCAGCACCCGGCCGTCACCGAGTGCGCTGTGCTCGGCGTCCCGGCCGACGTGGAGGCCGGCGAGGATGAGGTCCTGGCCGTCGTGGTCGTGAGCGAGCCGGTCGACCCCAACGAGGTGCTGCGATGGTGCGACGGCAAGATCCCGGCCTTCGCCATCCCGCGCTTCCTCCGCGTCGTCGACGCGCTGCCCAAGACCCCGTCGGAGAAGGTCCGCAAGTCGGTCCTGCGCGACGAGGGCATCACCACCGATACCTACGACCGGACAGCCGTCGCCGCCCGGTGAGGCGAGCGGACGCGCATACACACGAGGAGAGCCAGCGGTGGTCGACTACACCCCGGACCCGATCCACGAGGACATCCGTAACGCCGTGCGCACCATGTGCAAGGCGTTCCCGGACGAGTACTGGATGGAGCACGACACCAGCCACGAGTTCCCGTGGGAGTTCTACGACGCCGTCGCCAAGGGCGGCTGGCTCGGCCTGACCGTCCCGGAGGAGTACGGCGGCGGCGGGCTCGGCGTCACCGAGGCGGCCATCGTGGAGCAGGAGATCTCCGCGTCCGGCGCGGGGATGGGCGGCTGCAGCGCCGTGCACATCGGGATCTTCGGGTTCGAGCCGATCATCCACCACGGCACCGCGGACTTGAAGCAGCGATTCCTGCCCCGCGTCGTGACCGGCGACCTGCACACGTCGTTCGCCGTGACCGAGCCGGACGCCGGCACCGACACGACGAACATCTCGACGTTCGCCAAGAAGGTCGACGACGGCTGGCGGGTCTCCGGCAAGAAGGTCTGGATCACCAAGGCGCTCGAGGCCGAGCGGATGCTGCTGCTGTGCCGGACGAGCCCCCGCGAACCCGGCGCCAAGCGCACCGCCGGCATGACCCTCATGTTCGCCGAGATGGACCGCGACCACGTGTCGATCCGGCCGATCCCCAAGATGGGACGCAACGCCGTCGACACCAACGAGCTGTTCATCGACGACCTCTTCGTCGCCGACGAGGACGTCGTCGGCGAGGTCGGCGGCGGGTTCAAGGCCATCCTCGGCGGCCTCAACGCCGAGCGGGTCATCTCGGCCAACGCGGCGCTCGGCCTCGGCAAGGCCGCGCTGCGGCGGGGCACCCAGTATGCGAAGGAGCGCATCGTCTTCGGGCGCCCCATCGGGCAGAACCAGGGGATCGCCTTCCAGCTCGCCGAGGCCAAGATCCGGATCGAGGCCGCGGAGGCGGTCCTCAACAAGGCCGCCTGGATGGTGGACCAGGGGCTGCCCTGCGGCGCGGAGGCCAACTACGCCAAGTGGCTGTGCGCCGAGGCCGGGTTCTACGCCGCCGACGTCGCCCTGCAGGTGCACGGCGGGTTCGGCTACGGCAAGGAGTTCCATGTCGAGCGCTACTTCCGCGAGGCGCGGCTCATGCGGATCGCGCCGATCAGCCAGGAGATGGTCCTGAACTATGTCAGCGAGCACGTGCTCGGGCTGCCCCGCAGCTACTGAGAGGAATTCCCGATGACCGCCACGACGACCGCCCAGCACCCCCTTCGCGACTGGGTTCCCGACACGCGGACCCTGCTCATCGGCGGGGAGATGAAGCAGCCCGACGGCGACACCTGGGAGGTGTTCAACCCGGCCACCGAGGCGGTCATCGCCACCGTGGGGGGTGCGTCCACGGACCAGGTGGACGCGGCGGTCTCGGCCGCTCGCGCCGCGTTCCCGATGTGGTCCGCCCTTTCGGGAGAGGAGCGCTCGCGCCACATCCACCGGTTCGCCGACGTCCTCGAGGCGGCCGCCGATCGGCTGCTGCCGTCCATCGTCAACGAGGTCGGCACGCCGGTCTCGCTCGCCGAGTACCTCCAGGTCAAGATGGCCGTCCAGGAGCACCTGCGCTGGGCCGCCGACGCCGCGAACCTCGACCGAACCGTCCACCTTGGCGGCTACGACAAGCCGGCGCCGACCGAGAGTGACGTCGTCCACCAGCCGGTCGGCGTGGTCGCCGCGATCACCGGGTACAACTACCCGCTCAACCTGGCGGTCTTCAAGTTCGGCGCGGCCTTGGCGGCCGGCTGCACCGTGGTACTCCTGCCGTCACCGCGCACGCCGCTGACGACGCTGCTGCTCGGCGACCTCATCCAGGAGGCCGGCCTACCGCCGGGCGTCATGAACGTCGTCATCGGCGGGCCCGACGTCGGCGAGCGGCTCACGACGCATCCCGGCGTTGACCGGGTCTCTTTCACGGGGTCGGACGCGGTGGGCTCGAAGATCATGTCCCAGGCCGCGCAGAATCTCGTCGGCGTCACCCTCGAGCTCGGCGGCAAGTCGCCGAGCCTGGTCATGCCCGACGTCGACGTGCAGCAGATCGCCGTCGAGATGCACCTGCGGTGGTCGCGAAACGGCGGTCAGGGCTGTGCGGCGCTGGCCCGGCTCCTGGTTCACCAGTCGAGGTATGACGAGTTCCTCGAAGCGGGCGCCGCGGCGTTCGACCAGATGAAGGTCGGCGATCCCTGGGACCCGGCGACGAACGTCGGCCCGATGATCCGCCCCGACCACAGGGCGCGCGTGCTCGGTTTCATCGACGACTCGGTGGCGGCCGGAGGTCGGAAGCTTCTCGAGGTTACGAAACCGCTGCCGGAGAAGGGCTGGTTCGTCAACCCGGTGCTGCTCGGCAACCTCCCACCCGACGCCCGCGCCGTGCAGCAGGAGATCTTCGGACCCGTCGCGGTGATTCTGCCCTTTAAGGACACCGAGGAGGCCATCCGGCTCGCGAACGACACCGCATACGGGCTGGCCGCGAACGTCTGGTGCAACGACCCGGCCGAGGCGCGCCGCATCGCGGAGCAGATCCGCGCCGGGACGGTCTGGATCAACGGCGGGGGTGCCATGCGTCCGGATGCGCCGTTCGGCGGCTACGGCCGGTCCGGTGTCGGACGGGAGCTGGGGGAGTGGGGTATGCGCGAGTACCTCGAGGTCAAGCACATCCAGTGGAGAGTGTGATGTGGATACGATGAAGCACGAGCGCTCGGGCGGCCCGCTCGCCGGGGTGCGGGTCCTCGAGCTCGGCACCATGTACGCGGCACCGACCTGCGGTCGGATGCTGCGGGACTTCGGTGCAGACGTCGTCAAGGTCGAGGACCCGGGGACCGGCGACTACGCCCGGCAGTGGACGCCGATGAAGAACGGCCAGTCCTTCGGGTTCGCCCGGCTCAACTCCGGCAAGCGGTCGGTGGCGCTCGACCTGCGCAGCGACACGGACCGAGACACCGTGCGCCGTCTCATCGGGCAGGTCGACGTCGTCATCGAGAGCTTCCGGCCAGGGCGGATGTCGACGTGGGGGATGGGATACGAGGCGCTGTCCGCCGACCATTCCGGACTGGTCATGACCAGCGTGAGCGGGTTCGGCCAGTACGGGCCGAACAGCGGCAAACCCGGCTTCGGGACGGTAGCGGAGACCGGAAGCGGCTTCGCGTACATCAACGGCTGGCCGGAGACCCCGCCGACGTCTCCGCCCTTCGGTTTCGCCGACTCGATCGCCGGCATCGCCGCGGCCATGGGGACGGCCATGGCGTTGTTCCGGCGGGAGCGTACCGGTGAGGGCGACCACGTCGACGTGGCGCTCTACGAGCCGCTGATGTTCATCGTCGGCGACATGATCATGAACTACACCGGAACGGGGTTCGTCCAGGGACGGGTCGGGAACGGCACGGGCTCGGCCTCCCCGCGGGGCGTCTACCAGGCGGCCGACGGCAAGTGGCTGTCGATCGCGGCGTCGAACCAGGTGATCGCCAAGCGGCTGTTCGCGGCGATGGGGTCGCCGGAGCTCATCGACAACCCGCGCTACGCCACGAACGAGGTCCGGATGCGGCACAACGACGAGCTGCAGGCGCTGGTCACCGGCTGGGTGGCGGAGAGGCCGCGGGCCGAGGTCCTGAAGATCCTCGACGACCACGAGGTGGTGTGCAGCCAGGTCAACGATGCGAGCGACATCGTCGAGGACCCTCACTATCAGGTGCGCACGCTCGTCGAGCTGACCGGTTCCCAGGCGCTGGGCCGGGTGCTCACGCCGGGACCGGTGCTGCACCTCGAGGGGTACGCCGGCCCCACGTACGAAGGCGTCCCGACGGTCGGCCAGCACACCGACGAGGTGCTCCGCGAGCTTCTCGGCTGACCTGTTCGTGCTCTGAACCGCACGGGGTTCCGGCTCCATCTCGCACGAACCGGTGCGGACCGGTCAGGGCTGGCCGCCGTCGACCGTGAGGATCGACCCGGTCGTGTAGCTGGACAGGTCGCTGGCCAAATAGAGCGCCGCGCCGACGATCTCCTGCGGCTCACCGCCGCGCTCCAACGCGAACCCCTTCGCCCGTTCGGCGAACGCGTCCATGTCCCACGCCTTGCTGACGTCGGTCAGGAACGTTCCAGCCATGATCGCGTTCACCCGCACCGTCGGTCCGAAGGTGTGCGCGAACCCGACGGTGAGCGCGTTGAGACCGGCCTTGGCCGCCGCATACGGAAGAATCTGTGGACGCGGGTGCACGGCTCCTGCACTGGAGATGTTGACGATCGAACCGCCGCGGCCCGCCGCCATCCGCGTGCCGACGAGCGCACTGAGGCGGAACGGCCCCTTGAGGTTGACCGCCACGACCTTGTCGAAGAGCTCCTCCGTGACCGCGTCGACGGAGTCGTAGAGCGGCGACATGCCCGCGTTGTTCACCAGCACGTCGACCGCGCCCATCTCGGCGTAGACGCGCTCGACGAACGGGTCCAACGTCTCCCAACGGCCGACGTGCACGGCTGCACCCAGGGTGCGGCCGCCGAACCGGTCCCGCAGCTCTGCTGCGAACTCTGCGCACGCGTCCTCGTGCCGGCTCGCGACGACGACGTCGGCGCCGGCCCGAGCGAACCCGAGCGCCATCTCCCGACCCAGGCCGCGGTTGCCTCCCGTGACCACCGCCACCTTGCCGTCGAGGCGGATCGTCGGACGGGCGGCTGCGCTGGGCTCGGCCGGGTCACTCATTGACTCTCCGTCGTCTCGGCGATGGTGCTACCTCTTGACGTACCGTAATCTATCACTATGGTGATCATAGATAGGTCACCATCATCACTGTCATTCCCGCACGAACGGGGGACCTCTTGGCTGGTTTCGAACTGACACCGGAGCAGGTTTCGCTGCGCGAGCTCGCCGCCGAGGTGGCGCGCGAGGTGTACGCGCCGAAGGCGGCGGAGTGGGACCGTGACCGCACCCCGGTTCCCGACGAGGAGGTGCAGCGGCTGGCCCAGCTCGGCTTCCTCGGCATGGTGCTGCCCGAGGAGTACGGCGGCCACGGCGGCACGCTGCTCGACGCGCTGATCGTCCAGGAGGAGCTGGGTAAGCAGTGCCGACCCGCGGCCTTCCAGGTCTTCGAGGCCAACACAGGTCCGTGTCGCGTCATCGAGTTCTTCGGCACGGAGCAGCAGAAGAAAGACATCCTCCCCAAGGTCGTCACCGGGGAGATCATGATGGCCATCGGCATCTCCGAGCCCGAGGCGGGCTCGGCTGCGACCGACATGCGGACCCGTGCTCGGCTCGACGGCGACGACTACGTCATCAACGGCAACAAGCGGTGGATCTCCAACGGCGGCCACGCGAGCGACTACCTCGTTTACTGCCGGCTCAGCGACGCTCCTGGAGCCAAGGGCATTGGAGCGATTCGCGTCCCGAAGGACACCCCGGGCCTCAGCTTCGGTGCCCCGGAGAAGCTGATGGGATTCCGCGGGATCCCCAGCGCCGACCTCTACTTCGACGACGTGCGGGTGCCGTCCGACAACCTGGTCATCGCGGCCGGGGGCTTCAAGCAGCTGTTCGGCGTCTTCTCCATCGAGCGACTCGGCAACGCGACGATGAGCCTGGCCATCGGGCAGGCGTCCCTCGACCGGACTAAGGCCTACGTCCAGGAGCGGCGGCAGTTCGGTCGCCCGCTCATCGAGTTCCAGAACGTCCAGATGGTCCTCGCCGACATGGCGACCCAGGTCGAGGCGGCCCGGCTGCTCATCTACCGGGCCGCCATCAACGCCGGCAACGGGCTACCCGTCCCGTTCGAGGTGTCGGTCGCCAAGGTGTTCGCCAACGAGATGGCCAAGAAGGTGAGCGACCAGGCCATGCAGCTGCACGGCGGCAACGGCTACAGCGAGGAGTTCGGCATCGAGCGGCTGCATCGCGACGCGCACGGCTGGGCCATCGCCGGCGGCACGCCCGCGATCCAGCGGACCCGCATCGCTGCGGAGCTGCTAGGCCGGACCTTCAACCAGAGGGTGCCTGAGGGGCTGCAGTGACGGACGCTCCGTCCTTCGAGCTCCCGGCTCACTACGTCGAGCTGCAGCGCGAGGCGCGCGCCCTGGGCGCCGCCTGCGCCGATGTCGCGGCCCGCGCCGACGAGGCGGACCGGTTCGACCCGGACGTCCGGCAGCGACTAGCCGCCTCCGGCTTGGTCGACGTGGTGGTCGCGGCGCGCTACGGCGGCCGGTTCGAGACCGTCGACTCGCTCGCCGTGACGGTCGTCCGTGAGGCGCTGGCCTACGAAAGCGCCCACCTGGACTCCATGTTCGCGATGCAAGGCATCGGCAGCTTCGTCGTGTCGCACCACGGGTCCGACGCCGTGCGCGACACGTGGCTGCCCAAGGTCGCCAGCCTGGACGCCATCGGCGCGCTCGCACTCACCGAGCCCGACGTGGGGTCCGACCTGCGCGCGATCACGACGACGGCCGTGATGGACGGCGACGAGATCGTCGTCAACGGGCACAAGTCCTTCATCACCAACGCGGGCGACGCCGACTTCTACAGTGTCCTGTGCCGCGAGGGCGAGGCGTACTCGCTGGTGCTGGTCCCGGCCTCGTCCCCCGGGGTGACCGTCACGGCACCGCACCAGATCATCGCTCCCCATGTGCTGGGCGACGTCGTCTTCGCGGACGTGCGCGTCCCGCTCGACCACCGGCTCGGGGAGCAGGCCAACGGCTTTCGGCTGATGCTCTCGACGCTCGCCACCTTCCGAGTCTCCGTCGGTGGCGCGGCCGTCGGCGTGGCCCAGGCCGCCCTGGACGAGGCGCTCGCGCATACCACCACTCGAGAGCAGTTCGGTATGCCTCTCGCCCGCCTCGGAGGTGTACCCGCCTCGCTCGCGACCAGCTGGATCGAGATCGAGATGGCGCGGGCGCTCGTCTACCGTGCCGCGGCGGCGGCGGCCCGGGACCCGCTCGGCGCGCTGCATCTCTCGTCGATGGCGAAAGTGGGCGCGACCGAGATGGCGAGCCGCGTGGTCGACCGGTCGGTCCAGTCGATGGGCCGGTTCGGGCTGGTGCGCGGGAGCAAGATCGAGCGGCTCTACCGGGAGGCGCGCCCGATGCGGATCTACGAAGGGTCCACCGAGGTGATTCTCGACTCGCTGGCCAAGAAGCTGGTGAAGGACCACACGGCAAGACAAGGCCATGATCAGCCATGATTCTTGACTGCCACCTGCACGTGTGGCCGGACCACATCGCGCAGGCCATGCAGGCTCAGCGTCCGGCCGGGATGCCGCTGCGGTTCGACGGCACCCTCTCCGGTCTTCTGCGGACGATGGACGAGGCCGGCGTCGACAAGGGCCTGGCCCTGGGCGTGGGGATCAAGGCGTCGACCGTCGCTCGGACCAACGAGTTCATCGGGACGGTGCCTCGAGACCGGCTGGTCCCGATGGGCACGGTCCACCCCGAGCTCAGTGTCGACGAGAACGTCACGTCGTTGCAGGACAACGGGATCGTCGGGGTCAAGCTGCACCCATTGTTCCAGAACCTCGCGCTCGACGATCCCCGGGTCCACGACATCCTCGCGGCCTTGGCGCAGGAGCGTATGCCGGTCGTCACTCACGTCGGGGCCGGCGAGGACGAGGCGGCCAACCAGCGGGGCGCACCGAAGCTGCTGCGGCAACTGGCCGACGCCCTCCCCGACCTCACCCTGATCGCCTGTCACTTCGGCGGGTACCACCGGCTCGACGAGGCGGAGGACCACGTCGTCGGGTCCAGGGTCACGCTTGAGACGTCGTGGCCGCCGACCATGGCCGAGCTCGACCCCGAGCGCGTCGTCGCGATCATCCGACGGCACGGTGCCGACCGTGTCGTCTACGGGTCGGACTGGCCGATGGCGGACCCCGCAGCCGAGATGGCGGCGATCCGGGCCCTTCCGCTGACCCAGGAGGAGGTCGACGGGATCCTCGGCGACAACCTCGCCCGGCTCCTCGGACTGACAACCGCATGACCGGCAAGGTCGTCCGGCTGGGGGCGGGCATGGCCTTCTGGGGCGACAGCGTCCGGCCGGCCATCGACATGGTCGAACGCGGCGAGATCGACTACCTCTGCTGCGACCACCTGGCCGAGCTGACCATGTCGATCCTGGCGAAGCAGCGCGCCGCCGACTCCGAGCGCGGCTACACCCGCGACGTCCTCGATCTGCTCCGCGGCGCTCTCCGCGGCTGTCTGGAGAAGGGGATCAAGGTCGTCACCAACGCCGGTGGCGCAAACCCGCAGGCCGCCGCCCGAGCCATCCGCCGGCTGTGCGACGAGCTCGACCTCCCCGGGGTCCGCATCGCCGTCGTCCTCGGCGACGACATCGAGGACCGCATCGACGACCTCACCCGGGAGGGCGTCTCGTTCCGGAACCTCGACACCGGTGCCGATCTCGACACGGTGCGCGACCGCCTCACCCACGCGGCGGTCTACACGGGCTGCGAGGGGATCGTCGAGGCCCTCGACCGGGGCGCCGACGTCGTCGTCTGCGGCCGGGTCACCGACATCGCGCTCTACCTCGGCCCGCTGGTCCACGAGTTCGGCTGGTCCTTCGACGACTGGCCGCGGCTCGGGATGGCGACGGTCGTCGCACACGCCATCGAGTGCGGCGGCCAGGCGACCGGTGGCTTGTATGCGGGTGGCTGGGCCGACGTCGAGGGCCTCGAGACGCTGGGGTACCCGATCGCCGAGGTCGGCGAGGACGGCACGGCGGTTCTCACCAAGACGCCCGGATCCGGTGGCGAGGTGAGCATCGGCACAGTCAGCGAGCAGCTGGTTTACGAGATCCTCGACCCTGGCTGCTACCTCACCGCCGACGTCACGGCGGACTTCACCGGGGTGACGCTCGAGGAGGTGGGCCCCGACCGGGTCCGGATCGCCGGCGGCACCGGGCGGGAGCGTCCCGAGACCCTCAAGGTCAACATGGGCTACCGCGCCGGGTTCGTCGGTGAGGCGCAGTTCACCTACACCTGGCCGGACGCCTACGCCAAGGCGCAGCGCGGACTGGCCTTTCTGCGGAAGCGGCTGGAGCGGGCGCAGTTCCGCTGTACGGACGAGCTGGTGGAGTACCCCGGACACACCTCGATGTGGGGCTCGCGGGTGCCGCCGCCGGACGACCCGGAGCTTCCGGAGATCGTGGTCCGCTACGCCGCCCGCTGCCCCGATGCCACCGAGGCGCGCAAGGTCTTCACGGAGAGTGTGCCGCTCTACAACAACGGGCCCGCCGGCGTTGCGGGCGTTGGAACGCGGCCCCCGCTCAAGGAGCTGTACGCGATCTGGCCGTGCCTGGTCTCGCGCGAGCACGTCGTGCAGCGCGTGGAGATGCTCGAACCGGCCACGGCGAGCCGATGAGAGTCGCCGACCTCGCCCACGGCCGGTCCGGCGACAAGGGCAACACGTGCAACGTCGGCATCGTTGCGTGGGACGACGCCGGTTACGCGACCTTACGGGACGTCCTCACCGAGGAGCGGGTGGCCGCGCACTACGGCGACCTGGTGACGGGGTCGGTCACGCGTTACGAGCTGCCGAGCATCCGTGCCCTGAACTTCGTGCTCACCGGAGCCCTGGACGGTGGCGGCACCATGTCGCTGCGCTCCGACCACCTGGGCAAGGTCATGTATGCGTGGCTGCTGCGGATGGAGCTGCCGTGAGCGACCCGGTGGTCGTCTCGCGCCGCGGGAGCATGGCGGTGCTCACCCTCAACCGGCCCGAGTCGCGCAACCCGCTCGACTTGGAGCTGTCCACGGCGCTGCTTGTCGCGGTGCGCGAGGCGATGGTGGACGAGGCCGTGCGATCGGTGGCGATCGCCGCCGAGGGCTTGGCGTTCTCGGCCGGGGGGGACCTCCGGCAGATGCGCCACCTGGCCGAATCGTCGGCCCCCGCCGCCCACGGCTGGCCGAGCGCGATCGTCGAGCTGCACCAGCTCGCACTTCAGGCGCCCAAGCCCCTCGTCGCGCTCGTCGACGGACCCGCATACGCCGGAGGGATGGGGCTGGCCGGCATCTGCGACGTCGTCCTGGCCACTCCGCGAGCCACTTTCGCCCTCCCTGAAGTGCGGATCGGGCTGTTCCCCATGATCGTCGTCGCCCATCTCGCCCGGTCGCTGCCGCGCAAGGTGCTGCTAGAGATGATGATGACCGGACAGCCGCTCTCGGTGGACGACGCTTACCGGCTGGGGTTCGTGGCCCGGGTCTGCACCGACACCAAGGCGCTGTACGCCGAGGCCGACCGGTACGCGAGCTGGTTCACCGACGCGGCGCCGGATGCGATCCGTCTGGGGCGCAAGGCGTTCGGGGTCCTGGCCGACATGCCGGCGCCGCAGGCGCTCGACGCTGCCCAGCTGTTCAACCTCGCCTTCTTCCTGGGTGAGGAGCTCCCGGAAGGAGCCGGTGCCTTCCTCGACAAGCGTCGTCCGGCCTGGGTGGACGACGATGGCTGAAGCGTTCCTCGTCGACGCGGTGCGGACGCCGGTCGGCAAGCGCGGCGGCGCGTTGTCGGGCATCCACCCGGCCGACCTCGGCGCAACGGTCATCGAGGCGCTGCTGTCTCGCACCGGCGCGGACCCGAGCGCCGTCGACGACGTCGTCTGGGGGTGCGTCGGCCAGATGGGGCCGCAGGCGTCGAACATCGGCCGCATCACCGCGCTCTCGGCGGGCTTGCCGGAACACGTCCCCGGGACGACGGTCGACCGGCAGTGCGGCTCCTCGCAGCAGGCCGTCCATTTCGCCGCGCAAGCGGTCATGGCGGGCGTCCAGGACCTCGTCGTCGCCGGCGGGGTCGAGGTGATGAGCCAGGTCCCGATCGCGTCGCCCACGACGATCGGGCTCGAACACGGGATGGCGCACCCGCGGGGCGGCGAGGGATGGCGGCGCCGGTTCGGCGAACAGCCGATCTCGCAGTTCCGGGGCGCCGAGCTCATCGCAGAGAAGTGGGACATCAGCCGGGGGGAGATGGAGCAGTTCGCCCTCGAGAGTCATCGGCGGGCCCTGGCCGCGGCCGATGCGAGGTTGTTCGACGACGAGGTCGTCGCCGTGGGTGGCCTCGACCAGGACCAGGGACCGCGGCGCGGATCGACTCCGGAGGCGTTGGCGGCGCTGGCGCCGATCGGCGAGACCGGCCGGCTGACGGCCGCCCTGGCCAGCCAGATCTCCGACGGCGCCGCGGCGCTGCTGGTGGCATCGGAGGGGGCGGTCCGCCAGTTCGGCCTCACACCCGTCGCTCGGGTGCACACCATGGTGGTGGTGGGCTCCGACCCGGTGTTCATGCTCACGGGGCCGATCCCCGCGACCGAGGCGGCCCTGCGCCGGTCGGGGTTGTCACTGGAGGAGATCGGGACCTTCGAGGTGAACGAGGCGTTCGCCTCGGTCGTCCTGGCCTGGGCGTCCGAGACGAGTGCCGACCTCGACCTCACGAACCCGCAGGGCGGCGCCATCGCGCTCGGGCATCCACTCGGTGCGACCGGAGCCCGGCTGATGACGACGATGCTCCACCGGATGCGTCGCGACGGGACCCGCTATGGCTTGCAGACGATGTGCGAGGGCGGTGGAATGGCCAACGCCACGGTCGTCGAACTCTTGTGAGCGCGGCGCCGGGGGATGCGCTCCCCGCCCAGCGCGTGGACGCGCACACCCATGTCTGGGAGCTGACCCGTCGACCGCAGCCATGGATCGACCCCCAGACCATGGCCGTTCTCCACAGCGACCACACCCTGACGGACCTGCGATCAGAGCTCCAGGGAGCTGACGTCCACGGCGCCGTGCTGGTGCAGGTACTCAACGACGCCGACGAGACCGACGACTATCTCTGGCTGGGCACCGAGCCGATGATCCGAGGCGTGGTCGGCTGGGCCGACCTGCTTTCCTCCGAGGTCGAGACGAGGTTGGACGCTCTCTCGAACCACCCGTCCGGGTCGCGGCTGGTCGGGATCCGCCACCAGGCTCTCGCGGAGCCGGACCCCGCGGGATGGCTGCAGCGCGTGGCGGAGGGGAGGGCCTTGGCGGCCCTCGCCCGCCGGGGCCTCACTTTCGACCTGATGTTCCGTCCCGAGCACCTGTCCGTGGTCCACGACGTGACCCGACGGCACGGCGCAACGACGTTCGTCCTCAACCATGCCGGCAAGGTTCCGGTCGCGACCGGATGGCGATCGGCGGAGTCGGAACGTTGGGCCGCCGCCATCACGGAGCTGGCCACCTCGGACAACCTGGTGTGCAAGCTGTCCGGACTGACCACCATGGCCCACCTCGATCGATGGACCGTGGCGGACCTGCGGCCGTTCGTCGACCATCTCCTCGACCGGTTCGGGCCGGATCGGCTGATGTTCGGCTCGGACTGGCCGGTCAGCCTCCGGGCCGGGACATACCAGATCACCGTGGACGCAGTCGGCGAGCTGCTCGCGGCCCTCACCGCGCCCGAACGGGCGGCTGTGCTCGGCGGCACCGCAGTGCGGACTTACACACTCAGCTGACGTGCACGTTTGGCAGCTCCGACAAGATCGAGGAGTGCGGGGCCTAGTCGTCCACGGGTCGCGTGAGCATGAGGCCGGCGCGGTGGGCGATGTGCACAAGCTCCCCGCGCTGGTTGATGCCGCGATGCTCGAAGAACACAATGCCGGAGTCGTTCCGGCTCTTGGATATGCGCTTGTCCATGATCGTCGACTCCGCGCGAAGGGTGTCCCCGTGAAAGACCGGGGCCGGGAAGTCGAACTTGGTGTAGCCCAGGTTGCCGAGGGTCGTGCCCAGGGTGAGGTCGTGCACGATCATCCCGCCGATCAAGCCGGCCGTGTACAGGCTGGGCACCAGGCGCTGCCCGTGGATGGTGCCCTCCATGTAGTGCGCGTCGAGGTGAATGGGCGCCGGGTTCATCGTGATCGAGCAGTAAAGGACGGTGTCCGTCTCGGTGACGGTGCGTGACCACTCGTGCCGGTACTCCTTGCCGATCTCGAACTCCTCGAAGTAGAGCCCCGCCATCGTCACTCCTTGCCGTCAGGGACCGGACGCCCGGCCACGTGGTTGTCGGTCACACGCCGCCGTTGAGTGCAGCGAGCTCGCCCACCCGCGCCAGCCACTCCTCGGCCTTGTCGGCGTGCGCCTTGTCGATGTGGATGTCGCCGTACATCAGAGCGCCGTCCCCACGGGCGTCCGCCTCGTTGTAGGTGTCGAGCAGGCCGCGGTAGAAGCGGATCTGGTCGTCGTCCGGCGTGAACACCTCGTTGACGACGGAGACGTGGCTGGGGTGCAGGACGACCTGGCCGCGGAAGCCCATTCGGCGTCCGCGGACCGTGAACTCGCGCAGTCCATCGAGGTCGCGGATGCGTTCCCACAACGCGGTAAGGGGGTGCCGTCCCGCGGCCTTGGTGGCCAGCATGATTCGCGTGCGGTGGTACTGCGACTCGGTGCCTTCTGGCGTCCACTCGTAACCGACGGCCTTGGCGATGTCGGCGTGTTCGGCCGTCGGGCCGATCATGGCGCCCACCCGCGGTGATCCTGCGGCGATCTCCTCGCAGTTCTGGATGCCTTGGATCGTCTCCACCGGGATGATGTACTCCAGCCCGCTCACTCCGTTGGCCCGCTCGAAGAGGTCCAGGAGTGTGTCGTAGCGGATGACGTCGATCGCGTTGTTCACTTTGGGGGCGAAGATCCCGGTGAGGCCGGGCACGATCGACGCTTCGAGGTCACGCCCGATGTGCGGTGTGGCGAGGGAGTTGCAGCGCACGAAGAGACCCATCGCCGGATGCGATGCGGACAGTCGCTCGATGGCCGCGGCCACCTCCTTCCGGGCCGACGGCTTGAGGTGCTCGGGGACCGAGTCCTCCAGGTCGAAGCAGACGGCGTCGGCACCCGACTCGGCGGCCTTGTCGAACCAGGAGGTCTTGTGCGCCGGGACGAAGAGGACCGTGCGGTAAGGCTTCATGACGAGACTCTCCGGTCAGTAGCTGCGAGGGAGGCCGAGGACGTGTTCGCTCAGGTAGTTCAGAACCATCTCCTGGCTGATCGGCGAGATCCGCTTCAGCCGCGCCTCGCGGAAGTAACGCTCGACGTGGAACTCCGTGCCGTAGCCGAAGCCTCCGTGCGTCTGGAGCGCGGCGTCGGCGGCCTGGAAGGCGGCGTCCGCGGCGAGGTACTTGCCCATGTTGGCCTCCGCGCCGCACTCCATCCCGTTGTCGAGGAGCCAGGCGGCCTTGTTGACCATGAGCTCGGCCGCGTCCAGGCGCATCATCGCGTGGGCGATGGGGTGCGCGATGGCCTGGTTCTGTCCGATCGGACGTTCGAAGACATGGCGTTCCTTCGCGTATGCGGTGGCTCGCCGGACCGCCGCCCGGCCGATGCCCAGCGCGGCGTTGGCGGCGATGATGCGTTCCGCGTTGAGGCCGGCCAGGATCGCCCGGAAGCCCTTGCCGACCTCGCCGACGACGTCCTCGTCAGGGACGAACAGGTCGTCGATGAACAGCTCGTTGGTGTTGACCGCGTTCCGTCCGAGCTTGGGGATCTCGCGGATCTGGACGTGGTCGGGGTTCATCTCGGCGAACAGCAGAGTCATCCCGTCCGTGCGCTTCACGACATCCTCGCGTTTGGTGGTCCGGCAGAGTAGGAGCACCCTCTCGGCCTGCTGCGCCTTGGTGATCCACACCTTCTTGCCCGTCACGAGGAAGCCGTTCGGCACCTTGCGCGCGAACGTCGTGATACGAGTCGTGTCCGTGCCGGCGTCCGGTTCGGTGACCGCGAAGGAGATGTGCAGGTCTCCCGTCGGCACCCGGGGCAGAAACCGCTGCTTGAGCTGTTCCGAGCCGTGGCGGATGATCGGGTCGAAGCCGAAGATCCCGATGTGCACCGCGCTGCAGGCGTTCATGCCACCGCCGGACGCCGAAATCTCGTGCTCGACGATGGCCGCCTCGGTCACGCCCAGCCCGCCACCGCCGTACTCCTCGGGAATGGTGATGCCGAGCCAGCCGGCCTTGGCGACGGCGTTGTAGAAGTCCCAGGGAAACTCGTGGTCGCGGTCGTGCTCCATCCAGTACTGGTCGTCGAACGGCTCCATCATCTCGCGCACGGCGGCGCGGATGTCCTCGTGCAGAGCGTTCTTGCTGAAGTCCACGGACCGGTTACCTCGATGTCGTCGGCGGCGGCGCACTTGACCGTCTCATGCTAATCATGATCATAGATCGCGGTCAAGGTACTCAGGCCGGCGCCGAATCCGTCATCCCGCGAACCGGCGGGTCGACAGCCCCCCAACGTCGGACGCCAGGGAGAGGACGCTCCCGGCATGCGGCTCGAGGGTCGGGTCCGTCAGGTGGTGGCGCGAGGTCGTGACGAAGATCGTGCGCAGGTCGCGGCCGCCCAGGGCCACGGCCGTCGGGTAGGTCACCGGCAGCGGCACCTCGGCCGCCAGCGCTCCGTCCGGGCTGTATCGGCGCAGATGGCCACCGCCCCACATGGCCACCCAGATCGCGCCCTCGCGGTCGACTGTGAGACCGTCCGGCCGGCCTCGGCTGCCGTCCTCCGCCAGCACCGTTCCGCAGGGCACCAACCGGGGTTCGCCGCCCTTCGGCGCGTCGGGAACGGCGTAGCTGTCAACCCGGCACCGGCCGGTGTCGGCGACGTGGAGGACGTCCCCCGTCGGGCTCCACTCGATGCCGTTGGACGCGACCATCCCGTCGAGCACCTGTCGCACGGTCCCGTCCGCCGTGACTACGTACAGCCCAGCTTCGGGCGCTCCGCGCGTCGAGTACGTGCCTACCCACAGCCGCCCCTGCGTATCGCAGCACCCGTCGTTCAGCCGAGTGTGAGCGTTTCCGGCGTCGATCTCACAGATCGGCCGCAGGGGGGAGTCGTCGTTCTCAGTGACCGCAAGATGGTCGACCTGCGCGACAACCCGGCCGCCCCGAAGGCGCGGCAGCGCCAGGCTCGGCTCGTTCGGGACGTCGACATCGACGACCGCGTGGCGGCCCGGCGACCAGGCCCGCACCTTCCGGCCTTTGATGTCGACCCACGTCAGCTGCTCGGTGCGGTCGTCCCAAGACGGCCCTTCGCCGAGCAGGTCCGCACTGGAGACCGCGACCGAGATCCCGTTGACCACCGGCATCCCACCATCCGTTGACAGCCGCTCCCGCCAGTCCGTATTTTAGTATAACTATGCGAAGGGATTCGTCCATGGTCGAGCCGGCGGTCGACGCCACGTCCGCCCTCACCCAGGTCGACGACGCGGAGATCAGCGCGTTCTTCGCCGCCGACCCCGAGACGATCGCCTGGCCCTACCCGATGTACGAGCGCTGGCGCGAGGGTTCCGGCGTCGTCCGCTGGGAAGGCGGCCCGGCCACCCTCGTCACCCGTCACGCCGACGTCAAGGCGGTGATGGGCGGCGCATACCCCATCGGCCAGAACGCCTACCGGTTCGGCGAGCTCGCCGAGGGAACGCTGCGCCGGCTTCCGGCTGCTCAACACGACATCTTCTTCAAGGTCCTCGATTTCGAGGGCAACTTCATGAGTCGCCAGGACGCGTCCGGTCACGCGCGGCTGCGCCGCATCTCGTCGCGGGCGTTCACGGCCCGCCGGATCGAGATGCTCCGCGAGTCGATCCAGGGACACGTCGACGACCTCGTCGACGCGATGCTCGAGAACCCCCAATCCGACGTCAAGCAGGACCTCGCCAACCAGCTCCCGGTGCGGGTCATCGTCGACCTCATCGGCGTGCCGCAGTCCGACCGGGACATGATCTGGGAGTGGTCCGAGGCGATCGGCGCGCTGTTCAGCCTCGGGGAGATGACGCTGCGCAAGGCAGACGAGGCGATCGACGCGTTCCGGGCCTACGTCGGTGACATGATCCACCACCTTCGGACCACGGGTGACGGCCCCGAGCTGGCTCGACTGCTGCTCGACCACCGCGACAACGAGGCGATGACCGAGGACGAGCTCGTCGCGATGTACCTGCTCATCCTCTTCGGCGGTAGCGAGACGACGACGAACCTGTTGGGGAACGGCTTCGCCGCCCTCCAACGGAACCGGGACCAGTGGGACCTCCTTCTCGACGACCCCACGCTCGTCCGCGGCGCGGTCGAGGAGCTCATCCGGTACGACTCGCCGCACCACTACCTCCCCCGGGTCGTCGAGCAGGACTTCCGGCTACACGACGTCGAGCTCAAGGCGGGGCAGACCGCGATCATCGTCATGGGGGCGGCGAACCGGGACGACACGGTCTTCGACCGGCCCGACGTCCTCGACGTCCGCCGACCGAACAAGTCCGACCACCTGTCCTTCGCGTTCGGCGCGCACTACTGCCTCGGCGCAGCCTTGGCCCGCCTGGAGGGCGAGATCGTCTTCTCGACGCTGTTGGAACGATTTCCCGAGGCGCGGCTGCTGACCGACGAGCTGACATACGGCGGCAGCGCGATGCTGCGCGCGATCCAGTCCCTGCCGACCGACCTCGGGCCTCGCCGTTGAGCTGGTACCGCATGGCCGCGCAGCCCGACCCCGGGACGGTCGACCGAGGGGCCCGGGTCGCCCTGCGCCAAGGCGGTTCTGCTGTCACCTTCGGGGAGCTGGACGACAGGGCCGGCCGGTATGCGGCGGGACTGGCCGCCAGCGGCGTGACGGCCGGCGACCGAGTGCTTGTTGCACTGTCGAACTCGGTGCGCCTGTTCGAGATGCTCATCGGTTCCGCGCGGGCGGGGGCGGTCACCGTTCCGGTGAACACGCGGCTCTCCGACCGCGAGCTGCAGGCGGTGACCGAGGATGCGACGCCGGCCGTCGTGGTGGGCGACGCCGCATTGGTCCACCGAGTCCCACGACGGGCCGGTGAGCGCCTCCGCCTCGTCGTCGGGCCGGAGTACGAGGCCTGGCTGTCCGCATACGACAGCACCGGCGGCCGGCCCGGGACGCCGGACGACGTCGTGTTGCAGATCTACACATCCGGGACCAGCGGGCGTCCCAAAGGGGTCCTGCTCACCGACCGGAACCTCGGGGCCAAGGTCACCGGTGTCGTGGACCGATGGGGCCTGGATGAGACGAGTACGAGCCTGCTGGCCACCCCGCTGTTCCACATCGGAGCGATCAGCTGGGCCCTCGTGGGGTTGGCCGCGGGTGCCACGACGGTGCTCGCGGACGACGCGCGGCCGGGAACCATCGCCCGTCACGTCGCACAGGACGGCGTGACCCACGCCTTCCTCGTGCCGTCGATGCTCGGCGCCCTGGCCCGCGAGCTGGGCGACCGGCAGGCCGGTTTCCCCTCGCTGCGCACCGTCGTCTACGGAGGATCCCCGATCACCGACGCCGAACGCGCTTCCGCGACAAGGGTTCTCGGTCCCGTACTGCGCCAGGTCTACGGGATGACCGAGACCACGGGCGGGTTCACGGAGTTGGAGCCCGACCCCGCCCGATCCGAGAGCGACCCCCTGGGCCCGTCGGTCGGCCGCGCCTATCCCTGGGTGGACGTGGAGATCCACGACCCCGTGACGGAGATCCGGCTGCCCGCGGGCGACGTCGGCGAGGTGTGGACGCGCTCCGCCCAGAACTGTGTCGGCTACCACGGCATGCCGCTGGCTACCGAGGAGCTGCTGTACGACGGCTGGCTGCGGACCGGTGACCTGGGGCGCCTCGACGCGGAGGGCTACCTCTTCGTGACCGGGCGGCTGAAGGACATGATCATCACCGGCGGTGAGAACGTGTACCCCTCCGAGGTGGAACACGTGCTGCGCCTCGACCCAGAGGTCGCCGATGTCGTCGTTCTCGGCGAGCCCGACCCGACCTGGGGAGAGACCGTCGTCGCGGTGGTCGTCCTCGACGCGGCATCCCGCCGCACTCCGGAGTCCATCATCGACGCCACCCGCGGCGAGCTGGCCGGCTACAAGCGCCCGCGCCGCGTCCACATCGTCGACGAGCTGCCCCGCAACGCGTCGGGCAAGGTCGCGACCGGGGTGCTCCGCGCCCGATTCTCGGGAGGGACATCATGACGGTACGGATCTTGGCCTTCGTCAACCACATTGCGCCGGTACCCGGCATCGAGGCCGACATTGCGCGCGCCTTCGACTGGGGCGTGGACGTCGTCGTGGCGCAGGGAACGGGAAGTGACTGGGGCCCGTACTGGCTGGGGTCCGGAGAACAGGTGTCCGCGAACCAGGCCGCCAACGTCGAGCCGTACCTGGGCGCCGCCGTCGAGCACGGCGTGCCGTTCGTCTTCTCCCTCGGGATCGCCGGCGCGAACCCGCACCTCGACACCTGCCTCGAGGCGTTCGACGCGCTCTGCGTCCGTAACGGGTGGTCGCTGAACGTCGGTGTGGTCCGGTCCGAGATCGACCGGGATCTGCTGCTGGCGGCTGTCGCCCGTGACGAGCCGGTCGTCCCGGCCGGTCCGGGCGCGTCGCTGTCACCACGACTCACGGTGCAGGACGTGCACGAGGCTGAACGGATCGTCGCGCTCATCGGGCCGGAGCCGGTGATGGCCGCGCTCGCCCGGGGCGTCGACGGCGTGGTCACCGGACGGGCGCTCGACATCGGGCTGTTCATGGCGTTGCCGATGCTCCGCGGGATCCCCACCGCCGTAGCCGCCTTCGCCGGCAAGCTGCTCGAGTGTGGCGGCCTCGCACTGGAGCCGGGCGACTCCGGTCGCTGCCTCTGGGCTTCCTTGGACCAGAACGGCTTAGAGGTCCGGTCACCTTCCCCGGACGCGCGAGCAACGGTCCGCTCTCTGGTGTCGCACACCTTCTACGAGCGGTCCCACCCCACCCAGGAGGAGAACCCCGGCGGCCTGCTCGACCTTGCCGACGCGACCTACGTCGAGACGCCGACCGGCATCCGCTGCGAGGGCGCCCGCTGGGTTGAGCAGCCGTACACCGTGCTGATGGAGGGCGCACGACGTGAGGGATTCCGAGCCGTCAGCCTGCTCGGGGTCCGTGAGCCGGCGCTCCTCGCCCAGGCCCGCTCGTGGGCCGACTCGGCCGAGGCCGCGGTCCTGAGCGCCCCCCGCTTCGCCGACGCGGCGCACGACGGGCGTCTCCGGATCGCGACGCGGATCTTCGGGCTGGACGCGGTGCTGGGACCACTCGAACCCAACGCCGCCGTGACCGGCCACGAGGCGGGTGTCCTCGTCGACGTCGTCGCCGATACCGAAGCGCTGGCGAAGGAGGCTGCATATTTCGCCTTCATCCGTCTCTTCATCGGGCCCTACCCCGGTCGGAAGACGACCGCCGGCAACGCCGCCGCCCCCATCATGCCGGTCGTCGTCCCCGTCTCCGAGGTGTACTCGTTCTCGATCTACCACCTGCTGCCGCTCGAGGACCCGGTCGCGCCGTTCCCGGTCGAGGTGGTGCGATTCCCCCGCACCGCAAGGGTTTCCAGCCTCGAGGAGGAACGGCATGCGCTTGTCTGACGTCGCAGACGTCATCCGCAGCAAGAACGCCGGTCCGTTCATGGTCACCATCGATCTGTTCTTCGGGAACGAGCAGCGGTATGCGACGGCCCGCTCGTCGTCGCTGCTCACCGTCGACGGGGTGGCGGCGGCCTACGCGGTACCCGCTGACCAGGTCAAGGGGGTCTGGTGGGACGACCGCATCCGGGCGGCCAAGGTGTCCCTCGTGCGGTGGTCGTCCAGCAGCGATCCGTTCTGCTCCGACCTCTTCGGTGCGCACCTGCATACCCCGTTGGCGCAGGCGGAGCTGACCCCGGCCGGAGCGACGCCATGAGGTTCGGGATCCTCCTCACCTCGGTCTACGACGCGAGCGTGGACCCACGCCGGCAGGTGCGCGAGCACGAGGAGCTGGTGCGCACCGCGGAGCAGGTCGGGTTCGATCTCATGGTGTGCGGGCAGCACTTCCTCGGCTCGGAGCTGCGCTACTACCAACCGGTCCCGTGGCTGACCCACCTGTCGGCCGTTGCGCCGACGATGCGCGCGGCGACCGGGATCATCCTGCTGTCGATGGTCAACCCGGTCGACATCGCCGAGCAGATGGCGACTCTCGACGTGCTGAGTGACGGTCGCGCGGTCTTCGGGGTGGGGCTCGGTTACAGCGGTCATGAGTTCGACGCGTTCGGGGTGGAACCCGGGACGCGGGTAGCCCGGTTCAAGGAGTCGCTGCGGATCGTCCGGGCCATGTGGAGCGGCGACGAGGTGACCGTGTCGGGGCGGTTCCACACGGTCCGCGGGGCGCGACCGTCCGTGTTGCCGCTCCAGCGCGGCGGCCCGCCGGTCTGGGTGGGTGGACAGGCCTCGGGCGCCGTCCGCCGGGCGGCGAGGATGGGCGACGCCTGGTATGCGCCGCCGTTCCCGACACATACCGAGCTGGCCGACCTGCGACGGCTGTTCCTCGACACCCGGGCCGCGGCCGGCCTCCCGCTCGACGGTGCGTTCCCGGTACGCCGGGAGCTGCTCATCGCGCCGTCCAAGGAGGCGGGATTCAAGGCGGCGTTGCAGCGGTATCGCGCGCGCTATGAGGTGTACCGGAAGTGGGGACTGTCGGGTGAGAACACGCCGTTGCAGTCGGGTGAGGAGCTGCGGTCGGACATCGAGGACCGGTTCATCCTCGGTAGCCCCGCCGAGTGCGCGGATGTCCTGGGCACGTTGGAGTCCGACCTCGGAATGACCGATTTCGTGTTCAAGCCGCACTGGCCGGGACTGCCGCACCGCGAGGCGATGGACCAGCTCGAGAGCTTCGGCTCCGACGTCGTCCCGAAGCTGCTCGGGGCCGGCTCATGAGGCTGGAACAGGGACAGGTGGCTGTCGTGACCGGTGCCGCCAGCGGCATCGGACGAGAACTGGCTGAAGCGTTCCTCCGGCGCGGTCTGGCGGTGGTGGCGGCGGACGTCGAGGCGTCGGCGCTCACCCGCGCGGTGACCGAGATGTCGGCCGCGGGTTCGGTCATCGGCCACGCCACCGACGTCAGGGATCCGGAAGCCTTGCTTCGCCTGGCTTCTCGAACCCTCGACGAGTTCGACCGGGTCGACGTCGTGTGCAACAACGCGGGAGTGATCGCTCGGCGCCTGCCGGTCTGGGAGCAGTCGCCGGAGGACTGGCGCTGGACACTGGAGGTGAACCTGCTCGGGGTGGTCAACGGCATCCGCGCCTTCCTCCCGCACCTCATCCGACAGGGACGCGGTCATGTCGTCAACACCGCCTCGATCGCCGGGCTCGCGCCCGTCCCGGGCGGTGGCAATGGCGCGTACACCGCCTCGAAGCACGCGGTCGTCGGGCTCTCGGAGACGCTGGTCGAGGAGCTGGTCGCGATCGGTGCCGACGTCGGCGTGACCGTGCTGTGCCCGGGACCGGTGCCCAGCCGCATCCACACGGCCGACCGGAACCGTCCGCCCGACCTGGTCGCCCCCGGGGCCGACCGCGGGTCGCTGCCGGACTTCCAGCTGGCGCTCGAGCCGGTCGACGCGACCACTGTGGCCGAGCAGGTGTGCGCAGCGATCGAGGCGGATCGGCGGTATCTGCTGCCTGGCCCCGGGACGCCGGAGATGGCCCGTCGCCGGATCGACCGGGTGCTGGCGGACCTGGGCTGAGCGTCGGGTTGAGTGTCGGCCCGAGACTTCGGACATAACCGTGCGCCTCGGCCCTGAGAAGCGGGATGCTGGGTCTCGCTCAGGGGAAAGGGGTCATGGGTGAGCGTGATCGAGCCGCCGGATCCCAGCGTGCGCATCACGGGCGTCTCGGCCGGGCAAGGACGGTCCCCGATCATTGGTGACCTCACGACGCCGCCCCGGACGACATCGAGGGGCGCGCCCTCGCCGGTTCAGCCGATCGTCGTCGTCGTCGAGCTGGACTCCTCGTTCCCCGGCGGGCTGCGCGAACAGCAGAAGACCTTCGAGGCTCTGTGGGAGAGCTGGTGGACCTCGTCGGGGGAAGGCGAAGCGACCAGGGAACCGATCACCGGATCGCTGTACCAGTGCGTCCTCACACGGCACGGGCTGCAACAGCTGGTCCAGCTGGACCAGGACCGCACCAGCGGCCCGCCGGTCATCCGACACGCCTGGCCTGACTACATCCTCTACGCCCAGGTGGATCGCTCGGCGCCCACCGTGAAGGTGGACGCGGCGCGGCGGGCCTTCAACGCCAACGGCTCGGGGATCGTCTGGGCGGTCATCGACACCGGCATCGACGCGGCGCACGGCCACTTCTCGGCGCTCGAGCTGGCTCGCGACGGCCGCGTCGCGCCAGACCAGCTGCCCCGCACGGGAGGGCTGCACCGGGACTTCTCCCGGCTGGTCCAGCCGAACATCCCGTTCCCCGACGGCAGCGCGGCCTCGGCCCTGACCGACGAGGTCGGACACGGTACCCACGTCGCGGGGATCATCGCGGGCGGCTGCCCTGAGGGAAGCACACCGATCGTGGCCGACTCGATGGAGCCGGCTGACGGCGGCTTCGTGCGCCGCGTGAACGTCGGGCCGCTCGCGGGGATGGCGCAGGAGTGCGAGCTGGTCAGCCTGAAGGTGTTCCGCCAGATCCAGGGGGCGGCGGTCACCTCGTCGTCCGCGGTCATCGCGGCGATCGAGTACGTCCTCCGCGAGGTCAACACAAACCGGCAGAACCTGCGCATCCACGGCGTCAACCTGAGCCTCGGGGCCGACTGGGACCCGTCGCACTACGCCGCCGGGCTCTCCCCACTGTGCCAGCGGATCGACGAGCTCAGCGCCTCCGGAGTGGTCGTGGTCATCTCCGCCGGCAACAACGGGCAGACTCTCTCGCCACATTCGTCGAAACAGTCCGTCGGCGTCCTCGCGTCGGTCACGGAGCCCGGCCATGCCGCGACGTGCATCACCGTCGGCTCCACTCATCGTGAGGCCCCCCACGTGTTCGGAGTCTCCTGGACGTCGTCGAAGGGGCCGACCCTGGACGGCCGCCCCAAGCCGGACGTCGTCGCGCCCGGTGAGTGGATCTGCTCGGCCGCGACCGGGCTCGTCCGCACCAGCGCCAACTTGAGGGGACGCGGGGTGAAGAGGGCGCTGACGTATGCGGAGCAGAGCGGGACCAGTGCGGCGGCACCTCATGTGTCCGGCGTCATCGCCGGTTTCCTGTCCTGTCGGCCGGAGTTCATCGGCCGGCCCGCGGAGGTCAAGGCGCTGCTGATGCGCACCGCGACCGACCTCGGGCGCGACCGGTACGCGCAGGGCGCCGGCCTGGTCGACGCGATGCGGATGCTCGCCGACAGCTGACCACCGAGAGCAAGGAGAGAGCGATGGATGGATCGGCCGGCGCGTACTGGGAGCTGCGGTTCGACGAGCACGGCGCGGTCGCTCCGGGTGGCGACAGCGTCGAGTCGCTGGTCGCGCAGATCGGGGCCAGCGGGACCCAGGACCTGTTCGTCATGTCGCACGGCTGGGGCAACTCGGAGGCGATGGCGGACCAGCTCTACGACGGGATGTTCGGACTCATCCAGTCCAGCCCCAGCGTCCCCGGCGCCGCGCGGTTCCTCGGAGTCTACTGGCCCTCGCTCTGGTTCCCGGACCCGCCGGAGGGGCAGGAGCGGGACCTGCCGCGGACGCTGGACGCCGCACCTCCGCCGCCGGGTCAGGCCGACGCCGCCGTCTCGGGCAAGGCCATCGGGAAGTCGCTCGCCGACGGGTTCTCCGGGGCGGACCGCGACGACGTCAAGCGGATGGGGAAGCTCGTCGACGACGGCCTCAAGGGGGTCGCGGCGGGGGAGCCCGAGGACGTCCAGCAGCAACGGCTCGACGAGTTCCATGCCCTACTGCGCAAGGTCTTCGCGACGCCACCCTCCGCGCCAGCGTCCGCCGAGGACGCCGGCGAGACGGCGCTGTTCAGCACCGACGACCCGCGCGGCGCATACGGGAGGCTCTCCGTCGTCATGGGTAGCGCGCCGTCCGAGAGCGACGTCCAGGGCATCGGCGACTTCTTCGGCAAGGTGTGGAACGGTGCCAAGGACGCGCTCCGCGTCGGCTCGTACTTCCAGATGAAAGGACGCGCCGGGGACATCGGGCGCGACGGCCTGGGAGCCTTCCTCGTCGCGCTCCATGCGGCGGCACCGACCGTGCGCGTCCACCTCATCGGGCACAGCTTCGGCGCTCGGCTGGTCGCCTACTCCCTGTCCGGGATCCCGAGCCCGGAGCAGAGCCCGGTCGCCTCCCTCACGCTCGTCCAGGGCGCCTTCTCGCACTGGTCGTTCAGCGACGGTTCGTCGGACCTCGGCATCCAGGGGGCGCTGTCCGGGTTCCAGAGCCGGGTCAGGGGACCGCTCTGTGCGACGTTCACGAGCGCCGACTGGGCCGTCGGCAACTGGTACCCCAAGGCGTCGTTCCTGGCCCAGCAGGACAACCAGGACAGCGAGGGGGCGAGCCGTTGGGGCGCGATGGGCACCGACGGCTACCGGGGCGTGGCCGCCCGCGACTTCTCCCTCCCGCTGACCGGGGGCGAGACGTTCGTCGCGGGGGAGTTCCACCGCGCCGACGGGAACTTCGTCATCAACGACACCAGCCAGAGCTCCTTCGCCGGCGCCCATTCCGACATCCAGAAGCCCGAGGTCGCCGCGCTCATCGTCGCGGCCGCGGGGTCCACCCGCGCGTGATCATCTACTTGGCGGTGACCCCGCCGTCCACCGGGATGGTCACGCCGGTCACGTAGCTGGACAGGTCGCTGGCGAGGAAGAGTGCGACCCCGGCGATCTCCTCCGGCTGGCTGGCGCGGCCCATGGGGATGGTCGCGAAGAACGCCTTCTTACGGGATTCGATCTCCTCGGGGTCGTCGGTGCGGAAGAAGGCCGGCAGCCCGGGCGTCTCAACCGAACCGGGTGCGATGGCGTTGACCCGGATGCCGTCGGCGGCCCACGCCAACGCCATCGAGCGCACCAGCGCGATGATGCCGCCCTTGGTGAACGAGTACATAGGGCTGAACGGCGACCCGATCAGGCCCGAAGTCGATGAGGTGAAGATCACCGACGCGCCCTGCGCCGCCTTGAGCACGTTCGTGAGGTACCCGCTGAGGAAGAACGACGCCCGCGCGTTGACCTCCAGCCCGAAGTCCCACTCCTCCTGGGTCAGCTCCAGCCCGGCGGCGCCCGGGATCCCGACGTTGTTGTAGAGCACGTGCAGAGCGCCGTGCTCCTGCTCGACCCGCTCGGCCAGCGCCTTGAGCGCCCGGAGATCGCGCACGTCGCAGATCTCCGCCGTCGCGCTCCCACCGGCGGCCTGGATGCCCTCGACGGTCTCGGAGGCGTTCGCCTCGTTGAAGTCGACGACGATGACGTGCGCGCCCTCCGCCGCGAAGCGTTCGGCGCCGGCGCGGCCCATCCCCGACGCGCCGGCCGTGATGAGCGCGACCTTGTCCTTCAGCAGCATGGGTTCCTCCGTATGCGTGGGGCGGTTGACGTGGTTCAGGAGCGGACGAGGAGCTCGGCCAGGGCATAGGCCTGTTTGGTGGCGAAGACGAGACGACGCGGCGCATACGCGTCCCCGAGGACGTGGACGGCTGGCAGCTGCGGCTTCAGGGTGTCGTAGAGCCGGGAGTCGGGGACCGAGCCGCAGGCGAGGACGACGGAGTCGAACCCGCCGACGGTCTCCTCGCGCAGCGAGTAGACGTTGCGGACCACCACCTCGGTCCCGCGTATCGCGACGACCTCCTCCATGAACCGCATCCGTACGCCCTGTGCGTCGAGGCGGCCGAGAACGCCGCCGACGATGTACCGGCCGAGCAGCGGAGCGGGACCGGCGGTCGCGTAGGTGACGACGACCTCGTGTCCCCGGCCCGACAGCAGGTCGGCGACCGACAGCGGAGCAACATGGTCGTCCTGGGCGACGACGAGCACCCGCGACCCCACCGTCGCCCTCCCCGCAAGGACATCGCGAAGGTCCACCACCGTCGGACCGTCCACCCCGGGGATCTGCGGTATGCGGGGCGTGGCTCCCGTGGCCACGGCGACGACGTCCGCGCCGGCTTCGGAGACCTCGTGGGCCGTGGCGCGGTGGCCGAGCCTCACGTCGACGCCCAGGTCGCGCAGCCGCCGTCGCTGCCAGTCGAGATAGGCCGCATACATCTCATGCCGGGGCGCCATCGCGGCATACCGGAGCTGTCCACCGAGCTCGCCCTCCGCCTCCCAGACCGTCACGTCGAACCCGGACTCGCGGGTCAGCGCCGCGAGCTCAATCCCCGCCGGACCGCCGCCGACGACGAGCAGGTTCCGCGTGCCGGACAGCCGCGGCCACGGCCCCTCGACCTCGTGGCTGGTCCGCGGGTTCACCGCGCAGCCGAAGCCGAGCCCCTCGACATACCGCCGGCTGATGCACTCGTTGCCACCGACGCACGGGCGGATCTCGGTGACGCGTCCGTGGCGGGCCTTCTCGAGGATGCGGCCCTCGGCGATGTGCGCTCGCGCCATCCCCACGATGTCGGCGTGCCCGGCGGCGAGCACCCGCTCCGCGACGTCGGGACTGTTGATGCGGCCGGTGTGGACCACCGGGATGGATAGGCCGGTCTTGAGCTCTCCTGCAAGCTCCGACCATTGGGCCGGGTCGAAGTAGGTCGGCTGGATGTAGCTCGGGTTGCCCCACGGCGACCCGACGACGCCGTGGACGTAGTCGATCAATCCTGTCGACTCGAGGTACTGGGCGATCTCCACCCCGCCGCCGGTGTCGTACCCACCTGGCACCTCCTCGCGGACGTTGAGGCGGACTCCGACGGTCATCGAGGTGCCGACCTCGTCGCGGATCGCCTGCAGTGTCTCGACGGCGAACCGGCACCGGTTCTCAAGCGACCCGCCGTAGGCGTCGGTGCGCTGGTTGGTGAACGGGGAGAGGAACCACTCGTGGATGTCGTCATGGTTCAGGTGGATCTCGACGCCGTCGGCGCGTCCGTCGAGCGAGAGCCGCGCCGACCCGGCGTACTCCCGGACGAACGCGTCGATGTCGTCCTGGTCCATGACGTGCGGCACGAGGTTGATGACCGGCGCGCTCATCACCGCCGAGGCGCCGTGCGGCATCCCGCCCTGGTGGACCATCTGCACCGACACCGTGGCGCCGTGCCGATGCAGCGTGTCGGAGAAGGCCTGGACGCGCTCGACGAAGAACGGCAGCCGGAAGAAGCCCGTCGTCGCGGCACCGACGCCGGTCGGCTCGAAGCCGGGGATCACCGTGTTGCGCAGATGCGTGGAGAGACTCGCCACCCAGGCGACCCCATCGTCGCGGACCCGCTCCTCGAAGTAGGCGACGTTCCGCTCGGCGTCCGCGTCGGTGCCGTAGATGTTGCCGATGGCGGACGCGTGCGGCGGCAGCATTACCCGGTTGCGCAGCCGCATCGTGCCCACGGTGATGGGCTCGAACAGATGCGCGTATGCGACGGAGCCGGCTTCCGGGGTGGGCACCGGCGCCCCCTCTCCTCGACGCGGACAGGTCGACCCATTCCTAGCACATCAATGCGGATGATGAACAGAGATAACTGCTGACGCGAAGGAGGCAGCTTTCGGCGGTC
>Ga0307310_10000029_pt1 | contig 31241 bp, 31 predicted proteins | sample ER_DNA_197_FD_194502 | JGI IMG/M metagenome (GOLD analysis project Ga0307310, IMG submission 194502) | Bulk soil microbial communities from the East River watershed near Crested Butte, Colorado, United States - ER_DNA_197 | ecosystem: Environmental > Terrestrial > Soil > Floodplain | place...
CACCGCGACATCAACCTGAGCCGCGGACTGATCGACGTGCACGGGCCGGCACCCGCGTCGACGGCCACGACGTCATCACCACCCCGAAGCGCCGCCGCCGCAATGGGCCCACGCGGATCCACGTTGGATGTGCCGGGGGTCGTAGAGCTCAGAGTAAGGAGGTTCCGGATGGTGCACCGTCCACGCGACATGGGACGGCGCTCGGCGGTTAGCTTCACGGATCGACGAGGTAGCGCTGCAGGCTCGGCCCAAGCCAACGGGCCAGCTCGTCGGGACTTGCGTCCACCATTCTTGGCATGCGGACCACGTACCGCGTCGTCGCCAGTCCGACGATCTGGGCGGCGGCCAGGGCACCCCGGAGCTCCGGGTCGGAAACCTGGGTGCGCCGCGTGACCCGGCCGACGACCTCCCGGGCGACGAACTGCCGGAACAGCGCGCCGACCTCGTCGTTGGTGTGGACGGCCCGGACGAGCGCGACGAGGCGCTCCTGGTTGTCGGGGTCGTCCCACACCGCGAGGAACGTCCGGACCAGTCGCTCGCCGAGCGCGTCCACAGGTCCGTCCAGCACGCGCTCCACGAGCATGGCGGGGTTCACCCGGGTCATGACGACGGCCTGCGCGAAGAGATCGGCCTTGCCGTCGAAATAGTGGTGCACCAACGCGGGGTCCACGCCCGCCACCCGAGCCACCGACCGCATCGACGTGCCCTCGTACCCCTTGTCGGCGAACTCGCTCCGCGCCGCCTCGGTGATCCGGGCGCGCGTGTCCTCCCCGGCCGGACGGCGGCCGCGGCGAGCCGGGGGCGTCGTGGCGGTCACCGCTGTCCCACGACGGCGTAGTGGAGCCGGGCGAAGGCCAGGGCCGCCGCCAGGTCGAGCTCGCGCATCTCGCCGGCCAGCCGCCGGGTGCTCACTTCGACGACTATGGAACCGGTGAAGTCGTGGCCTGCCAACAGTTCGAGCAGCTCGCCACACGGTTGCGTCCCCCGACCCGGGACCAGGTGCTCGTCCCGCGGCGACCCGCTGCCGTCGGCGAGATGGACGTGGGTCAGCCGGCCGTCGAGGGCTCGGGCCATGGCCAGCGCATCGGAGCCCGCCGTCGCGGTGTGGGACAGGTCCAGCGTGACGTGGTCGTACGGCTGGTCGACCGGGTCCCAGTGCGGCAGGTAGGCGAGCATCTCGCGCTGTCGCGCCCGCCAGGGAAACATGTTCTCCACGGCCAGCTGGATGCCCGTCTCTTCCTCTCGGATGGCCAGTCCGTCGACGAACCCCGCCGCATACTCGCGCTGCCATCTGAACGGCGGATGGAGGACGACGGTTGGCGCGTCCAGGGCGAGCGCCATGTCGATCGATCGGTCCACCTTCTCCCACGGGTCGGTCCCCCAGACCCGCTGCGTCAACAGGAGAGTCGGAGCGTGCACCGAGAGGACCGGGATGCCGTGGAGGTCGCTCAGGGCCTGGAGCGCGCCCGGCTCCTGCGAGACCGGGTCGGTCCACACCATGACCTCGACGCCGTCGTAGCCGAGCCGCCCGGCCATGGCGAACGTCGCCGCGCAGGTCTCGGGGTACATCGAGGCGGTCGAGAGCCCGATGCGCGTCGTCACGGGCGCCATTGTCCGACATCGACTCCCGGCTGAGCGGCGCGGCAGTGTCCGCATACGCTGAGACTGTGGCCGAGGTAGCACTGGACATGCCCCGCATCTGGGTCGAGTTCCCCGACCCCGACGACGCCGGCCAGCGGTTCCGTTGCGACCTGACCTGGCTCACGTCGAGCTGGATGTGCATCTACGGCAACGGCTGCCAGGGGATCTACGCCGACCGACCCGATGACGGTTGCTGCACCCTCGGAGCCCACTTCACCGAGGACGCCGATTACGAGCGGGTCGCCGCCGTGGCCGCGGAGCTCGGACCGGACGAGTGGCAGTACAGGGACGCCGCCTACCGAAAAGGCTTGTTGCGCAAGGAGAACTGGACCGAACCCGAGGACGGCGCCACAAAAACGAAAGTCGTTGACGGCGCGTGCATCTTCCTCAACCGTCGCGGCTTCCCGGGCGGCATGGGATGTGCGCTGCATCAGCACGCCGTTCTGCAGGGGCTGCCACCCACGTCGCTCAAACCGGACGTGTGCTGGCAGCTGCCGATCCGGCGCAGCTACCGGACCGTCGAGCTCGCCGACAAGTCCAGCTATCTCGAGGTGACCATCACCGAGTACGACCGGCGCGGCTGGGGGCCCGGCGGGCACGATCTCGACTGGTACTGCTCCGGCAACCCCGAGGCCCACGTCGGCCGTGAACCGGTCTACCGCTCCAGCAAGGTGGAGCTCGTCGACCTGATGGGCGCGGCCGCCTACGAGGAGCTGGTCCTGCGCTGCGAGGCGCACCTGCGCGCCGTAACGGCAGCGCGGCGGATCGGCAACCGCAAGCTGCTTCCCCTGCTCGTCCACCCCGCGACGCTCGCCGCTCAGGACGTGCGGAGCGCCGAACGTGCATCGGCCGCCAAGGTCGAGAAGCGCACGGCCGCAACGCGGTTGGGAAAGCAGGGAAAGAAGCGCTCTCACCGATGACCGGGCCGGCGGCCATCCCGAGCCCCAACATCTGGGAGTCGCCGGACGTCTACGAGCTGGAGAACCGTGCCGTCGACCGCGACGGTGTCATCGAGGCGGCCATGCGCGACCTCCACGACTGGGAGCGCCAGGACGTCCTCGACGTCGGATGCGGGACCGGGTTCCACCTTCCGCGCTTCGCCGCGACGGCCCGCAGTGTCGTCGGCGTGGAACCGCACCCGCCCCTTGTCGTGCGGGCTCGTCGCCGGGTCGCCGGACTGCCGAACGTCCGAGTCCTGGAAGCGTCGGCGGCCGACACGACGCTACCCGCGAACAGCGTCGACGTCGCGCACGCGAGGTGGGCGTACTTCTTCGGCCCAGGGTGTGAGCCGGGCCTCGGGGAGCTCGCTCGCGTCGTCCGGCCAGGTGGGACCGCCTTCGTCGTCGACAACGACGCGACGCGCTCGACGTTCGGGGCGTGGTTCCGCCGGAGTCTGCCGGGGTACGACTGCGAGGCGGTGGAACGGTTCTGGACCCGGCGCGGCTGGTCCCGTCGGGCCCTGGAGATCGCGTGGACCTTCGACTCGGCTGAGGACTTCGCGCGGGTGCTGCGGATCGAGTTCCCGGCGCCGCTGGCGGACGAGATCCTCGACGCGGATCCGGACCGTACCGTCGTCGACTACGCCGTGAACCTCTGGTGGCGGCGGTATGCATGATGTCCTGGTGACCACGATCGTCTTCCTCCACGCGCACCCCGACGACGAATCAACGCAGACCTCGGGCTCGATGGCGCGGGCGAGCGCCGGCGGGGACCGGGTCGTCGTCGTGTATGCCACCAACGGTGACCACGGTGAGGCTCCCGACGACCTCGGCGCGGGCGAGACGGTTGCCGACCGCCGGCATACCGAGGCCGAGGCGTCCGCGCGGGCGACCGGCACGCAGCGGGTGGCGTGGCTCGGCTATGCCGACTCGGGGATGGCAGGCTGGGAGCAGAACGACGCGCCCGATGCGCTGCACGCGGCCGATCTGGACGAGGCCGCGCGGCGGCTGGCCACGATCCTCGACGAAGAGGACGCCGACGTCCTGGTCGGCTACGACTGGCACGGGAACTACGGACACCCCGACCACATCCAGGTGCATCGCATCGCCCACCGCGCGGCGGAGCTCGCCGCCCGCAGTCCGCGACTGCTCGAGTCCACCATGAACCGCGACCAGCTCCGCCGCAGCCGCCAGGCTCGACTCGACGCGGGCGAGGAGACCGACTTCGACCCCGACGCGCCGATGGACGACGGGAACCCGCTCGGCACACCGGAGGCGGAGATCTCCTGGCAGGTGGACGTCAGCGCCTACCTCGCGCAGCGGCGTCGTTCCGTGGAGGCGCACCGCAGCCAGAAGACCGACACGGCGTGGATCCTCGACATGCCGGAGGAGGTCTTCGCGCTGGGCTTCGCCCGGGAGTGGTACATCGAGCCCGGCCGATCGGAACCGATGCGAGAGGGCTGGCCGTTCCGCCCGCCGAGCTGATCTCTGCGCGCGGAAGCGGCCGATCGAGGGCTGTCGGCGCCATCCCCTACCGTGCGGCCCATGGCATCCCGAGCGTCGGCGCGAGCGAGCGGCTACCGCTGTGCCGAGTGCGGCTGGACCACGGTCAAATGGGTGGGCCGCTGTGGCGAGTGCCAGACGTGGGGCTCGGTGGCCGAGGTCGGCGTGCCGACGATCCGCACGACCGCCGCGACGTCCGTGGCCCGACCGGCCGTGCGGATCGGTCAGGTCGACGTCGAGCACGCCGCGGCGCGCAGCACGGGCGTCGGCGAGCTCGACCGGGTCCTCGGCGGCGGTGTCGTGCCCGGCGCCGTGGTCCTCGTCGCCGGTGAACCGGGGATCGGCAAGTCCACGCTGCTCCTCGACGTCGCCGCCCGCGCTGCCCGCGGGGGCCGGACCGTGCTCTACGTCAGCGGAGAGGAGTCGACGGCCCAGATTCGGATGCGGGCCGAGCGCATCGAAGCGATGGCCGCCTCGTTGTTCCTCGCCGCGGAGACCGACCTCGCCACGGTGCTCGGTCAGATCGGGACGGTTGAGCCGGAGCTGGTCGTCGTCGACTCCGTGCAGACGATCGCGAGCGCGCACGTCGAGGGGTCGGCCGGCAATGTGAGCCAGGTCCGTGAAGTGGCCGCCACCCTGATCCAGGCGGCGAAGAGCCGCGGTATCGCCGTCCTCCTCGTCGGCCACGTGACCAAGGACGGCTCCATCGCTGGCCCGCGGGTCCTCGAGCACCTCGTCGACGTCGTCGTTCAGTTCGAGGGCGACCGGCATTCGCGACTACGGCTGGTCCGAGCGGTGAAGAACCGATTCGGCCCCACCGACGAGGTCGGCTGTTTCGACCTCTCCGACGTCGGCATCGTCGGGCTGGCCGACCCGAGTGGGCTCTTCCTCTCCCATCGGGAGACCAGGGTCGCCGGCACCTGCGTCACCGTCACCCTGGAGGGCCGCCGCCCGCTCGTCGCCGAGGTGCAGGCGCTCGTGGCGCCGACCACGCTCCCCGCTCCCCGCCGGGCGACGCATGGTCTTGACGCGTCGCGCGTGGCGATGGTCCTGGCCGTCCTCGACCGGCGGGCGCGCCTCCGGGTCGGCAGTCGCGACGCATACGTCTCAACCGTCGGCGGGGTCCGTCTCGGCGAGCCGGCCGCCGATCTGGCCGTGGCCCTCAGCGTCGCGAGCGCGGAGGTCGACGCGCCGTTGCCGCCACACGCGGTCGCATTCGGCGAGGTCGGCCTGGCCGGCGAACTGCGACCGGTGTCGGGTATGCCACGCCGGCTGGCCGAGGCGGCCCGGCTGGGATTCCGGACCGCTTTCACCCCTCGGGGCGTCCTCGGTTCGGGGCCGATCCCCGACGGGATGCGGGTCGTGGAGGTTGCCGACGTCCGGGAGGCGGTGATGGCCGCGCTGGACGTTCCGCACGAGGGCACCTCGCGCCGTTAGACTCCCCGCGAGCCGACCGGCCGATTGGAAGCGCGACGGCGACCCGTGAGTGGGAGGGGACAGGGGCGTGGCGACGACCGCCGAGCGCAGCGACGACGACCTGCTGCGGGCCACCCTCGCTGCCGTCGCGCCCGGCACGCCGTTGCGGGACGGCCTCGAACGCATCCTCCGCGGACGCACGGGTGCCCTGATCGTGCTCGGCAACGACCGGGTCGTGGAGTCGATCAGCAGTGGCGGGTTCCCACTCGACGTCGAGTTCTCGGCGACGCGGCTGCGCGAGCTCTCCAAGATGGACGGCGCCATCGTCCTCGACCGCGACGGCGGGCACATCCTCCGCGCCAACACTCAGCTGGTGCCCGATCCCAGCATCGAGACGTCGGAGTCCGGCACCCGGCACCGCACCGCGGAGCGAGTGGCCATCCAGACAGGCTTCCCCGTCGTGTCGGTCAGTCAGTCGATGCAGACCATCGCGCTCTACGTCGGCGGCCGGCGGCACGTCGTCGAGGGCAGCGCCGCGATCCTCTCCAAGGCGAACCAGGCGCTGCAGACGCTGGAGCGCTACAAGGCACGCCTCGACGAAGTCACGTCGACCTTGTCCGCCCTGGAGATCGAGGACCTCGTCACGGTCCGCGACGTGGCCAGCGTGCTGCAGCGGCTCGAGATGGTCCGCCGCATCAGCGAGGAGATCTCCGACTACGTCGTCGAGCTCGGCGACGACGGCCGGCTGCTCGGGTTGCAGCTCGAGGAGCTGGCCGGCGGCCTGGGCAACGACCGCGAACTAGTCATCCGTGACTATCTCGACGACCCCAAGTCACGGCGCACCCTCGACGACGCCCTGAATGCCCTCATGGAGCTGACCGCCGCCGAGCTGCTCGACCTCGGGGCCGGAGCGCGGGCGGTCGGGTTCTCGAGCGTTGGCGACGCGCTGGACAGCGCGGTGAGTCCTCGCGGGTATCGGCTGCTGACCAAGGTGCCGCGGCTCCCTCCGGCCATCGTCGACCGGCTGGTCGACCATTTCGAGTCGCTTCAGCGGCTGCTCGCGGCCAACTTGGAGGACCTCATGAGCGTCGGCGGGGTCGGGGAGAGCCGGGCCCGAGCGGTCCGCGAGGGGCTTTCCCGGCTCGCCGAGTCCAGCATCCTCGAACGCTACGTCTGAGGTGCACGCCCTCGCCCCTGCCCTGCCCGTCCTTCACGAGCGGATCAACGGCTGGTATGCGTCGAACGCCCGCCCGCTGCTGTGGCGGCTGCCGGGCACCTCGCCGTGGGCGGTGCTCGTCTCCGAGGTGATGTCGCATCAGACCCCCGTCGCGCGCGTCGAGCCCGTGTGGCGCGACTGGCTGACCCGGTGGCCGACACCGGCCGACCTCGCCGCCGACGAGCCGGGCGAGGCCGTGCGCGCGTGGGGCCGGCTCGGCTATCCACGGCGGGCGCTGCGCCTGCACGAGGCGGCGCGCGCGATCGTGGACCGGCACGGCGGAGAGGTGCCGGACACCGAGGAGGCGCTGCGCGCCCTCCCAGGGATCGGCGCCTACACCGCCGCCGCGGTGGCCTGCTTCGCATACCGGCGACCGACCGTGGTCGTGGACACCAACGTCCGCCGCGTGCTGGTGCGCACGCTGCTGGCAGAGGCACAGGCGGCACCGGCGATGACCCGCACCGAGCGCGACCTCGCGGCCGAAGCGGTGCCGGCCGACCCGAACGACGCGGTGACCTGGAACGCCGCCGCGATGGAGGTCGGCGCGCTCGTCTGCACCGCGCGGTCTCCCCGCTGCAACGTCTGTCCTGTAGCCGATCTTTGCGCGTGGAACCGGACCGGCCGACCCGCATACGCCGGCCCGGTCCGGCACGGGCAGGCGTGGCACGGCACGGACCGGCAGGCCCGGGGTGCGCTGCTCGGTGTCCTGCGCGCCGCCTCCGGACCGGTCAACGGCACTGACCTCGCGCGGGCCTGGGCCGCCGAACAGCAGCGGATGCGCTGCCTCGACTCCTTGGTCGCCGACGGCCTGGTCGAGTCGCTGTCCGGCGACCGCTACCGACTCCCGGCTTAAGGCTGCCGAGAGGCCAAGTTTGGTCGCTATCACGCCGTGTCAGCGACCAAAGTTGGCCTCTCGGCCGGACGGGGGGCGGCGCTAGACCACCAGACTCATCAGCATCACGAGGATGAAGCCCACGACGGAGATCACCGTCTCCATGACCGACCACGACTTGATGGTCTGACCGACGGTGAGGCCGAAGTACTGCTTGACCAGCCAGAACCCGGCGTCGTTGACGTGGCTGAAGAACAGGGACCCACAGCCGATCGCGAGCACTAGCAGCGCGAGGTGCGAGGTCGACAGCGTGCCGGCCAGTGCGCCGACGATGCCGGCCGCGGTCGTCGTCGCCACCGTGGCGGAACCGGTCGCGAGCCGGATGCCCACGGCGACCAGCCAGCCGAGCAGCAGCACCGAGATGTTCTTCCCGGTCGCCCAATCGGCGATGACGTTGGCGACGCCGGCGTCGACGAGCACCTGCTTGAACCCGCCGCCGGCTGCGACGATGAGGAGGATGCCGGCGATGCCGGGCAGGCCCGAACCGAGCGACTCGTTGACCTGCTCCCGCCGCATACCGGCGCCCCGGCCGAGAGTGAAGTAGCCAAGCAGCACCGCGAGCAGCAGAGCGATCGTCGGGGCCCCGATGGTGTCGAAGAACGCGCGCGGCACGGTGTTGGCCGCCGTGGTGAGGTCGCCGACGCCCTTGAGGAGCATGAGGAGCACCGGCAGCACGATGGTGATGAGGGCGGCACCGAACGAGGGCCGCTTGGCGAGCCGCGGCGCGGCCGATCCGATGCCCTGGGTCGCGAGGAGACCCGGGTCGTCCTCGCCGGGGCCGCGGACCTGGGTGCCGGTCGTCGTGGACTCGTCGGCGATCGGACCGGTCGACGAGGTCAACGACGTCGACGAGGTCGACCCGGCCGACCCCGGCGACCCGCTGCCGACGGACGCCGTCTGCATCTCCCGGTCGTGGGTCCGCGCGTCGATGGCGTCCTCACCCAGGGACGCGGGCGCGTACACCGGAACCCATCGGTCCATGAGCCGGCCGAGCAGCGGGCCGGAGATGATCAGCGTCGGGATCGCGATGATCAGCCCGAAGACGAGGGTCTGGGTCTGGTCGGCCTTCAGCAGCGCGATCGCCGTCTGAGGGCCGGGGTGCGGCGGGACCAGCCCGTGCAGGACGGACAGGCCGGCCAACGCCGGGATGCCGATCCGCATCAGGGTGGAGTTCGTGCGCCGGGCCACGAGGATGACCACCGGGACGAGGATCACCACGCCGACCTCGAAGAAGAGCGGCAACCCGATGATCGCCGCAATGAGGGCCATGCCCCACGGGAGCTTGCTGCCGCCCAGTCGCTGGATGATCCTGCTGACAATGGTGTCGGCGCCACCGGAGTCGGCCAGCAGCTTCCCGAGCATGGCGCCAAGGGCGATGAGGATGCCGACCGCTCCCGCGGTCGAGCCGAACCCGTTGGTGAAGCTGGTGAGGGCGGCGGTCGGAGGGATCCAGGCCACCAGCGACAGCGCTGCCGAGCCGAGGATGAGCGCGAGGAACGGGTGCATCTTCAGCCAGGTGATCAGCCCGACGATGACGGCGATCCCGACGAGGAGGGCGAGGATCAGCTGGGTATTGCCGGCGCTGGAGATGGGGTCGGCGGACGGGAGGATCGAAGCGGCGGTGATGGTGGCGGACATGCGACCTCCTTTAACGGGGGCGGTTCAGACGGGCGGAGTGAGTCCTAGAGCGTTGAGCGCGCGAGTGAGCACCTCGGTCTGGGTGCCCTCCCCGGAGACGGTTACGCCGGGCTCGTCGAGCTCGAGCGGTTCCAGGATGGCGATCTGGCTGGGCAGCAAAGACGGCGGCATGTAGTGCCCCTGGCGTTGCTCGAGGCGGTCGGCGATCGTCGACTCCGGCGAGGTGATGTGGCAGAACCGGACGGCTGGGCGGCCCTCCCGAAGCACATCTCGGTAGACGCGCCGCAAGGCGGAACACGTGACCACCGAGGAGATCCCGGCCTGCTCCTGTTCGCTCATCCACTCCCCGATGAGGCGAAGCCAGGGCCACCGGTCCTCGTCGGTGAGCGGGACCCCGCTGTGCATCTTCTCGACGTTGGCCTCCGGGTGGAAGGCGTCGCCCTCGGCGAAGATCCAGTGCATGCTCACGGCGATGCCCTTGGCGACCGTCGTCTTGCCCGACCCGGCAACACCCATGACGACGACGATGTCGGGATCCTGCCCCGTCCGGGAGGCCTCCATGCCAGCCACCCTAGCCACCTGCGGCGCGCGCGCATCCCGGCACGCAGTGCCCGTGTGGCCACCGTGTGACGCCGAACCCCCGACGAGTAGGTTCTCGCGACTGTGCGCGGGGAGGGCTGGTGACGAACACCGTCTTCGGCCTCATCCGCGCGTCGATCCTCCTTCCCGCGCTGGCCGCTGCGGGAACGACGATCGCCGGATTATCCGATGCCCAGGCCAGCTCCTACGTCGTCCGGCGGATCTACTCGGCCACCCTCTGACGCCGCGGCGGAGTACAGGCCGCCTACGCTGGCCCCATGGCCGCCGCCACCGGCATACCGCTCGACGCCGTCGCGTTCTACGCCGAGCTCGAGGCGAACAACACCAAGGACTGGTGGGCGGCCAACAAGGAACGCTACGAGCAGTCGGTGCGGGAGCCGTTCTCGGCGCTCACCGATGCGCTCGCCGAGGAGTTCGGTGAGGCGCGGATCTTCCGGCCCTACCGCGACGTCCGGTTCTCGGCCGACAAGACGCCCTACAAGACGGAACAGGGCGCCATCGCCTCCGCCTCGGGTGGCGCCGGGTACTACCTGAGGGTCGGCTCGGACGGTCTGGTCACCGGCGGCGGCTACATGCACGGGATGCCCGACCAGGTGGCCCGGTATCGCGCGGCACTGGACGCCGACACGTCGGGCAAGGCTCTCGTCGCGATCGTGGATGGCTTGCGCCGCAAAGGTTTCCAGATCGGCGGCGAGATGCTGGCTACCCGGCCGAAGGGGGTCGCAGCCGACCATCCGCGCCTCGAGCTGTTACGCCACAAGAGCCTCATCGCCTGGCGCGACCGTGGCACGCCGACGTGGATGAGCACCGGGTCGGTCGTGCGGTACGTCAGCGACGACTGGCGAGCGATCCGGCCGATGGTCGACTGGATCGGCGAGCAGGTCGGCGAGTCGACGATGCCGATGCCTGAGCGCGGTCGGCGCTGAGGGCGCTGGTCAGATCCGGAGCGCCTCCTCGAGCGCTTGCCGCATGACCGGCCGGTCGGCGGCGATGCCGGTCCAGAGCTCCATGTTCACGGCGGCCTGAGCCACGAGCATCCCCAGCCCGTCGAGGGTCCGGCAGCCGAGGTCGTGCGCCTCCCGGAGCAGCCGGGTTTGGGGCGGGTTCGGGACGACGTCGGCGACCAGGTCGACGCCCACCAGGGTCTCGAGGTCGAGGTCGACCATGCCCTCGACGTCCGGGTAGAGGCCGGCCTGGGTCGCGTTGACGAGGATGTCGGTTCCCGCCGGGACGGCTGCGGGCGGTGCCAGCTGCACGGCGTCGGCAGAGGCAGGGGTATGCGTCCGCACCAGGTCCGCCAGCGTCTTCGCCTCGCTGGCGCGGCGGGCCAGGACGGTCACGTGCGTCGCGCCGGCCAACGCCGTCTCGACGACGATGGCCCGGGCGGCACCGCCGGCGCCGAGGACGCATACTCTCGCGCCGGCCGGGTCGCGCATCGTCCGCAGCGCACTGACGAAGCCCTGCCCGTCGGTGTTCTCCCCGGTCATGACGCCGCCGTCGATCACGACGCAGTTGACGGCGCCGATGATGCGGGCCGACTCAGCCAGCCCGTCGAGGTGCTCGATGACGGCGACCTTGTGCGGGATCGAGCAGTTGAAGCCCGCCCAGCCCATCGCCCGGGCGCCGCGCACCGCGTCGGCCAACCCCTCGGGCGCGACCTCACAGTTGAGGTACCGGGCGTCGAGGCCGGAATGCCGGTACGCCGCCTCCATGACGGCGACGGTCGGGTTGTCCGCGGCCGGGGTCGAGAACGAGCCGGTGAGGATGCTGAGGAAGCTCATAGTGCCAACAGCATCCTCGTGTTGCCGAGCGTGTTGGGCTTGACCCGCTCCAGATCGAGGAACTCGGCCACCCCTTCGTCGTACGACAAGAGCAGCTCGGCATACACCTGCGGTTCCACCGCCTGCCCGTCGATGGGCCGGAACCCGTGCCGACCGAAGAACGCGGTTTCGAAGGTGAGGCAGAACACCCGCTGGACCCCCAGGTCCCGAGCGTCCTGAAGCAGCTCGCGCAACACTGCCGAGCCCAGTCCTCGCCCCTTGAACTCAGGGCGGACAGCGACGGTCCGCACCTCGGCGAGGTCCTCCCACATCACGTGGAGGGCGCCGCAGCCGACGATCTCATGGTCGAGCTCGACGACCCGGAACTCGTGCACCGCTTCGTAGTACGCGACGGCATGTTTCTCGACAACGCGGCCAGACCAGGTCATGGGCTCGACCAGGGAACGGATCGCACGGACGTCCGGGGTGCGGGCGCGCCGCACCACGACGCCTCTGATCATCCGCAGCCAGACATCAGCGGCCGGTCAGCGCCTGGCGAAGCAGGTGGATGAGGGCGTCGAGCTGGACGGAGTCGCCCGAACCGATCTCCTCGTCGCTGCCGTCGAGCGCTCGCGCGGCCAGGCCATGCTTGCTGTCGATGAGCTCCGCGATCTTGCTATCGATGGTCTGCGCTGCGAGGATCCGCCACGCCGTCACCGGCTCGTCCTGGCCGATCCGGTGGACCCGGTCGATCGCCTGCTGCTGCTCGGCGGCGGTCCAGGACAGCTCGGCGAGCACGACGTTGGACGCCGCGTGCAGGTTCAGCCCGACGCCGGCGGCGAGGAGCGAGCAGACCGCGACCGACACGTCCGGGTCCTTCTGGAACGCGTCGATGGCCTGCTGCCGCTGGGTGCCGGTCTGGTCGCCACGGATCGAGACCGTCTGAAGCTCGGCCTCGGCGAGGATCCGCTCGGCGGTGTCCATGACGTCGATGTGCTTGGCGAAGAACACCACCTTGCCGACCGAGCGGGCCAGCTGGGCGGTGTAGTCCGCAGCCAGCGGCGCCTTGGCCTGGCCGATCCGGCGGACCATGGTGAAGACGTTCTCGCCGCCTCCACCACTGGACTTCGACGACTCGAGCTCCTGGAGGCATACCCGTCGCATGAGCTCCTCGTCGACCTCGACGGAGGCCGCGGCCGAGACCGCCAGCAGGCCGCCCTGGCCGTCGCCCTGCTCGGCCTCCCGGGCGGCGAGCAGTCGACGGTAGCTGGCCAGCAGGCGCTGCCCCAGTTCGCGCTCCGAAGCGCGGATCGACCGCGCCGCCTCGTCGTCCAGCTCGACCGGGATGTCGGCGATGCGCTTGTCGGGCAGGTCCTTGGCCACGTCGACCTTGCGGCGCCGGACGATGCCCATGTCGATGACCGCCGCGCGCGCCTCGGGGTAGAAGCCGCGATCGGCCGGGGTGAGGCCGTTGGCCTCCAGCTTGCGCATGAGCTTCGGCGCCGGCTGGTCGCCCTTGACCCAGCCGAGGAACCGCCAGATCGCGTTGAAGTCCTCGACGTCGTTGATGAGCGGGGTTCCGGTGAGCGCGAGCAGCAGCGGATCTCCGCCGGGCGTGTTGTCGCGGATCTGCTGAGACAGCGCCAGCACGTGCTGCGAGCGCTGCGACGTGAGGTTCTTGATGAAGTGCGCCTCGTCGACGACCATCGACCGGAACCCGAAGGTCGACAGCCATGACAGGTGCCGGTCGAGCACGGTGTAGTTCACGACGAAGACGTCAGCGAACGCGTCGACGTCTACGCCGTCGCCGTGGATCACGGTCACCCGCCGGTGCGGCGTCCACCGCTCGACCTCACGGGCCCAGTTGATCTTCACGACGTTCGGGACGACGGCGAGCATCGGGTACGCGTTCGTGACCGACGCCGCGATGACCGACTGCGCGGTCTTGCCGAGACCCGGCTCGTCGGCGAGGAGAAACGTCCGATGTCCTTCGCGGACCGCCTCGATCATGCGGATCTGGTGGGGCATCAGCTCCAGGCCGGGCGGCGAGTACCGATCGATCGACGGCAGCGGCGGCAGGGCCATCGACGCCGACCCGCCGCCTGCCCCCTGTTCGAACGCACGGTAGAGCGGGTCCATGAGGTCCCACCGGGCGAGCAGGCCGGGTTGGTATTCCTCGTCGCGCAGGTGGCTGAGGTCGGGAGCCAGGAACGGGTTCGCGCGGACCCGGGCCGGAACCGACGCCGGGACGACCTGCTTGGCCGCGAGCTCGGCAGAGACCGCCGGTGTCCTCGACGGGGCACTCGAGGCGGTCGCCATCTCCTCCGGAGAGATCTCCGCGCCGGACTCGAGCAGCCACTCCAGGCGCATCCGGTGCGCCGCGGGACCCGGGGTGGCGTTGCCGTCGAGCAGACGCAGCAGGCTGGTGTCGTGCGCGGCCGTCTTGGCCAGGATGGTCGCCACGCCGTCCAGGCGCTTGAGCAGCTCGGTTCGGGCGGCCGGGGTGATCGCCGCATCCGACTTGATGCGGGCCCGCTCCTCTCGGACGAGCAGGGCGATGACCTGGAACTTCGTGCGCTTGGCGGGCCCGACCTTGCCCTCCATCGACTTGGCCTCGACCTCCCGGACCCGCCGAGCGAGGATCGGGATGATCGGTGCCGGGTCGTCGCCGGAGCGCTGCCGCCCACCACCGTGGTGGCCGGTCGAGCCGGTACCGGATCCGTTCCCCGAACCGTTCGTCGCGATGTTCTCGACGCCTGGAGCGTCCGGGACGGCGCCCATGGTCACGGTGCTCCCGCCCGCGGGCGCCGACGCCGACGACGGCGCTGAGGCGCGACGAGGCGACCGACGGCGGTCGGTGGTCGGCATGGTCCTCCTGCTCTGGTTGACCGATTCCGGTTCGTTCGGTCTCACCTTCGGTCGTCACTCGGGGCGAGGGTGCCCGCGACGTCCCTGGCGCACACGGCCGGACGTCCCGGGTCAACGCTGCGTCGGCTTCCGCCGAAGGTGGGTGGCGCAGCCGCGGCTAGGTCGCTGCGGGGCGTGACCTGACGAACTCGTGCGGCGCGCTCGGGTACAGCGTACGACGTCTGGCTGGGTGCCGAGTACCGGGGCCGGTGCCCGAATGCTGTCCGGAAGACGATGGTCGCCCCCTTTTGGGGTAGGTTCGTCGGCCATGTCGAGACGGACTGGGTCGTTCGCCGTCGGCGCCGGGGCTGTGGTGCTGCTCATCGGTAGCCTCGCGGCCTGTCGGAACACCGCTTCAGAGGCCGCGTCGCCCGACCGCGCAGCGGTCACCGCCTCCGCACGGGCGACCACAACGACGTCGGCGCCGCTCGCATCGACGTCGTCCACCGAGCCGACACCGACGGGCACGACGTCACCCTCGGCCACGACGACGACCACCACGCCGTCCGCCCGACGGACGGCCACTCCGACGCGCACCCCGGCCCCGAGCACGACGGCGTCGCGCTCGACTCCCCGGCCCACCGCCACGTCCGCTCCGACGCCCCCTGCGACGCCCAGCCCGCCGCCCTCGACGACCGGCACCGCCACCTACGAGGGCCAGATCCTCGCGCTCGTCAACGCCGAGCGGACCGCCGCCGGCCTACCGGCGCTCACGGCGCAGGCGTGCCCCGACGAGTTCGCGGAGCCGTGGTCGCCGCACATGGCCGCCGAGGGCGGCCTGTCACACCAGTCGCTGGGCCCGGTCCTCAGCCGGTGCGGGGCCCGCGCGGCCGCCGAGAACGTCGGGATGAACAGCTCGTCGTCCCCCGCGTCGATGGTCGCCGCCTTCATGAACTCCCCGGGGCATCGCGCCAACATCCTCGGCGCGTCCTACAGCGGGATCGGCATCGGCGCCTACCGAGACTCGGGCGGCGTGTGGTGGGTGACCCAGGACTTCGTGGGCTGACCCGCATACCCCTCTGTCTTGGGGTAGGCGACGGCTCGCGGACTCGCGTACGCGGAAGGCCGCCTCCCATCGGAAGGCGGCCTTCGCGTCGTCGCGGAGAGCGGATCAGGCGGAGGCGGCGCCCGTAGAGTCCTGCGGCCCGCTGCCGACCGCGTCGACCGGCGGCGTGTCGGGGATCTCCGGAAGGGTCTCCTCGCGCTTGCTGCCGGTGAAGGTGAAGGTGGCGTCCTTCCAGCCCTCGTCCGCCGACGACGACCATGGGGTGTCGACGAGGACGAACTCGCCCGACTTCAGCTCGCCGTAGAGGATCTTCTCGGACAGGGCGTCCTCGATCTCGCGCTGGATCGTCCGGCGCAGCGGCCGGGCACCGAGCACGGGGTCGTAGCCCTTCTTCGCGAGCAGGTCCTTGGCGGCCACCGTCAGCTCGATGCCCATGTCCTTGTCCTTGAGGCGGACGTCGAGCTTGGCGATCTCCAGGTCGACGATCGCGACGATCTCGTCCCGGGTCAGCTGCGGGAAGACGATGGTGTCGTCCACCCGGTTAAGGAACTCCGGCCTGAAGTGCTGCTTGAGCTCGTCAATGACCTTGGACTTCATCCGGTCGTACTCACTGCGCGAGTCCGGACCGGCGGTGAAGCCGAGGCTGCCCTTGGTGATGTCCCTCGTGCCGAGGTTGGTCGTCATGATGATGACGGTGTTCTTGAAGTCGACCATCCGGCCCTGAGAGTCGGTGAGCCGGCCGTCTTCGAGCACCTGCAACAGCGTGTTGAAGATGTCGGGGTGGGCCTTCTCGACCTCGTCGAAGAGGACGACGGAGAACGGGCGACGCCGGACCTTCTCGGTGAGCTGGCCGCCCTCCTCGTAGCCGACGTACCCGGGCGGCGAGCCGAACAGCCGCGAGACGGTGTGCCTCTCCGAGTACTCGGACATGTCGAGCTGGATGAGGCTGTCCTCGTCGCCGAAGAGGAACTCCGCCAGCGTCTTGGCCAGCTCGGTCTTACCGACACCGGTGGGGCCGGCGAAGATGAACGAGCCACCTGGACGACGCGGGTCCTTCAGTCCGGCCCGCGTGCGGCGGATCGCCTGGGACAGCGCCTTGATGGCGTCGTTCATGCCGACGATGCGCTTGTGCAGCTCGGTCTCCATGTTGAGGAGCCGGCTGGACTCCTCCTCGGTGAGCTTGAACACCGGGATGCCGGTGCTGGCCGCGAGGACTTCGGCGATGAGCTCTTCGTCGACCTCGGCGACGACGTCCATGTCGCCGCTCTTCCACTGCTGCTCGCGCTCGGCGCGCTGCTGGGAGAGCCGCTTCTCGTCGTCGCGCAGCCGCGCCGCCTTCTCGAAGTCCTGACCGTCGATGGCGGCCTCCTTCTGGCGACGGACCTGAGAGATCTTCTCGTCGTACTCCCGCAGGTCCGGCGGCGCCGTCATGCGGCGGATGCGCAGCCGCGCGCCCGCCTCGTCGATGAGGTCGATCGCCTTGTCCGGCAGGAACCGGTCGTTGATGTACCGGTCGGCCAGGCTGGCCGCGCTCACCAGCGCGGAGTCGGTGATGGACACCCGGTGGTGCGCCTCGTAGCGGTCGCGCAGCCCCTTGAGGATCTCGATGGTGTGCGACAGCGTCGGCTCCTGCACCTGGATCGGCTGGAACCGGCGCTCGAGCGCGGAGTCCTTCTCGATGTGCTTGCGGTACTCGTCGAGGGTGGTCGCCCCGATGGTCTGCAGCTCGCCGCGGGCCAGCATGGGCTTGAGGATGCTCGCCGCGTCGATGGCGCCCTCGGCGGCACCCGCACCGACGAGGGTGTGGATCTCGTCGATGAAGATGATGATGTCGCCGCGGGTGCGGATCTCCTTGAGGACCTTCTTCAGCCGCTCCTCGAAGTCACCGCGGTAGCGGCTGCCGGCCACCAGCGCGCCGAGGTCGAGGGTGTAGAGCTGCTTGTCCTTGAGCGTCTCGGGGACGGTGCCGCGAACGATGTCCTGCGCCAGCCCCTCCACGACGGCCGTCTTGCCGACGCCCGGCTCCCCGATGAGGACGGGGTTGTTCTTGGTGCGGCGCGACAGGACCTGCATGACGCGCTCGATCTCCTTCTCGCGCCCGATGACCGGGTCGAGCTTGCCCTCGCGCGCCGCCTGGGTGAGGTTGCGGCCGAACTGGTCGAGCACGAGGGACCCGGCCGGCGTGCCCTCCGCCTGACCACTCGCCTGACCCACGCCGGCTCCCGCCTTCTCGCCCTGGCCGCCCTGGTACCCCGCCAGCAGCTGGATAACCTGCTGGCGCACCTTGTTGAGGTCGGCGCCGAGCTTGACGAGGACCTGGGCGGCGACGCCCTCGCCCTCGCGGATGAGGCCGAGCAGGATGTGCTCGGTCCCGATGTACGTGTGCCCCAGCTGGAGGCCCTCTCGCAGCGAGTACTCCAGGACCTTCTTCGCCCGCGGCGTGAAGGGGATGTGTCCGGTCGGGGCCTGCTGCCCCTGTCCGATGATCTCCTGCACCTGCTCGCGCACGGCGACCAGCGAGATGTCGAGGTTCTCGAGCGCCTTGGCGGCGAGACCTTCGCCCTCGTGGATGAGGCCCAACAGGATGTGCTCGGTGCCGATGTAGTTGTGGTTGAGCATCCGCGCCTCTTCCTGCGCGAGCACCACCACCCGTCGGGCCCGATCTGTGAACCGTTCGAACATCGCCAAAGCTCCCTACCTTTGTCGGCCTCTCGCCTACTGCCGAGACATCTCGATGGTATGCGAGTCGCCTGTCAGTGCCCCCCGGCATCCGCCTGCCGGTCCGAGGTAGCGATGGGACCAACGCGCCGGTAGGCGAGCCTGTTCCCACCGTTGAGCGGAGTCGGCTCACGTTCGCCCTCGGCGAAACCGGGTGAGGTGCGGTCCTGGGGGCTCCATGACGGGTTGCGCCGGAAGAGGACGAACGCGGTGAACGTGCCGCCCGAATCGAAGTTCACCGACCAGTGCGACGACACCTCTTTGCGCCGGTACATGAAGGATCGGGACCCCTATCGGGGGACCGATCCTTCACCGACCACTCTCCGGCAACGACGTGACCTGGAACCGTGACCAGAAGGTGCGTGTAGGGGTTCACGGCGACTCCGGCGCCTGCGGTTGCTAGCCGGCCGCTTCAGATGCGAGATGCCCTCAGCGGCGGCGCTGGCAGCGGCCACACCAGAAGAGGTTCCGGCCGCCCACGACCTGGGTGCGCACCCGGGACCCGCACACCAGGCACGGCTCGCCGGCTCGCCGATAGACGTAAAAACGCCGCGGAAGACCAGCGGCGTCCGATCCGGCCGGGCCGCCACCCAATTCCTCCTCGTCGGCGTCCTCGAGATCGGCGTCTCGCACCGCGTCCCCGACGGTCCCCGACTCCGCGGCGACCTCCGCGACCGCCGCGACGATCCCCGCGGGTCCCCGACCCTGCCAGCGCGCCGAGTCCGTCCAGGTCGACTCCAGCTCGGGCACCTGTCCGGCCGCGACCAGCCGTTCCGCCTCCTCGACCTGGTCGTCCATGGTGAGGATCTGGTTGAACGCGACCCCGAGCGGCATCAACCGCACCAGGTCGTCCCAGATCGCCTGCCAGGTCCTTCGCCGGATCTCCCGCCCCGGCCGGAACGGGCTGACCCGATGCCGGAAGAGCACCTCGCATCGGTAGACGTTGCCGACGCCCGCCACGGCCGCCTGGTCCATCAGCAGCTCCGCGATGGTCCGGCCCGAGCGGGAGATCTTCGCCCACGCCCGCTCCGGGTCCGCGTCAGGCCGCAGCGGGTCCGGGCCGAGCCGCGCAACCGTGGCCGCCGCCTCGTCCGGCGTCACCACCTGGCAGAGGGTCGCCCCGCGCAGGTCGGCGAGGTAGTCCTGATTGACCATGCGCAGTCGCACCGCACCCCACGGAGCGGGCACCGACGCATACCCGCTGATCCGGTCGACCGAGAACTTGCCGATGAGCCCGAGGTGGACGTTCAGCCACGCCTCGCCGCCGAACTCGACGAACAGGTGCTTGCCGTATGCGGTCGCCTCCACCACCTGCCGGCCGTCCAGCAGCGCGGCCCCCTCGGCGAACGGCCCCTGGGGCGACGAGACGGCGGGGGTCGTCCCCGCGAAGGCAGCGTCGAGCGACTGCGCCAACCGGTGCAGCGTGTGGCCTTCGGGCACTCAGCTGGCCTTCTTCTTGGCCGTCTTTGCCGCGGTCTTCTTGGCGGCGGTCTTCTTCACCGCCGTCTTCTTGGCCGGCGTCGTCTTCTTGGCGGCGGCGGTCTTCGCCGCCGACCCGCTCGCGGACTTCTTCGCCGCAGCGGGCGCGCTCTTCTTCTCCGCGGCCGGCTCGCCGCGCGACGCCTTGGCCCGGTCGACCGACCGCTGCAGCGCCTCGAGCAGGTCGACGACCTCACCGGTGTCCTTGGGCTCCGGCGCGTGCTTGACCTCGCCGCCGGTGAGCTTCGTCTCGACCATCACCTGCACGGCCTCGGCGTAGTCGTCCTGGAACTCCTCCGGGTCCCAGTCGCCGGACAGCGAGTCGACCAGCATCGTCGCCATCGACAGCTCGCGCTCGGTCGCGCTGCCCACGTCACCGAGGTTCGCGAAGTCGGACGACCGGATCTCATCCGGCCAGATCATCGTCTGCAGGACGATGATCCCGTCGCGAACCCGGAGGACGGCCATGTTCTTGCGGTTGCGAATCGCTACCGCTACCAAGGCCATTCGGTCGGAAGCGTCGAGCGCGTCTCGGAGCAGCGCATACGCCTTGGCGGCGCCCTTCTCTGGCTCGAGGTAGTAGGGCCGGTCGAGCAGCATCGGGTCGATCTGGTCGGCCGGGACGAACTTCTCGACCGCGATCTCCTTGCTCGACTGGTTCGGCAGGTTCTTCAGGTCGTCGTCGGTGATGACGACCATCTCGCCGTCCTCGGTCTCGTAGCCCTTGGCGATGTCGTCGTACGACACCTCCTCGCCGTCGACCGAGCAGACCCGCTTGTAGTGGATGCGGCCGCCGTCCTCCCGGTGTACCTGGCGGAACGAGATGTCGTGGTCCTCCGTCGCCGCGTAGAGCTTGACGGGCACGTTGACCAGCCCGAAGGAGACGGCGCCCTTCCACATCGCGCGAGGCATTCCCACACTCTCCCAGAGTCGGGCGACAACCGCAGCGTCCTGACGGCACGCCGCTGCTCACCCCGGTTCGTCGCTGAGCTCCGACAGCCGGCCGGCGAGATAGGCCCGTTCGGCGGGGTTGGTGCTGAGCTCCACCGCGATCCGGTATGCGTCTGCGGCCTCGGCCTCGCGGCCCACTCGCCGCAGCAGGTCGGCCCGTGCGGCCTGGTAGGCGTGGTAGTTCGCCAACCCGTCCACCGTCGCCAGCGCGGCCAGACCCGCGGCCGGGCTGTCCCGCTCGCCGATTGCCACGGCGCGGTTGAGGGCGACCACCGGCGTGGGCGTCAGCGCGTACATCTGGTCGTAGAGGGCGGCGATCTGCCGCCAGTCCGTGTCCTCGGCGCTCGCGGCGTCGGTGTGCACCGCGTTGACGGCGGCCTGGAGCTGGTAGGGACCAGGCCGGCCGCGGCGCAGGCATGCGCGGACGAGCTGATGGCCCTCGGCGACAAGATCGGCGTCCCATCGCGACCGGTCCTGTTCCGGCAGCGTCACCAGCACATCCTCCGCGAACCGGGCCTGCCGCCGCGCCTCCGTGAGGAGCATCAGGGCGAGCAGGCCGAGCACCTCGGGCTCGTCCGGCATGAGCGTCGCGAGGACGCGGGTCAGGCGGATCGCCTCGGCGGACAGGTCGGTCCGGACGGCGGCGTCGGGAGAGGAAGGCAGGTACCCCTCGTTGAAGACGAGGTACAGCGTCGACAGCACGCCGGCCAGTCGGGACGGCAGCTCGTGGTCGGGGGGCACGCGGTAGGGGATGTGCGCGGCCTTGATCTTGGCCTTGGAGCGAGTGAGCCGCTTGGCCATCGCCGCTTCGTCGACCAGGAACGCCCGCGCGATCTCTGCGGTGGTGAGCCCGCCGAGCAGCCGGAGGGTGAGCGCTACCTGGGCGTCCCGCGCGAGCGCGGGGTGGCAGCACGTGAAGATCAGCCGTAGCCGCTCGTCGGGGACCGAGCTCACGGTGCCGGGGTCGACGTCGCCCTCGTCGGTCAACATGGCAGCCTGCGCGTGACGCGCATCGCGGGTGGACTCCCGGCGGAGCCGGTCGATGGCGCGGTTGCGGGCCGTCGTCGTGAGCCACGCACCCGGGTTCGGCGGCGGCCCGGACCCGGGCCAGCGCCGCATCGCCTCGACGAACGCCTCCTGGGCGACGTCCTCGGCGAGCTCGATGTCGCCGAACCGGCGCACCAGCGCCGCGACGACCCGGCCGTACTCCTCGCGGAACACCCGTTCCACGACGTGCTCCGGGTCATCGCCGACCAACCGTTCCGGGGAGGTCACGACGCGATGGGTCAGACGTCGTCCTGGAAGGGACGCACCTCGACCTTGCCGCGGCAGGCAGCCGAACCTCGCCGGGCCAGGTCGATGGCGGCGTCGAGGTCCGGTGCCTGGATCACCCAGAACCCGCCCATCTGCTCCTTGGACTCGGCGAACGGTCCGTCGGTCGTCACCGCTTCGCCTCCGCGCCCGTCGACGACCGTCGCCGTGTCCGCGGGGTGCAGCCCGCCGGCGAACACCCAGGCGCCTTCCTGCCGCACCTCCTCGTTGAACCGACCGACGGCCGCGAACATCTCCTGCATCTCCTCCTCCGGCGGGGGCGCCTCACCCTCGGTGCTCCATACCGACAGCAGGTACTTGGGCATGTCTCTCTCCTCTTCTTCCTCGAACTACGCCTGGTTGGAAACAGCCTGTCAGCGAATGACGTCCTTGCCGTCCTCGATCGCGGCCTCGCCGACGCGGACCTCGCCGGAGGGACGCAGGACGAGGTAGGTGCAGCCGGCACCGGTGCGCTCCGTCTCCACGAGGTCGAAGCCGGTCGGCGCCGATCCGTCGGCGAACAGCTTCTTGCCGCGGCCGAGGACGACCGGCGCCACGAGAAGCCGGTACTCGTCCACGAGTCCGGCATCGTGGAGCGTGTGGACGAGCCCGCAGCTGCCGTGGACCTGCAGCTCACGTCCGGACTGCGCCTTGAGCTCGGTGACGGCGGCCACCACGTCGTCGCCGATCACGGACGTGTTGGCCCAGGTCGGGTCGGTGAGCGTCGTCGAGACGACGTGCTTGGGCAGCGTGTTGATGGCGCTCGCGACCGGGTCATCCGCGTCGGTCACCTGCGGCCAGAACCCCTCGAAGAGGCCGTAGGTCGTCCGCCCGAGCAGAAGCGCGTCGGCGTTCTCGAACCAGCCGCTGACGATCCGGCCGAAGTCCTCGTCGCCGAACGGCATGAGCCAGCCACCGTGCTCGAAGCCATCGGCGCGGTCCTCGTCCGGGCCACCCGGACCCTGCATGACGCCATCGAGGGTGACGAACGTGTGGACGGTCAGATTCATGTCGCTCTCCTCATCGTTGTGGGCTCGGCCGCTCGAGCAGCCTCCACCATCACCACGAACGGACCGCCCCTGGGGGGACACCCGCCGGCGAACTTCTTCCGCCCGATCTGCGGTGCGTCAGGATGAGCCATGCGCCCGATGCTCGCGATGCCGGCGACGCGGGTGCCGTCCGGGCCGGAGTGGGTGCACGAGGTCAAATGGGACGGTATGCGCGTGCTCGCCGACGTCGCGGACGGCCGGATCACCCTGACCAGCCGCACGGAACGCGACGTGACGGTGGCCTTCCCCGAGCTGGCCGGCCTCACCAGCCTCTACGAGGACATGCTCCTCGACGGGGAGATCGTCGCCATGCGCACCGGTGTGCCGTCGTTCGCCGCGCTGGCCGAACGGTTCCACGTCACGAGCCATCGGCGGGCCGTCACTCTCGCGGCGCAGAACCCGGCGACGCTCATGACGTTCGACCTGCTGCGGCTGTATGGCGTGGACCTGACCCAGCGGACCTTTGCCGAGCGCCGGGCCACCCTGGAACGGCTCGACCTGTCCGGTCCGCACTGGCGGGTACCGCCGACGTTCACCGACGGCGAGGCCCTGCGGGAGGCGACGAGCGACCAGGGGCTGGAGGGGATCGTCAGCAAGCGGTTGTCCTCCCGGTACCACCCGGGCCTGCGCAGCGAGGAATGGCTGAAGTTCCCGAACCGGACGTCGGTCTCGGTCGTCATCGGCGGCTGGCGTCCCGAGATGGACAGCGTCGACCGGCTCGGCGCGGTCCTCGTCGGCGCACCCGGCCCCGAGGGGCTGCGCTACCTGGGACGGGTCGGTAGTGGGATCGCCGGGAAGGCCGGCGCCGCGCTGGCCCACGAGCTGGCCGGTCTCACCCTCCCGTCGTCGCCGTTCGCCGGGGTCGTCCCCCGAGAGGACGCCGCCGGCGCCACCTTCGTGACCCCCGTCCTCGTCTGCGAGGTCCAGGCCCTCGGGCTGACGCACCAGGGCCGGCTGCGGCAACCCGCATACCGAGGCCGTCGACCCGACCTGAGCCCCGACGACGTCAGCCTCGAGGACGTCCCCGGTGCCTGACGAGCAGCGGGTGGCCGTAGAGGTGGCCGGCCGGCGGATGACGGTAGTCAACCTCGACAAGGTGATGTACCCCGCGACGGAGACGACGAAGGGCGAAGTGCTCAGCTACTACGCCCAGGTGGCACCGGTGATGCTCCCGCTGCTGGGCCGCCGGGCGGTCACCCGGATCCGCTGGCCCCACGGCGTGGAAGGCCCGATGTTCTTCGAGAAGAACCTGCCCTCCGGGGCGCCGTCGTGGCTTCCGCGGGTCACCGTGTCGTCACACGGCCGCGACCCCGACGCTCACCCGGAGCGTGACCGGCTCACCTACCCGCTCGTCCTCGACCTCGCCGACCTCACCTATCTCGTCAACCTGGCGTCGCTCGAGCTCCACGTCCACCAATGGCAAGTGGACACCAAGGGCCATCCGCTCAATCCCGACCGGCTCGTCATCGACCTGGACCCCGGCTCGGGGGCCGGTCTTCGCGAATGCGCCCAGGTCGCCCTGTGGGTCAAACCGCGGCTCGACGAGATGGGGTTGACGACGAGCCTTCCGGTGACCAGCGGCAGCAAGGGCATGCAGCTGTATGCGGCGCTGCCGGGCCAGCATTCCGCGGACGAGATCCGGGCGCTCGCCCAGGACCTGGCCCAGGAGATGACCAAGAAGCATCCGGATCTCGTCGTCTGGAAGATGACCAAGTCGCTGCGGCCGGGAAAGGTCTTCCTCGACTGGAGCCAGAACACCGCGGCCAAGACGACGATCTGTCCGTACTCCCTGCGGGGAAAGGCGGCGCCTTATGTCGCCGCCCCGCGCACCTGGGAGGAGGTGGAGCAGGGGGCGAACGGCGGGCGGCTCTCCCAGCTGCTGATGACCGACGTTGTCGAGCGGCTGGACCACCTCGGCGATCTCGGCGCCGGTCTGGCAAGGGGTGTGACCGCTGGTGCAGGAAAACGCAAGAAATGACGGGTTCTTGCACGTTTCGACATGAAAAGGACACCTCGGATAACCGAGGTGTCCTTTTCGTGCAGCCGCCGTCAGTGGGCCTTGTCGTAGGCCTCCTGAACAGCCGCGGAGACGCGGCCACGGTCGCTCACCTGGTGCCCGTTCGACCGAGCCCAAGCCCGGACGGCGGACAGGTCACGTCGGTTGGACGCGCTCGACGAGCTGCCCGACGCGCGGCGGCCGGTTGTGCGGCGGCCGCCGGAGCGGCGTGCATGGCCGATCCACGAGGAGAACTCGTCACGGAGCTTTCCCGCATTCTTGTCACTCAGATCGATCTCGTAACTCACGCCGTCGAGACCGAAGGTCACCGTCTCGGCGGCCACCCCTCCGTCGAGGTCGTCCTCGAGGACGATCTGGACCCGTTGTGCCATGGGGCTGTTTCCTTTCGGTTACATCAGCAGGGATGATGTAGTAGTGCCTTCCCGGCGGAATATCCGGGAACGCTCCCAGCCTAATTCATTCGGGCCGCGACGGTGAATTATGCGGGCTATTCGGAGCGTCCCGCTCCTTCTCGTGCCCAGGCTCCTTCTCGCGTTGCGTCTCGCGTTCCCGCTCCTGATCCCGCTCCCATTTGGAGTGGGCCAGCCGCTCGCGGCGGTCACCCTCGAGAATGCTCTTGATGAGGAAATAGAAGAGCACCGCGACGGCGGCCGTCGGCAGCAGCGCCGCGAGGTACGGAAAGACGGTGTCCCACATCGTGTCCGCCTCACGCCTCGGGCTTGAGCAGCGGGAACAGGATCGTCTCGCGGATGTTCGCCCCGGTGAAGAGCATGACCATCCGGTCGATGCCGAGGCCCACTCCACCCATCGGCGGGGCGCCGTATTCGAGAGCCCGCAGGAAGTCCTCGTCGAGCTGCATTGCCTCCTCGTCGCCGCCGGCGGCGAGCAACGACTGCGCGGTGAGGACCTCGCGCTGGATCACGGGGTCGACCAGCTCGGAGAAACCCGTCCCCCGCTCCACGCCGGCGATGATGAGGTCCCACGCCTCGATGAGCCCCGGCTCGCTGCGGTGCGGCCGGGCGAGCGGCTGCGCCGAAGCGGGATAGTCGCAGAGGAACGTCGGCTGGACGAGGTTCGGTTCGACGAGCTTGCCGAGCAGCTCGGTGGCGACCTTGCCCGACGACCACGCCGGGTCGACAAGGATGTCGCGCTTCGACGCATACTCTCGCAGCGTCTCCAACGAGGTCTCAACGGTGACGACCTCGCCGACCGCCTCGCTGAGCGCGTCGTAGACCGGCAGCCAGCGCCAGTCACCGTCGAGGTCGACCAGCCCCTTGGCGGTCTCGACCTGCCGTGAGCCCATGGCATCGGCGACCGCGAGGTAGAGGTCGCGGATCAGCGCGGCGATCGTGGTCTGGTCGCCGTACGCCTGGTACGCCTCGAGCATCGTGAACTCGGCGCTGTGGGTGGCGTCGATCCCCTCGTTGCGGAAGATCCGGCCCAGCTCGTAGACGTTGTCCACGCCACCGACGACGGCCTTCTTGAGCGGCAGCTCCAGGGCGATCCGCAGCGTCATGTCCTGGTCGAAGGCATTAAGGTGGGTGCGGAACGGCCGGGCTGCGGCGCCGCCGTGGACCAGCTGGAGGACCGGCGTCTCGATCTCGACGTAGCCCTGGCGAGCCAGCTCTTCGCGCAGCGTGCGGGTGATCGTGGCGCGGGTGCGGACCATGTCGCGGGCCTCCTGCCGCACGACGAGGTCGGCATACCGCTGGCGCACCCGGGTCTCCTCGGAGAGCTCCCGGTGCAGGATCGGCAGCGGCCGGAGCGCCTTGCTGGCCATCTGCCACGACGTCGCCAGTACCGACAGCTCGCCACGCCGACTGGAGATGACCCGTCCCTCGACGACGACGTGGTCACCGAGATCGACCAGTGCCTTCCAGTCGTCGAGCGACTCCTCCCCCACCTCGGCGAGGCTGACCATCACCTGGAGGCGGGTGCCGATCCCCTCCTGAAGGGTGGCGAAGCACAGCTTGCCGGTGTTCCGGACGAAGACGACCCGGCCCGCGACCCGGACCACGTCGTCGGTCTCCTGACCAGTCTCGAGGTCCCCCCACTGCTCGCGGACCTGGTGGAGGGTATGCGTCCGCTTCACCTCGACCGGGTAGGCGTCCCGTCCGCCGTCGAGCAGCCGCTGCCGCTTCTCGCGACGGATCCGGATCTGTTCCGGGACGTCGGCGTCGGGCGGCTCGGGGGGTTGGCCGGTCACCGGTCAAGTATGTCCGACCCCGCTTATCCATCTTCTGGGCGCCTGTTGTTGTCAGTTGGACGGCGTCTCGAGGCCGCGGATCCACAACAACGTGAGCCTGGAAGCGCGAAAACCGTCAGTCGGTGAGGTCGAGGGCCAGGTCGAGAATCGGCGAGGAATGGGTCAGGCCGCCGACGCTGAGGTAGTCGACGCCGGTCAGGGCGTACTCGCGGGCGACGCCGAGGGTGAGCCCACCGGTCGCCTCGATCTCGACGTCCTCGGCCTGCTCCCGCAGGGTCCGGACGGTGTCGGCCAGCAGCTCGACCGGCATGTTGTCGCACATGACGAACCGCGCGCCCGCCGCATACGCCTCCAGCGCCTCGTCCACGGTCGTGACTTCGACCTGGACGTCGACGTCGGGGTATGCGGCTCGCACCGACGCGTACGCCGCCGCCACCGAGCTCGCGGCCAGCTTGTGGTTGTCCTTGATCATCGCGACGTCGTAGAGACCCATCCGCTTGTTGGTGCCGCCGCCGGCGCGGACCGCGTACTTCTCGAGGTGCCGCATCCCGGGCGTCGTCTTGCGCGTGTCGAGGACCATCGCGCCGGTGCCCTCGAGCACGTCGGCCCACTGGCGGGTATGCGTCGCGATGCCGGAGAGTTGGCAGACCACGTTGAGGAGGGTTCGCTCCGCGATGAGGACGGTCCGCAACGCTCCCTGCACCCGAGCGACGACGTCGCCATGGTCGACGTCGGCGCCGTCGGTGACCAGCAGCTCGGACTCCACGGGACCGGTTCCGACGAGCGTGGACGCCTCGTCGAACACCAAGGGGACGACCGGCAACCCCGCGACGACTCCCGCCGCTCTGGCCACGATCTCGGCGCCGCGGACCTGGTCGGCGGGGATCGTCGCGAGCGTCGTGACGTCGAGATGCCGCGGACCGAGGTCCTCCTCAAGGGCCGTCCGTACGACCCGCCGGGCCTGATCGTATGGAAAGTCGAGGTCCCGCAGGGTCACGAGGGTTCATCCTCCGGCTGCGCAACCGGGTGGTACGACGTCTCGACTGTGCCGTCCGGACGCCGCACGGCATGGAGGTGCCCGAGCCAATGGGCGTCGTCACGCTCGGGAAAGTCGGACCTCAGGTGGCCGCCTCGGGTCTCCTCGCGCAGCGCGGCGACGGTCGTCAGGACCTGGCCGAGGTGGAGCAGGTCGGTGGTCTCCCACGCCGCCGGCTCGGGCGTGACGTCGCCTGACTCGGCGGCCTTGGCCAGGGTGGCCAGCTCGTGGTCAGCGGTGTTGAGCGACTCGGCGGATCGGACGACGCCGCTGCCCGCCGTCATCGAGCGCTGGATCTCGCGGCGATGGTCGGCCGTGAGCAGCCCGCTGTCGCCCTGAGGGGCCGCCGCTGTCGTCGGGGCAAGGTCCCCGGCCGCGAACCGCGCGGAGATGTCGTCGGCGATCCGAGAGGCGAAGACGAGGCCTTCGAGCAGGGAGTTCGATGCCAGCCGGTTGGCCCCGTGCACGCCGCTGCACGACACCTCCCCGCACGCATACAGGCCGTCCAGCGACGAGCGGCCGTGGAGCTCGACCTTGACCCCGCCGCTCGCGTAGTGCTGGGCCGGCGCGACCGGCACGAGCTGGGTGGCCAGGTCGAACCCGTGCTCGCGCAGGGTCGAGACGATCGACGGGAACCGGCGCTCGAGGAATTCCCGGCCCAGGTGGCGGGCGTCGAGGTAGACGTGGTCGGTGCCCGTCTCATGCATCCGGGCGACGATGGCGCGGGCCACAACGTCGCGGGGCGCGAGGTCGGCGAGCTCGTGGACGCCGGGCATGAACCGGACGCCGTTCGCGTCGACGAGGAAGGCGCCCTCGCCGCGGACCGCCTCGCTGATGAGCGGCTGTTGGCCGTTGGCTCCCTCGCCGAGCCACAGGACGGTCGGGTGGAACTGCACGAACTCGACGTCGGCCATCACCGCCCCGGCCCGCAGAGCTATGCCCATGCCGTCACCGGTGGAGACGGCAGGGTTGGTCGTGGCCGAGTAGATCTGTCCCAGGCCTCCGGTGGCGAGCACGACCGCGCGAGCGTGCGCGGCGCCGACGCCGTCGACCTGACCTTCGCCGATGACGTGCACGGTGACGCCGCATACCCGGCCGTCGGCCGCCTGGAGGAGATCGACGACCAGGGCGTGCTCGACGACCTGGATGCCGGGGTCCGACTGCACCCGGTGCAGTGCCTCGATGAGGGCTCGGCTGATCTCGCGGCCGGTGGCGTCGCCGCCGGCGTGGGCGATCCGATCGCGGTGGTGGCCGCCTTCGCGGGTCAGGAGGATCTCCCCGGCCGAGTCGCGGTCGAACTCGGCGCCCAGCGCGACGAGCTCCCGCACCCGCTGGGGTCCTTCGGTGACGAGGGCGGTGACCGCCTCCACGTCGCACAGCCCGACGCCGGCCACGAGGGTGTCGCGGAGGTGCTCTTCGGGCGAGTCGGCGGGGTCCATCGCCGCGGCGATGCCGCCCTGGGCCCACGCCGTCGAGCCCTCGTTGAGGACCGTCTTCGTCACGAGCAGGACGGTGTCGACCTGCTCCCGGAGCCGCAGGGCGGCCGTGAGCCCGGCGATTCCGGAGCCCACGACGACGACGTCGACCGACGTGGTCCACCCCGGTGGCGGCGCCTCGAGACGCCGCGGTATGCGGGGAGTCGCGGTCACCGCTCGTCCCCCACGTCATCGGGGTTCTCGTCGTTCTCCTCGAGGACGGCGAGAACGGACTCGGCATCGGCCGGCCGGAGACGCCCCCGCTGCCGCGCCAGGTCGACGGTGGCACGAGCAAGGGCTCGGTAGGTCGACCGGATCTGAGGTTCGGTGGCCAGCTCGGCCAGGTGCTCGGCGACCGTGCCCGCGTCGCCGGCCGCCTCGGGTCCGCTGAGGACGCCCGCGCGGAGGGCGTTGTCGAGGGCGGCGCCGAGGAGCGGCCCGAGCACCCGCCCGGGTTCGTCGACGCCGGCGTCCTCGAGCAGCCGGGTCGCCTGGGCGACGAGCGTGGCCAGGTGGTTGGCGCCGAGAGCGAGCGCCGCATGGTAGAGCGGGCGGTCCTCCTCCTCGACAAGGACCGGCTCGCCGCCCATTTCCAGGACGAGCGCCTCACCCAGGGGTTCCAGCTCCTTGAGAGTGGTGACGGCGAAGCACGCGTCGCTGAGCCGGTCGAGGTCGATCGCGGTGCCGGTGAAGGACATCGCCGGGTGCAGGGCCAGCGGCAGCGCCCCGACGAACGCGGCGGGTTCGAGGACACCGACGCCGAACCGGCCGCACGTGTGGACGACGACCTGCCCCGGGCGGAACGCGCCGACCTTAGCCAGGCCACTCACCAGGCTGGGGAGGGTGTCGTCCGGGACCGCGAGAAGGACCAGATCCACCGACGTGACCACATGGGGCACGTCGCCGACCGGCACGCCCGGCAGCAGCTCCGCGGCCCGCGCTCGCGACTCCTCGCTCACCGCCGCGACCGCCGTCACCTGGTGGCCGGCGTGGTGCAGGGCCGCACCGAGGACGGCGCCGACCCGGCCCGCGCCGATGACGCCCACCCTGAACCGTGGCGGGCGGTCTCCCGGCGTCGAGGCGGCGAAGGCGCTCACGGCGCACGAACCTACCCCGCTGTGCTGACTCCCGGGCCAGCCACGGGTTCCACGTCGCTGCCTGGTTCGTCGCGGGCAGGATGAGCACGTGAGCGAGCCGCGGCCGTGGCGCGAGGCTTGGCAGAACGCACTCTACGGGCCTCGTGGCTTCTACCGGCAGGCTCAAGGCCCGGCCGGCCACTTCACGACGGCGACCCAGGCCGGCTCCGGCCAGGCCCTCGCCCAGACGCTCTGGGCGTGGGCGGACCGCTACGGCCTCGACGGGATCGTCGACGTCGGCGCCGGTCGGGGTGAGCTCTTGAGGCATCTGTATGCGTATTGGCCCGGGCGTCCGCTGACCGGGCTCGACGTGGTCGACCGGCCGGCCGACCTGCCCGAACCGGTT
>Ga0307310_10000030_pt1 | contig 30348 bp, 25 predicted proteins | sample ER_DNA_197_FD_194502 | JGI IMG/M metagenome (GOLD analysis project Ga0307310, IMG submission 194502) | Bulk soil microbial communities from the East River watershed near Crested Butte, Colorado, United States - ER_DNA_197 | ecosystem: Environmental > Terrestrial > Soil > Floodplain | place...
ATCGGCTCGAGCTCGACGTGGTTGATGTTGGCCGGGATGATCGCGCGGCCGCGGGCGACCTCGTCCCGGACGAATGCCACCGGCAGTCCCTCGCGAATCGCGATGAATTCCATCTCCGGCGTGATCTCGCCTTTGCGAGCGTAGTGGAGCTGCGTCACGCAGGTATCGTTGCGCCGGCAGCCGACCCACGGCGCGCGCAGCTTCGGCAGCCCGTCGTTGACGTCATGGACGTCATGATCGTGGGGGCCGCTGGTATCGTAGACCGTCAGGGGCGGCTCGCCGCCCGAAAGCGCAATCTCGCGCATCGGCACGCGCACGCCGAGTGGTCCGTCGACGTAAATTTTCGTCGAGTTGGGAAAAGCTTCGCTGAACGTTGACATCCCGCACTCCCTTCGCCGGTTTGAACCGGATCAGGTTCCAAGGGTTTGCTCTCAATCCCGCGTGGGATACCCCTGGCGGTTAAAGAAGATCACTATAGCGCGAATTCGGTAGTTGGTAAGTTGGGAAGTTGGTAATTGGGTAGGGGCAAGGATGAATTGGCAATCGCTCTTCGCACGCGGGTGTCCGCGAACGGGGCGCCCCACCGGGCGCGGAGGCGTCAGCCGTGAGCATTGCTTTTCGCCGAGCACCCGGTGGGGCTGTTCGCGGACAGGCCCCGCTGGCGACACGGCGGCACTTCCAAACCAGCTGATGATGTCGTGAACCTCAGGAACAGACGGCCGGGGTCGAGAACAACGCGTCAGAATTCGCATCGAAGCTGCGCGCGACTTCGTCCTCCGTGTCGTAGGCCTCGAACACCGTGAGCAGCTTGGTGACCGACAGAAGCTGACGGGTCCGGTCCCTGAGGTGCAGGAGCTTCAAATCGCCGCCTCGGCGTCGAGTCGCCGTGTAGGCCTGCACGATGGCGGCGAGGCCGTCGCTGTCGATATACGGCACGTCGACGAGATTCAGCACCAGGCGCCGCGATCCGGCTTCGAGCAGCGTCCGAATCATTTCAGTGAACTGTGCGTCGGTTTCAACGGTAAGGCGCTCTTTGGGTTGGATGATCACGACGTCATGATGAACCCGTGTGTCGATCCGCATGATGGACCTTCTTTCTTTCTACCTGTCTAAACGTTGAAGGGCGGGAAAACGAACACACGGACCGGGCGGGCGGCCGCGCGGCGCGGACGGAGCTCAGCCAGGCTTCCGCAGAATGAAGCACTTCAGGTAATAGGTTTCGGGAACCCCCAGCAGCACCGGATGATCGCGGCCCTGCATGCGCTTCTCCACGACCGTCACGTGGACCTGCGCGTCGACCGCCGCCTCGTACACCAGTTCGGCGAACGCGGCCTCGTTGACGTTGTACGAGCAGCTGCAGGTGACGAGCGTGCCGCCGGGATTCAGCAGCTTCAGCGCGCGCAGATTGATTTCCTTGTATCCCGACGCCGCCTTCGCGACCGAGGCCTTGTTCTTCGCGAACGCAGGCGGATCGAGCACGATGGTGTCGAACCGTTCGCGAAGGCGCTCGAGGCCGCGGAGCTCGTCGAACACGTTGCCGACGCGCGCGTCCACCGCGACGCGGTTCCGCGCCGCGTTGGCGCGCAGCCGGGCGACCGCGTCTTCCGAGACGTCTATTGCGATGGTTTCGTCGCACCGCCGGCCAAGCGCGATCGCGAACCCGCCGTGGTAGCTGAAGCAATCGAGCAGCCGCCCTCGTGCGTACCCGGCTGCGGCCGCCCGATTCTCGCGCTGATCGAGAAACAAGCCGGTCTTCTGGCCTCTGCGCAGGTCGGCGTCGTACTCGACGCCGCCTTCGGTGACGCCGACCGTGTCCGGCACCTCTCCCGAAAGAACCTCCACGCGCTGCTCGAGCCCTTCGAGGATTCGAGTGCGAGGGTCGTTGCGCGCGAGAATCCCGCGCGGATGCACGAGATCGTTCAATGCCGCGACGACGGCCGGCAGCAGACGATCCATGCCCTGGGACAGCGTCTGCACGACGAGATATTCGCCATACCGATCGACGATCAGCGACGGGAGCAAATCCGCCTCGCCGTGCACGAGACGGTATGCCGTCGCGTCGATGGCCAGCGAGTCGCGGAATGCCATGGCCGATTCAATGCGGCGGCGTATCAACCCTTCGTCCGCCGGCTTCTCTCCGTACGTCAGCATCCGCAGCGCGATCTGGGACGCGCTGCTGTACATGGCCTGTCCGAGCAGACGTCCTCGCGGGTCGCGAACGACCACGATGTCGCCGCCTTCGCCGCGAACATCCGCCACGTCCGCGCGATAGATCCAGGGGTGGCCCGACGCTATCCGCTGTTCTCCCCGCGCGGAGATCACGACGGCGGGATTCATCGAACCTTCAACCCTGAACCTCGAACCGTGAACCCTGAACCCTGAACCGGGAACCCTGAACCATGAACCCATAGTACAATCGCGCGTCGTGCGCATCGCTATCGGCGCCGATCACGCCGGCTTTTTGCTGAAAGAGCATCTGAAGCAGACGCTTCAGCGGATCGGACATCTCGTCGACGATCATGGGACCCACGGCGAGGCGTCGGTCGACTACCCGCCGATCTGCTTTGACGTCGCGCGGGCGGTGGTCGAAGGGCGCGCGGACCGCGGTATCGTTCTCGGCGGAAGCGGCCAGGGCGAGCAGATTGCCGCCAACAAGGTGCCGGGCATCCGCGCCGCGCTTTGCAACGATCTCTACACGGCCCGGCTCTCGCGCGAGCACAACGACGCGAACATTCTCTCCATGGGCGGGCGGATCGTCGCCTTTGGACTTGCCGACGAAATCCTGAAGGTCTGGCTCGAGACGGCATTCGAGGGTGGTCGCCACCAACGGCGGCTCGATCAGATTGCGGCAGCGGAACGACGGAACCCATGACGACACAAACCACGACCTCCATGCAGCGCACGCTGGCCGAGGCCGATCCCGAGGTCGCCGAAGCGATCCGGAATGAGCGCCATCGCCAGAACAGCGGCATCGAGCTGATTGCTTCGGAGAATTTCGTCAGCCGCGCCGTCCTCGAAGCCGCCGGATCGGTACTCACGAACAAATATGCCGAAGGCTATCCGGGCCGGCGCTATTACGGCGGCTGCGAGTTCGTCGACGTCGTGGAGCGCGCCGCCATCACGCGCGCCAAGGCGCTCTTCGGCGCCGACCACGCCAATGTGCAGCCCCATTCGGGCGCCCAGGCCAACATGGCCGTGTACTTCACCCTCCTCAAACCGGGCGACACCGTGCTGGGCATGAACCTGGCGCATGGCGGCCATCTCACGCACGGTCACCCGCTGAATTTTTCCGGCAAGCTTTACACGATCGTCCCGTACGGCGTCCGCAAGTCCGACGAGCGGATCGACTACGACGAGCTCGATCGGCTGGCCGACGAACACAAGCCGAAAATGATCATCGTCGGCGCCAGCGCCTATCCGCGGGTCATCGAGTTCGGACGGATCCGCGCGGCCGCCGATCGCATCGGCGCGTCGGTCATGACCGATATGGCGCACATCGCGGGCCTGGTCGCTGCCGGTATCCATCCGAGTCCCGTGCCCCACTCGGACTTTGTCACCACGACGACCCACAAAACGCTGAGAGGGCCGCGTGCCGGCATGGTGCTCTGTCGCGAACAGTACGCCAAGGAGTTGGACAAGGCGGTGTTCCCGGGCGTGCAGGGCGGGCCGCTGATGCACATCATCGCCGCCAAGGCCGTGTGCTTCAAAGAAGCGGCGGAGCCCACCTTCAAGGAGTACCAGCAGCAGATCGTAGCGAACGCCGGGCGCCTCGCGACGGTGCTGTCGGCGGCCGGGTTCCGGCTGGTCAGCGGCGGCACCGACAATCACCTGATGCTGGTGGATGTCTTTTCCAAAGGCATCACCGGCAAGGCGGCCGAAGCGGCGCTCGGAAAAGCGGGCATCACCGTCAACAAGAACGCGATTCCGTTCGATCAGAATCCACCGATGGTGGCAAGCGGCATCCGCGTCGGCACGCCCGCCGTGACGACCCGGGGCATGCGCGAGGCCGAAATGGACGTCATGGGGGACCTCATCGCGCGTGCGCTCAAGACACCTGACGACGAGCGGGCGCTCACGATGATCCGGATGGAAGTCGAAACACTGTGCCGGAAGTTCCCGCTGTACCCGGAGTAGCGGGTCTCGAGACCTGCGCGACGCTGCCGGAGCTCGTCCAGGCGGTCTTCGCGCCCGATGGCGCGCTGGCGCGCGCGATCCCCGATTTCGAAGCCCGCTCGGGCCAGATCGAGATGGCGACGGAGGTGGCGCGCCGGTTTGAAGATGGCGGCGTGCTGCTCGCAGAAGCGGGAACCGGCACCGGCAAAACGCTGGCGTACTTGATTCCAGCGATTCTCAGCCGCCAGCGGGTCCTGGTTTCCACCGGCACGAAGAATCTTCAGGAACAGATTTACTTCAAGGATATTCCCGCGCTTCGCGACACGCTCGGCGTGCCGTTCACGGCGACTTACATGAAAGGCCGCTCGAATTACCTGTGTCTGCACCGCCTCGATCAATTCGATCCCGATCGGCGGGAAGGGCAGGAGGCGCGGGACACCGCATTGAGCGTCTTCCTGCCCATCATCCGCGAGTGGTCGGCGCGCACGGAGACCGGCGATCGCGCGGAGCTCGCCGATCTGCCCGAAGACGTGCCGGTATGGAATGACGTGTCGGCCACCGCCGAGACGTGTCTCGGCACCGAGTGTCCGCGCTACGACGATTGCTTCGTGACGCGGATGCGCCAGCGCGCGGCGGCGTCCGATGTCGTCATCGTCAATCACCACCTGCTCTGCGCCGACGCCGCGGTCCGCCAGAGCGCGTACGGTGAGGTCATTCCGGCCTGCCCGAACGCGATTATCGACGAAGCGCACCAGCTGGAAGATGTGGCGACACAGTATTTCGGCTACAGCGTCAGCAACTATCGCCTCGAGGACCTGGCGCGTGATGTCGAACGTCTGCCGGCAGCGGGCGTGATCGCCGACGACGATGTGAAGGACGACATCGCGAAGGCCATCGACGGTCTGCGCGACAGCGCCCGAGCCTTCTTCACGGAGCTGGCGTTCGCGCACCGGAGCACGGACCGTGTGCGCGGCGAGGAGCGCGTCCGCGCCACGTCGTCTTCCCTCGCCCAGACCAGCGACGCCGCCGCTCAACTGACGGGGGCTCTCGACGTCGTCGAAGCCGCGCTCGCGCGCGCCGGATCAATCCGCCCGACCGCCTTCGCCAAGGCTTCGGCGCTCAAGAAGGCGGATCCCGCACGTAAGGCGGAGCCCGCAGATGACGAAAGCGACGACCCCGGCCGCGAGGCGATCGCGACATTGATTCGCCGCGCCGGGGAACTGCGTGACGAAATCAGGCTGCTCCTGCGCGCGGGCGATTCCGACTACGTGTACTTCGTGGAGTTTCGAGGGCGCGGCGTTTTCCTCCGGGCGGCGCCCGTCGACGTCTCGGCCATCGTGCGCGAGTTGCTGCTGGATCGCATGCGCACCACGATCCTGACGTCCGCGACACTTGCCGTGGACGGCACGTTCGAATACATCAGGACGCGTCTCGGGATCCGGAACGCCACGGAAATCTGTCTGCCGTCGGAATTCGATTTCGCGCGGCAGGCCCTCATGTACCTGCCGCCGCGCATGCCGGATCCGCGCTCAATCGATTTCTCGATGGCGGCGGGACGCGAGGTCGTGGAAATCCTGAAGCGGACGCGAGGCCGCGCATTCGTCCTCTTCACGAGCTACGCGACGATGCGCGACGTGCTGGGGATTGCCGGGATGGCGCTCGATTATCCGATCTTCGCGCAGGGCTCCCTGCCCCGGACCGAGCTGTTGAGGCAGTTTCGCGAGACCCCGCACGCGGTGCTGTTCGCGACGTCCAGTTTCTGGCAGGGCGTGGACGTGGTCGGCGAGGCGCTGAGCTGCGTGATCATCGACAAGCTGCCGTTCACATCGCCCGCCGATCCAGTGACCGCAGCCCGGATCGACGCCATCCGCGAACGGGGAGGCGATCCGTTCGGCGAGTATCAGGTGCCGCTGGCCATCCTGGCGCTGCAGCAGGGGCTCGGGCGCCTCATTCGGCACCGGCAGGACCGCGGCCTGCTGGCCGTTCTCGACCCGCGGATCCGGACGAAGGGGTATGGGAAGCGGTTCATCGCCTCGCTGCCGCCCGCGCCGGTGGTGCAGAATTTCGCGGCGATCGAGGCATTTTTTTGCCCTAAACCGACGGCATAGAAAAAGGGTAAACTGTCAGCCAGCCTGCTTTTTCTTTTACTGTCCAGGAGGAATCTCATGGTCTGCCGATACGACGGCCGCCACTTGCGGATGATTGTCCTCGTGGCCCTGGTCGCGCTGGGATTCGCGCTGCCGGTCGCCGCGCAAAACTTGGTGGTTGGAAAGGTCACCGACGTGAAGGGTATGCCGGTCGAAGGTGCGATCGTCACCATCGAGCAGCCGAGCAGCGGCCGCAAGTATGAGACGAAAACCGGCAAGGACGGCACCTACACGCAGGTCGGCCTGATCGCGGGCGCGTATTCGATTACCGTCACGAAGGAAGGCGTCGGGACGGCCAAGGGCAACGTCAATGTCCGAGGCGGACGCGTTCCCGCCAACTTCGTCGTCGGCGTCTCCGCCGGCGAGGGCATGAACAAGGTCTTCAACGAAGGTGTCGCGGCGAGCGCTGCCGGCAATTTCGACGAAGCCATCGGCAAGTTCAACGAAGCGCTGAAGACCAATCCGCAGTGCGCCGACTGCTACTACAACATCGGCGTCGCGAACGCCGGCAAGAAGGATCTGGACAAGGCCGAAGAGGCGTACAAGAAGTCGATTGAGGTGAAGCCTTCTGCCGACGCGTACAACGGCCTCGCGAGCATTTATACCGGACAGCGGAAGCTGGATCTGGCGGCCGAAGCGGGGAAGAAGGCGGCCGAACTCTCGGCGGCGTCGCCCGGCGGCGCAAACCCGGATGCAAGCTACAACCAGGGTGTCATTGCCTTCAACGCGGGGAAGCCCGCCGATGCAAAAGGGTTTCTCCAGGCAACGCTGGCCGCCAAACCAGATCACGCCGAGGCGCACTTCCTGCTCGGTCAGGTGTTGGTTGGCGAAGGCAACTTCGGCGACGCAGTAAAGGAATATGAGACGTACCTGAAGCTGACGCCGAGCGGACCGAATGCCAAGCAGGCTCAAGACAACGTGACCGCTCTGAAACCGCTGGTCAAGTAGCGCCCGCGCTGCGATGACTGATCCCGCCGCGCTTGCTGCCCGGCTGGCCGACGTCCGCGATCGAATCGCGCGAGCGGCAGGCCGGGCAGGACGCGACCCGGCGGACGTTCGACTCGTCGCCATCTCGAAAACCTTCTCCGCCGATTACGTCCGGGCCGCAGCCGACTGCGGCCAGATCGATTTCGGAGAAAACAAGCTTCAAGAAGCTTTGGACAAAATGGACCGGACCGCCGACCTGCCGATTCGCTGGCATCTGGTCGGCCATCTGCAATCGAACAAGGCCAGGAAAGCCGGAGCGCGCTTCGACCTGGTCCATTCGGTCGATCAGGAAGCAATCGCCGCACGCCTGGATGAAGGCGCCGCAGCCGTGGGACGCTCAATCGAATTGCTGGCTCAGGTGGATCTCGCGGGCGAGCCGTCCAAGCATGGCACTCCAGCCGACCAGCTGCCTGGCCTCCTGCAATCGGCCTCCGGTCTGCGAGCTGCCCGGTTCGTCGGGCTCATGCTGCTTCCCCCCGCCGTCGACAACCCTGAGCGGGCGCGCCCGTTTTTCCGGGCGATCCGCACCCTTCGGGACGAGCTGGCGGCTCAGGGGGTGGATAAATCGATGCTCGGCCAGCTTTCGATGGGCATGAGCCACGACTTCGAGGTCGCCGTTGAGGAAGGGGCCACGCTTGTCCGCGTCGGAACCGCGATTTTTGGAGGGCGCCACCATGTTTGAAGGAAAGCTGTCGTCCCGGGAACCTCAAGCCGATAAGGGGGAAAGCCTTGCAGGAGAGCGATCCCGTATGAACGTCAGTCCTCTCGACCTCAGACAGCAGAAATTCCGGTCCGCGTTCCGCGGCTTCGATAAGGTCGAGGTCGCATCGTTCCTGACCGCCGTGGCCGACGATTACGAGCAGGCGCTCCGCGAGACGGATCGGCTGCGCCAGGATCTCGCCCAGATGGAGGCGGCGCTCAACGAGCACCGCGAGCTCGAAAAGAATCTCCGAGCCACCATGATGACGGCGCAGAAGCTCGCCGACGACATCAAGGCCCAGGCCGATTTGGAAGCCAAGCGAATCGTGCGCGAGGCCGAAGGCCGGTCGGACGTGCTCCTCGAGAAAACGCAGTCGCGGCTCGAGGACATCCAGCGCGGCATCGACGGCCTGAGGCTCAAACGCCGCGACGTCGAGACGACGATCGAGGCGACGATCCAGAGCCTGCGCAACACGCTCGAGTTCGTCCATGAGCAGGAAGTGCACGAGCGGGAAGAGCGCGTGCTGCTCCATCGGCCGCGATTCAGCGACCAGTCGCCAATCAGCAATCCGCGATCGGCTGCCGGAAACGAGTAGGGCGGGTCCTTTTGGACCCGCCGGGAAGCCGGGTCCGGAAGGACCCGGCCTACATGTCCATTCGCGATCGACCCGCGGGCGTCGAACTCGACCTCCGCGTTATTCCTCGCGCAAAAAAAGCAGAAATAGCAGGCCTCAGGGACGGCGCGATCGTCGTGCGTCTCGCGGCCCCGCCGGTCGAAGGTGCCGCCAACGAGGCGCTCGTGGCATTCGTGGCGGAATGGCTGGCCGTGCCGCGCCGCGCAGTCCACATCCTGTCGGGCGAGCGCAGCCGGCGCAAGCGCGTCGCCGTGGACGGCGTGTCGGCGGATCGGGTCCGGGCGCTTGTACGTGGTACGTAGTGGCCAGCTTCAGCCGGACCTGGAGGGCTACAAGGTGTCTTTCAGCGTGTCGATGTGGAAGGTGAATTCCCAGGGATACTTGTATCCCGGCACCAGCTCGATGATCCGCGTGTAATTGCCGTCGACCACGGTGCGATGCTCCTGCGTCGTCAACGTCACATCGCCATCCGTCACCGGAATGTCGTAATCGGACGCGATCTCGAGAATGCGCTGCCGGAGAACCTCGTCGGACTTGGTGCCGCGGAACAGCGTCGTCTGTTGTACTGAGTCCGTGAACTTGTAGTGCGCGACGTACGCGCTTCCCACACGCCATGTGGCGTTGGCGATGAGGGCGACGACGGCCAGCTTGAGTATCAGCTTTATCAACGGATTTGGTGCAGCATGCGGTCCCAGCGCGTCCGCGTGAAGAAGTGGACGAACACGGACCCGAGGCCCTTCAGCGCCTCGCCGGTGCTCTCCTCATGATAGTCCCCCAGCCCGGCGTCGTACGACCAGTAAATCACCACGGCCTTGCCCTTGATGTAATCCCTGGGCAGAAATCCGCAATAACGGCTGTCCTGCGAATTGTCACGGTTGTCGCCCATCACGAAATACTGATTCGGCGGGACGGTCACGGGACCGTATCGCTCGCGCACGTCAGTGGACGTGACTTCCCGGAACTCCGACGAGGTCCCCGGGGGCTCGAGGAAATGCACGTAGGGCTCGTCGAGGGGATGGCCGTTGACCGAGACCTTCTTGTCGCGCAACTCGAGCGTCTCGCCCGGCAGGCCAATCACCCGCTTGATGAAATCGCGGCTCGGCTCCTCGGGGTACTTGAACACGATGACGTCGCCGCGCTTGATGGGGCGGACGGGCAGCAGCGCCCGTTCGACCGCCGAGGCCGTCGGGCCGACGACGAACTTGTTGACGAGCAGGTGATCGCCGATGAGGAGGTTGTTTTCCATCGAGCCGGTCGGAATCTTGAAGGCCTGCACGACGAACGTCCGGATGAACAGCGCCAGAATGACCGCGATGATGACGGATTCGAAGTATTCGCGAACGGTCGATTTCTTGAACGGCGTCGTCATTCAGCTTCTACCTTCTACCTTCTACCTTACTCTTCGGTCCCCATCTTCAGGACGGCGAGAAAGGCTTCCTGCGGGATCTGCACGCGGCCGACCTGCTTCATCCGCTTCTTCCCTTCCTTCTGCTTTTCGAGCAGCTTGCGCTTGCGGGAGATGTCGCCCCCGTAGCACTTCGCGAGCACGTTCTTCCGCATCGCCTTGACCGTCTCGCGGGCGACGATGCGGCTGCCGATCGACGCCTGAATGGCGACCTCGAACATCTGCCGCGGAATCAGCTCGCGCATCTTGGACGCCAGTGCGCGGCCGCGTTCATACGCCGAGTCGCGGTGGACGATGATCGACAGGGCGTCGACCGGCTCCCCGTTCACGAGGATGTCGAGCTTGACGAGCGGCGACGGCCAGTACCCCGTCACATGATAATCGAGCGAGGCGTAACCGCGCGAAATCGTCTTCAGCTTGTCGTAGAAGTCGAGGACGACCTCGTTGAACGGGAGCTCGTAGGTGACCAGGACCCGGTTTGACGCCAGATATTCGAGCGTCTTCTGAACGCCGCGCTTGTCCTGGCAGAGCTGCAGAATCCCGCCGACGAACTCCGCCGGCGTCAGAATCATCGCCGTGATGACTGGCTCCTCGATCTGCTCGATCCGGCTCGCATCCGGCAGCTTCGCGGGACTGTCGATTTCCTGCAGCACGCCGTCGGTCGTGGTCACCCGGTACAGCACGCCGGGCGCGGTCGTCACCAGCGCCACTTTGAACTCGCGCTCGAGCCGTTCCTGGACGATGTCCATGTGGAGCAGACCGAGAAAGCCGCAGCGGAACCCGAAGCCGAGCGCGGCGGACGTTTCCGGCTCGTAGAAGAAGGACGCGTCGTTCAGGCGCAGCTTCTCGAGCGCGTCGCGCAACTCCGGATACTCGTGTCCTTCAACAGGGTAAAGCCCCGCGAACACCATCGGCTTCAGCACCTTGAATCCGGGGAACGGCTCGAGTGTGGGCCGTGAGATCTCGGTGATGGTGTCGCCGATCTTCGCGTCGCTGACCTTCTTGATGTTCGCGACGAGGAAGCCGACCTCGCCCACGCCGAGCTCGTCGATCTCGATCGCCTTCGGCGTGAAGATGCCGACCTGCAGCGCCTCGTAGTCCTGGCCCTCCGCCATCAACCGGATCTTCATGCCGGGCCGAATCGTGCCGTCGATCACGCGCACGACGATCACGACGCCGCGATAGGGGTCGTACCAGGAATCGAAGATCAGCGCCTTCAGTGGCGCGTCCGGGTTGCCGGCGGGCGGCGGCAGCCGGTGCACGATGGCTTCGAGAATTTCCGGCACGCCGGTTCCCTGTTTCGCGCTGGCGAGCATCGCCCCCGCCCCGTCGAGGCCGATGATCTCCTCGATCTGCCGGCGCGCTTCCTCGGGCTGCGCGCCTGGAAGATCGATCTTGTTGATGACCGGGATGATTTCGAGGCCGTTCTCCACGGCGAGATAGGCGTTCGCGAGCGTCTGCGCTTCGACGCCCTGCGAGGCATCCACCAGGAGCAGGGCGCCCTCGCAGGCGGCGAGCGACCGCGTCACCTCGTAGGAAAAGTCGACGTGCCCGGGCGTGTCGATGAGGTTCAGCACGTACTTGTCGCCGTCGCTCGCAGTGTAATTGAGGCGGACCGGGTGCGCTTTGATCGTGATGCCGCGCTCGCGCTCGAGATCCATCGCATCGAGCACCTGCGCCTCCATTTCGCGGGCCTGCAGCGCGCCGGTCAGCTCGAGGAAACGGTCGGCCAGCGTCGACTTCCCGTGATCGATGTGCGCGATGACCGAAAAATTGCGGATGCGTTGCGGGTCCACGACCTAACGCTGTTCGAGCGGCAGATAGCGCTGCGGATATTCAGGACCGATATAGTCGGCGCGCGGACGAATGAGGCGGTTGTTCGCGTACTGCTCGAGCACGTGGGCGGTCCAGCCGGAAATCCTGCTGACGGCGAAGATCGGCGTGAAGAGGTTGCTGTCGATGCCAAGCGAGCGGTATGTGGTCGCCGAATAGAAATCGACGTTCGGGTAGAAATTCTTTTCGGTCTTCATGAGCGCTTCGATGCGCTCGGACATCTGGAACCAGCCCTCCTCGCCGCTGCGCTGGCCAAGATCCCTGGACATCTGCCGAAGATGCGTGGCACGCGGGTCTTCGACGTGCTTGTACACCCGGTGGCCAAAGCCGGGGATCTTCTCCTTGCGCGCCAGCTTCGCGCGCACCGCTTCCTCCGCCTTGCCAGCCGGTGCGGTCAGGCCAATCTCGAGCAGCATGCGCATGACGTCCGTGTTGGCGCCGCCGTGGAGCGGACCCTTGAGCGTGCCGATCCCCGCGACGATGGCCGAATGGATGTCCGTGAGCGTCGCCGCCGCCACGCGCGCGGCGAACGTCGAGGCGTTCAGTTCGTGATCTGCGTGGAGAATGAGCGCCACGTCGAATGCCCGGGTGGCCAGGCCGCTTGGCCGCTCGCCGGTCAGCATGTACAGGAAATTCGCGGCATGGCTCAACACCGGGTCGGGTTGGATCGGACCGCCGCCGGCATTCAGCCGGCCAAGCGTGGCGACGATCGAACCGATTTGCGCGGTGAGACGGATGGCTTTCCGTTCGTTGGCCTGAGGCGATTGATCCAACGCGTCGGGATCGTAGTGGCCGAGCGCCGACGTGAGCGTCCTGAGGACGTCCATCGGCTGGTCGGACGGCAGCGTGCGCATCAGGCGCAGGATCGGTTCGGGCACCGGCCGCGCCGCCGCCAGCGCCGATTGCAAATCGCCGAGCTCGCCGCGCGTGGGCAGCCGCCGATGCCACAGCAGATAACAGACTTCCTCGAACGTCGCATGCCGCGCGAGGTCGTGAATGTCGTACCCGCAGTACGCGAGGATGCCCCGGTCGCCGTCGAGATAACAAATAGACGACGACGTCGCGACAGTGTCTTCGAGTCCCGCTTTCGTAGCCGTTGTCATCGCCACATCATACCTTGGCCGCTGTCGCGCTTCGCGCTTTGACGGCAGGGACCGATCGGTAGATCAGACCAATCGTGCTGCCCACGACCAGCCATTCCCCGAGCCCGGCAAGAGCCATCATCAGCGCCAGCCGCCGGCCGATATTGAGAATGCCGTAGTCGACGCCGATGACGTATCCGGCGTTGAAGATGCCAATCAACAGGCCGAAACGCAACCCTTCCTGCAGACCGCTCCCGCCCTCGTAGCCTTTGGCATAGATGAAGGTGACGGCAAACATCCCGACCAGGATGCCGCAGAACATGATCGGCAGGGCGGCCGCTCCACTCTCGGCCGACCGGAAGACGCCGGGAAAAGCCGCGAACCGGCTGCTCAGCGCGTTGCCGTACACGGCAAATCCGTAGATCCCGTCGACAAGGGTGGCCGCGACGGCCGCAAGCGCGAGACGTGGCATGTTCATGGCGCCCGACTCCACAATCGTACGAACCGGTCCTAATGAATACGTGTCGAAAGCGGCGACGCCGGAGGAAGAGCGGTTTCAACGGGCGGCTGACCCTGCGGCCCCATCTGCGCGTAGCGGAGGAACAGCTGCCCCCAGCCGGTCGCTTCGCACCAGCGCTCGAACACGCGCCGATCGATGAGCGGCCAGCGGTAGAAGTCGTGGTACACGTCGCTCGCGAGGATGAAGCCGTTGACGAGCGGCGTGTGGAAGAACAGCTTCTGGAACCGTTTGAGCGGGCCAAACCAGATGAGATCCCCGCCGCCGACACGGACGAGATTTTTGCCGACGTGAAACTTCCAGTTCTCGTTGGCGGCATCGACCTCGCCGACGATTTCGATGTCCCGGGGATCGCCCTTGCCCAGTCCGTCCTCGTGCGCGAGACGGATATAGTCGAGAGACATCGGGTCGAAACCCATCATCTTCGCCGACACCGCGTCGATCGCCACCTGATCGGCCGAGGCCAGCATCACGTTCTTCACGACCGGGTACATCGTGCGCGGGCCCGGCCCGTTGCCGGCCGTGGTCCCGTCCATGATCGCGAAGAGGCCCGGGTGGATCTCCTTCTGAATCGCCAGGAGGTCAACCAGCGTTTCGTGAATCCACGAATGCGTGTAGTGCCGCCGCGTATTCAGCAGACCGCCGAACGCATTCTTCATCGCCCCGGTCGTCGTCGTATAGATATGGCACTTGGTCGTCGGCAGGTGGACGATGTTCTTGCCCATGAAGTAGTCGGGCACGTGGATGCCCTCGGGAAAGATGCGATCGAGCACGCGCATCCGCGCCTTCGGCTTGTAGTGCACCCACGTCATGTCCTCGTCCTTGAAGTTGTAGCGGACGGGGATGTTGTAACGCTTGAAGATCGGGACGTAGTGATTCAGATCCTCGCCCTTGAACGCGTTGGTCACGACCGTCTTGTTCTGGACGCAGACCTGATCGGCGAAGCCGCGCCGCGCGAGCGCCTGAATCGTGCCTTCGAGCTGCCACGGCGTCGTGTTGGCCGCCGGAAACGGGAAGTGCCACGAGATGTTGTCCTTCAAGATCGTCGTCGCGCCGCGGGCGAGGGCGGACGACACGCCGCCCAGATCCACCAGACGATCGATGTCGGAGAGGATGGTGTCGGGCGTGACCCGAAGAACGGCGACCTTGGATTTCATGAACCCTGACGGTCAGGCTCCAGTGCCGCTGTCACGATGTCGGAATCGCCGGCGTACTGCTGAACGATCGAGACGAGGCCCGTGTACAGGAAGCCGATCTGGAAGAGCATGAGGAACGGCACGGTCCCGTAGATCTGGTTGGCGAGCGCGTAGAAGATGGTCGCCGTGAAGTACAGCCCCAGCGCCAGCTCGATGAGCGGCTGCAAGGCGACTGTCTGCCGGTACTTCTTCCCCACCCACTCGTCGGCGGCTCCCTCGATGTGGTACTTCGGCGTGCGCGTGAACTCGCTTTGCTTGTTGAACAGCGCCTCGAAGACCGCGCGCGTGTTGTTGATGGACAGGCCGAGGCCGATCGACATCAGGAAGGGAAGGTACTTGACCCGCGCGAGCCAGTCGCTATGAATTTCCCGCTGACAGACCATATAGAAATTGCAGACCGAGAACGTCGCCGCAAAGAACAACGGGACGTCAATCAGCAACATCTCGTACCAGCCCATGTTGTAGCGAATCACCATGGACGGGAACATCAGCACCGAAAGGATGCATGTCAGCGGGTAGTTGAAGTTCGCCGTCAGGTGGAAGAAGGCTTCCGCCTTCACACCGAGGGGCAGCTTCGATCTGAGGATCCGCGGGAGCAGCTTGCGGCACGTCTGGACCGACCCCTTCGCCCAGCGGAACTGCTGCGACTTGAAGGCATTCATCTCGACCGGCACCTCGGCGGGTGCGATGACGTCGGCGAGGAAGACGAACTGCCAGCCGCGCAGCTGCGCGCGGTAGCTGAGATCCAGATCTTCGGTGAGCGTATCGTGCTGCCAGCCGCCGGCATCGTCGATCGCCACGCGGCGCCAGGCGCCCGCCGTGCCGTTGAAGTTGAAGAAGCGGCCGCTGCGGTTCCGCCCGCCGTGCTCGAGGACGAAATGCCCGTCGAGCAGGATCGATTGGATTTTCGTCAGCAGCGAGTAGTCCTGATTGATGTGACCCCAGCGCGCCTGCACCATCCCGACGCGCGGATCGGCGAAATGCGGCATCAGGCGCGTCAGAAAGTCCGAGGTCGGGATGAAGTCCGCGTCGAAGATCGCGATGAACTCGCCGCGCGCCGCCTTCAACCCGGCTTCGAGCGCCCCCGCCTTGTAGCCGCTGCGATTCGTGCGGTGGTAGTACTTGATGTCGACGCCCTGGGCGGCAAAGTGCCGGACCGCGAGCTCGGCAATGCTCTGCGTCTCGTCGATCGAGTCGTCGAGCACCTGAATCTCGAGACGATCCCGCGGATAGTCGATGCGGCTGACCGCCTCGATGAGACGTTCGGCCACGTACATCTCGTTGTACAACGGCAGCTGGATCGTCACGATCGGCGTCGGATCGAGCGCGGCGACCGCATTCGGACCTTTGTCGCGGTATTTCATGTACAGATAAACGAGGTAGTACCGGTGCCAGCCGTAAATGGCGAGGATGATGAGGACGAAAAAATATGCGGCGAGCGTCAGGGTTTCGGCAGGCGTCATGTTCTAGCAGCGCAATCACTTATATTACTGTCGGGTCTGCATGACGTCAAACAAACAACTGCACGATTTGCTCGATCAGGTCGCACGCGGCGAGGTGGATACGGCCACGGCGCACGCGCGCCTGATGGACGAGCTCCGTGCTCGACCCTACGAGGATCTGGGATTCGCACGCGTCGATCTCCACCGCTCCGTGCGTCAGGGCTTCCCGGAAGTCATTCTCGGCCTCGGCAAGACACCGGGGCAAATCGCGGCCATCGCCGCGGAGATCGTCCGGCGCGGATCGACGCTGCTCGTGACCCGGGCGAGCGCTGAAGCGTTCGAGGCCGTTCGCGAAAAGGTACCGGGCGCGACGTATGCCGCCGACGCCGCCATCATCAGTTACAAACAACAGGATGTGACGCCCGGCAAAGGCACGATCGTCGTCGCCGCCGCCGGCACGTCGGACCTTCCGGTGGCCGAAGAGGCGGCGCGCACGGCAGAGCTGATGGGAAACGACGTGGTCCGCCTGTACGACGTCGGCGTCGCCGGGCTGCATCGCATCCTCGGGGAGCGGGCGCGTCTTGCCGCGGCGCGCGTCGTCATCGTGGTGGCCGGCATGGAAGGCGCGCTGCCGAGCGTGATTGCAGGGCTGGTCAGCGTGCCGGTGATCGCGGTGCCGACAAGCATCGGCTATGGCGCCAGCTTCGGCGGGATCGCGGCACTGCTTGGCATGCTCAACAGCTGCGCCTCGGGGGTCTCGGTCGTGAACATCGATAACGGCTTTGGAGCGGGAAACATCGCGAGCCTGATTAATCATCTGTAAGAGGTTAGAGGTTAGGGCTCCCCAACCTCAAACCTCTAGCCTCCAACCTCTAGCCCGCGATAGAATTAGAGGTTCCCCGCCTCGTTCCGGCGCGGCCAGCTTTTTCAGAATCTACCCTATGCAGCCAGGCGCCCTGCGGGCCCTCGAATTCGATCGCATCATCGAGGCCGTCAAGACCTTCGCGCTGACGCCGATGGGGGCCGAGCGCCTCGGCCGATTGCAGCCCTCGGTCGACCACGGGATCGTCGCGAATCTGCTCGCGCACACGACTGAAGCCGCGCGTTTTCTTGCGGCCAACGGTTCCCTGCCGCTGCGCGCCTCGGACGACCTTCCGCAGATTTTTGCCGCGCTGGCAGTCGAGGGGCGCGCCCTCGAGGCGCTGCGGCTGCTCGCGCTCGCCGGGTTTCTCGAATCACTCGACGAGTCGCGAACGCTCATCCGCCGCGCGCCCGGAGCGTTTCCCCGGCTCGAAGCGATTAGCGGCGGGGCGGCGACATTCAAGACGGAGACGACGGCGACGCGCGAGAAGATCGACGCGTCGGGCGAGGTGTTCGATCACGCCAGCCCGGAGCTCAAGGCGATTCGCGAGCGGCTGCGCAAGCAGCGGGCGCGGCTCCGAAGCACCCTCGAATCGTACCTGCGCGGCAAGGAGACGGCCCGGCACCTGCAGGATCAGGTCGTCACCGAGCGGAACGGCCGCTACGTCCTCGTCGTGAAGGCGGAGCATCGTTCGGCGATTCCGGGCATCGTGCACGGCGCGTCAGCGAGCGGTGCGAGCCTGTATCTCGAGCCGCTCAGCACGGTCGAGATCAACAACGACATCGTCGCGCTCGAAGAGCAGGAGCACGCGGAGATCCTCCGCATTCTGCTCGCCCTGACGGACGCGTTCCGCGCGCGCCGCGACGAGATGCTGCAGACGATCGAGGCCGCCACCGAGCTCGACGTGGTGCAGGCGCGCGCGCGATTTTCCGAATCGATTGACGGCATCGAGCCGGGGCTCACGAGCGACGGACGGTTCGAGCTGCTCGCTGCGCGCCACCCCCTGCTTGCGCATGCCGTGCCGGTCACGATCAAGGTGATTCCGCCCGCCACGGTTCTGCTCGTGACCGGTCCGAATACGGGCGGCAAGACCGTCGCGCTCAAGACGGCGGGCCTTCTGGCGCTGATGGCGCAGGCGGGGCTTCGCATTCCCGCAGCCGACGGGTCGCGCGTGCCGGTGTTCCGGTCGCTCTTCGCGGACATCGGCGACGAGCAATCGATCGAAGCCAGCCTCAGTACGTTTTCGGGGCGCATCGCGAACATCGTGTCGATGGACCAGTCGCTCGTCACGCCGGCGCTCGTGCTGCTGGACGAGGTCGGGTCGGGCACAGATCCCGTCGAGGGCGGGGCGCTCGGCGTCGCCATCGTGGATTATTTTCGAACCTGCGGCGCCACGATCATCGCGACGAGTCATTACGACCAGCTCAAGACGTACGCGTCGACCGCCGAAGGCGTGACGAGCGCGGCGTTCGGCTTCCACGCCGACACGTTTGCGCCGACCTACGAGCTCATCTACGGATCCCCCGGCCGCAGCCTTGCGCTCGAGATCGCGGCCCGGCTCGGACTGAACCCGGCCGTCGTCGCCTCCGCCCGCGAGAACCTGAGCGCGCGGGAGGCGCAGCTGGCCGATCACCTCGCCAAGATCGATCGCGACATGCGCGCCATCGATCACGAGCACCGGATCGCCGCGCGCGAGCGGGAAGACATCGAAGCCGCCGGCCTGCGCATGCGCCAGCGCGAAGAGGCGCTTCGTCAGCGCGAGGAAACGTTCCGGCGCCGCTTGAACGAGGAGCTCGACACGCAAGTACGCCAGGCGCGGCGGGAGATAGACGAGGTGATCGCGACGCTGAAGGCGAAGACGACGGCGATCGCCCAGGAAGCGGGACGGCACGCCGTGACGACGGGCGACACGGGCACCGTGCGCGGCGATGCGCGCGCCGCCGTCGATCGAGTGGTCACGCGTCTGCTGGAGCCTGCGGCGCTGTCCCCGGCCAGACCGGCCACCGGCGGACGCGAGCCGAGGGTCGGCGATCGCGTGATCGTCGGCGGCTTCGGGCTCGAGGGTGTCGTCACGAACCTTCATCACGACGGCTCCGCGGAGATCGACATGCGCGGCAAGCGCATGCGCGCCAGCGCGCGCGATCTGAGTGTCGTGGACAATTCCGGTCCCGGAAGTCCTGGACACCAGGGACACCAGGGAAACCCGGGCAACCCTGGAAGCCCTGGAAACAATGTGACGGCACGTGTCACCGTGAACGTCGAGTTGCAGCCGCGCGAGACGACTCCTTCGGATCTGAACGTCATCGGCTGCACGGTGGACGAAGCCATCGCCCGCGCCGAACGGTTTCTCGACGAGTCGCTGCTGACCGATCAGCGAACCGTGCGGTTCATCCACGGCTACGGCACCGGCCAGTTGAAGCGGGCATTGAGCGGTTTTCTTCAGCAGCATCCGCTGGTCGCGAAGTTTGCGACTGCGCCCCCGGAACAAGGGGGAGGCGGCGTCACGGTTGTGGAGCTCAAGGAGTGAGTCTGTTTCCGCAACAGTTCATCGACGACCTTCGCCTGCAGGCGAACATCGTGCAGGTCGTGCAGGAGTACGTCCCGCTGAAGCGCGCGGGCACGACGTACAAGGGCCTCTGTCCGTTCCATTCGGAGAAGACGCCGTCGTTCAGCGTCAATCCCGACAAAGGATTTTTCTATTGCTTCGGCTGCGGGCTGGGCGGCGATGTGTTCAAGTTCCTCGAGCTGCACGAGAAGGTGGGCTTTCAGGACGCCGTCAAGATGCTCGCGCAGAAGTTTGGCGTCGCCCTGCCCGAGCCAACAGAGGGTAGCAGCAGCGACGACTCCCGGCGGGATGCGGGCCTGCGCGAAGCGCTGCTGAAGATGCACGAGGTCGCGGCTGAATATTTCCGCGAGCAGCTCGCGGCCCCGGCCGGCGCCCGTGCGCGCCAGCAGCTCGCGCAGCGCGACGTCACGGCGCAGACGATCGAAAAGCTCGGCCTCGGGTACGCGCCATCCAGTCGCGAAGGGCTCAAGGCGCGCCTGTTGAAGCAGGGATTCTCGCAAAGCCTGCTGGTCCAAAGCGGCCTCGTCGCCGCGCGCGACAACGGTGAAATCGTCGACCGGTTTCGCAATCGATTGATGGTGCCGATCTGCCGCGACGCGGGTTCGGTCATCGCCTTCGGCGGCCGGTCGATGGACGCCGAGCAGGTGCCGAAGTATCTGAATTCGCCCGAGACGGCGATCTACTCGAAAGGGCGGACGCTCTACGGACTGAACCTGACGAAGGCCGGAATCCGAAAGCTGGGGTACGTGGTTCTCGTCGAAGGGTATTTCGACTTCGCCCAGCTGTTTCAGGCCGAGGCCGCACCGGCGGTGGCTTCCTGCGGCACCGCGCTGACGCCGCAACAGGCCCAATTGCTGCGGAGATTTACGTCAAGGGTCGTACTCAGCTACGATCCGGATGCCGCCGGACAAGGCGCCGCCGCCCGCTCGTGCGAGCTCCTGGTCAAAGAGGGGTTCGACGTCAATGTCGTGGTGCTGGACAGCGGCGAAGATCCCGATACGTTTATTCGACGGAACGGCCCCGATGAGTACCGGGCCAGACTGCGCCGATCCCGCCCGTACCTCGAGTACCTGCGCGATCGGGCGGCTGCGGGGCTGGACTTCGGCGACCCGGAGACCCAGCGGACGTTTCTGGCCGAGATGCTGGCCGTGGCGGCGTGGCTGCCCGAACCGGCCATGCGCGACCAGTTTGCCGACAAAGTGGCCCATACCGCTCGTATTACGGCTGAGGTAGTCCAGTCGGAATTTCGGAAAATCGCCGCCAAACGTCAAACGATCCTCTCCCCGGCCGAGCTACCCAGCCTGGGCGAGGTAAAAAAGGCCGAAAAAGCGCTGATCTGGTGGCTGATCCAGCGCCCGGCCGAGGCCCGGGAGGTCCTGGAGACGCTCGACGAGGAGGACCTGAGGGCGCTGGCGGCCCGGCGGATCTTCGACATGGCTCGGAGCCTGCACGCGGAGACAGCCGAGGGTTTACCGTCGGCCTTGATCCAGCGTCTAAGTACAGTGGATGCGCAGCTGGTCACGACCATCGCATCCGAACCTGCCCCGCCAGCGACGTTAGTCGACGAATGTGTAAGGGCTATGAAGCGGCTGCGTTTCGACCGGGAACGCGCCGCCATTCAACGGGAAATCGACCGGCTTCAAGAACTTGGCGCAACTCAACACGGGAATGAGATCAATAACTTATGGCAGCGGAAAAAGGATCTACTCCATCGCATCGAGGACCTGACGTAGCAGGCACTCCGGGCGCTCACCTGTCGCTCGAAGAGAAGTACGACGAAGTACGTCAGCTCATCAACATCGGCAAGGAAAAAGGTTACCTCCTTTATGACGAGGTAAACGAGCTCCTGCCGTCGGAGATCACGTCGTCTGACGAGCTCGACGACCTGTTCAACACCTTCGGCAGCGCCGGCATCGAGGTCATCGATTCCGACCAGAAATACCTGCGCGACGATGCCAAGCCCATCGATCGGACGGGGGAAGGCGCCGAGGAACTGGAGCTCGATCTCACGCCCGGGGCGCTCGACAAGACGAACGACCCGGTGCGGATGTACCTGCGCGAGATGGGCACCGTCCCGCTGCTCACGCGCGAGGGCGAAGTCGAGATTGCGCGTCGCATCGAGCGCGGCAAGCTGGCCGTGATCAAGTCGATTTCGCGAACGCCGCTCGTCGCCAAGCGCGTCATCGAGTTCGGCGACAACCTGCACGCGGGCGAGCGGACCATCCGCGAGCTCGTCATCTTCAACGACGAGGAGATTACCGACGAGCGCATCGAAGAGCGCCGCCGGCAGGTGCAGAAGCAGATCGACGCCGTGCGGAAGGCGCGGGCCGGCTCCGAAAAGCTCGAGGAGAAACTCGCCGAGACGCCCAAAGGCGCCACGACCAAGGACAAGCGGAAGTATCGCCGCGCCCGGTTCGCCGCCATGCGCGCCCGCATCGAGCTTTCACAGGCCATCCGCCGTATCGAGTTCACCGAGTCGGTGAAGCGGCGGCTGATCGACGACATGAAGGATGCCGTCGAAGGCGTCAAGTCGGTTCAGCGGGAGATCGAAGCCACCGATCGGCTGCTCAATCCCAAGAACAAGAAGCTGAAGCTGAAGGAAGACGACCGCCGGAAGGTGCAGGGACAGTACAAAGAGCTCAGGACGAAGCTCAAGCTGATGACCGACGGACTCGAGCAGTCGCCCGAGGAGTTGAAGCAGACGCTCGACACGGTGCTCCGCGGCGAGTACCAGGCCGAACAGGCCAAGAAAGAGCTCGTCGAGGCCAACCTGCGGCTGGTCGTGTCGATCGCCAAGAAATACACCAACCGCGGGCTGCAGTTCCTCGACCTGATTCAGGAAGGGAACATCGGCCTGATGAAGGCGGTGGACAAGTTCGAGTACCGGCGCGGCTACAAGTTCTCGACCTACGCGACGTGGTGGATCCGCCAGGCGATCACCCGCGCGATCGCCGACCAGGCGCGGACGATCCGCATCCCGGTCCATATGATCGAGACCATCAACAAGCTGATTCGAACCTCGCGCGCCCTCGTTCAGGAGCTCGGGCGCGAGCCGACTTCGGAAGAGATCGCAAAGCGGATGGACATACCGGTGTCGAAGGTCCGGAAGGTTCTGAAAATCGCGCAGGAGCCAATCTCCCTCGAGACGCCGATCGGCGAGGAGGAAGATTCGCATCTGGGCGATTTCATCGAAGACCGGCAGGTCGTCTCGCCGGCCGAAGCGGTCATCAACCTGAATCTCAAGGAACAGACCGAGTCGGTGCTGAAGACGCTGACGCCGCGCGAAGAAAAAGTCATCAAGATGCGGTTCGGCGTCGGGGACGGCAGCGAGCACACGCTCGAAGAAGTGGGCCAGAGCTTCGCCGTCACTCGCGAGCGCATCCGGCAGATCGAGGCAAAGGCGCTCAGGAAGTTGCGGCATCCATCGCGGAGCCGCAAGCTGCGCGCGTTCCTCGAGGGGAGAACCAGTTAGGCCTGAGCCTTGAGACTTGAGCCGTGAGCCTTCATAATCGTTCGGCGGGCCCATAGCTCAATGGTTAGAGCAGCCGGCTCATAATCGGCGGGTTCCAGGTTCAAATCCTGGTGGGCCCACCAGCCTTCGCTCGCGGTGCGATGACGACGCGAGCTTCGGCCAGGCAGGCGAGTCACGCCGAAGCGCGAAGGCGGAAGTTACGGCTAGATGGGTGAGATTGTAAATTGCAAATTGCAGAATCCACATCGGAAGCACGCAGGAGCCGGTTGCACCGGTCTGCTGAAGGCCCCGTTTCGACGGGGCCTTTTTTATTGAACGAGGCGTCGCGATGAACGCCGAACTCGAACGCCTCATCGCGCTTCAGAAGCTCGTCTCGGCGGCGCACGACGCCGAGCGGAAGGTCGCCGACGAGCCCGAGCGCGAAAAGGCCTTCGAGGGCCGCCTCGACACCGCGCGGCGACGCCTCGCAGCCGACAAAGAACGACTTGCCGAAAACCAGAACGCCCGCCGCGCTGTGGAGAAGGACGTGGCGATGCACCAGGGCCGCCTCTCGAAGTTCCGCGAGCAGGCCATGGCCGTCAAGACCAATCAGGAATACCACGCGGTCCAGAAGGAAATCGGCTTCGCGCAGGGCGAGATCAAGACCATCGAGGACAAGATCCTCGAGCTGATGGTCGAGGCCGACGATTTGACCGCCGCCGTCAAACGCGCCGAGGCCGAACTGGCATCCGAGCAGAAAGCCGTCGACGCCGACCGCCGCGCCATGGCGACCGAGCTCGCGGCGATGAAGTCGTCGCTCGAACAAATCGCCGGGGAGCGCGCCGAGGTCGTGCGCGGGCTGAGCGCGAAGGCGCTCGCGATCTTCGAGCTCGTCCTGCGCCGCCGCAACGGCGTCGCCGTCGCGCCGGCCCGCGACGGCATCTGCACGGTGTGCCACGTCCGGCTCCGGCCGCAGGTGTTCAACACGATCCTCCGGAACGATCAGATCATTCAATGCGACAGCTGCCAGCGCATCCTCTATCACGTGCCGGCCGCGGCCCCGGCGGCCTCGAGCCCGGTTCCTCAATCCGCGCAGTGATCACGCCCGTCGAACGATCAACGTCGTGAGCACGGCGCCGGACGCGATCGTCGCGTACATCGATGGGGGTGCGCGTGGGAATCCCGGTCCCGCCGGCTACGGCGTCCGCGTCGAGCAGCCGGATGGCACGCTCATCGAAGAATTCGGCGCGGCGATTGGAGTCGCGACCAACAACGTCGCGGAGTATCGGGGGCTGGTCGCGGCGCTCGAGTGGGCCAAACAGCACGCGTACAAGAAAGTCCACGTGCGTTCGGACTCCCTGCTGCTCGTGCAGCAGATGCTCGGCCGCTTCAAGGTCAAGCACCCGGGGCTGCAGCCGCTTTACGCGAAGGCGCGCCTGCTGGCGCACGAGATCGGCCGCGTGACCTTCGAGCACGTGGGCCGCGCGAAAAACGAGGACGCCGACCGTCTCGCCAATGCCGCGATGGACGATGCGGCCGGATCGACCAAGTCGTGAGGACCGCGCGCTAGCAGCCCGTGGTGAAAGTCCAGCTGCATTCGGCCGGCGATGCATCCCCGCTGACTGCGTTGCTCCTCCCTCAAATATTCCCGATATTCTCGGTCGTCGCGCCTTGTCATCGGGGCGCCTCGCCGCCCTCGGTGCGACGCCGGACTTTCACCACGGGCTGCTAGTCCTGATTGCCCCTGCCGCGATTGCCTCCGCCTCGATTGCCTCCGCCGCGGTTGCCTTCGGCGCCCGCCGGCGGTCCCCACGTGCGCGGATGGATGATGTGTCGGTCGATGAAGAAATCCGCAAGGCCAGCCGCCGCCTCGGCGTACTCCTTATTCGAGTCGAAGACGTGCGGCACCCCTTCGATGGCGTGGAACTCCACCGGCACCTTGACGTCGCGGAGTTGCTTGAAAAGGCGCTCGCTGCTTTCCAGCGGGATCGTGGTGTCGGCAGTGCCGTGGAAGATCACGGTCGGAGGAAACGCGGCCGTGATGTAGGTCAACGGAGACGCCGCGCGATGGGCCGCTTCGTCGCTGCCCGCGGGCATCAGGTTGTTGGCAGTGCCGTCGGCCCGCGGACGAACATCGGTCGATGGGTAGTAGGCGCAGCAGGCGACAACCTGTGTGCCGGCTCCGGGGGTACCGCCGCTGCCTTCGAACTCCGGACGATTGGGAGTCCCGGCGGCAAACAGCGCGAGTTGCCCGCCGGCGGAATGGCCGACCACCGCTATTTTCTCGGGATCGAAACCCAATGACTTGGCGTTCGCGCGCGCCCAGCGGATGGCGGCCTTGACGTCTTCTATCTGCGAGGGCCACTTGGCCTCTCCCGCAAGCCGGTACTGCACGGCGATCGCGAGGTACCCGCGCGAAGCATAGGGCGGAACCCGTTCGACCAGGGTGTCCTTGCTGCCGCCGGTAAAACCTCCCCCATGGATGTGGATGGTCGCCATGCGCTTTTCGGTGCCGGCCGGTGGTCGATAGATGTCAAGGTGGAGGTCGGTGCTGCCGCCCTTTCCAAAGACAATATTCTTCTCAACGGGCACTGCTCCTCCAGTCGCACCCCGACTCTGAGCGGCGCTCGCGCCGGACGTCAGCCCCAGCGGCGCCACCGCCGCCAGTCCCGTCGTTCCAATGAACCGTCGTCTCGTCATCGGCTGCATGGCTGCACTCCTCTCGTCCCGCGAATTGTAGTCGTTTTCCAGCTTGACCGCGCGCCGTCCAGGCCGGACGATCATGTTCGTGCGCGCGCGAGCGGCCGGGTGCCTGGTTGTGCTCTTCGGTGTCCTCCTGCCCGGCCTGGCCGATGCGCAGCCGACGCTCGAGACGATCCTCGCCCGCGCGGGCAGATATGTCGTCCAGCTCGAAACCGACTTGTCCGGGATCGTCGCCGAAGAGCATTACACGCAGGACATCCTCGCTGACCGTCGACAGGACGAGTTCCACCGCGATCTGAAATCGGACTTGTTGCTCGTCCGCCCGAGCGACACGGATCGGTACATTCAGTTCCGTGATGTCTTCGAGGTCGACGGCAGACCGGTACGCGATCGGGACGATCGGCTGGCCACCCTCTTCCTGCACCCGATGCCGTCCGGCTGGGAGCAGCTGCGGGAAATCGCCGCGGAGAGCGCACGCTACAACATCGGCAACATCACCCGCGTCAATCTCAACGTCCCGGTCCTCGCGCTTCTCTTCCTCGAGCCGGACAACCAGTCGCGCGCCACATTCACGATCGCGAAAATCGGCTCCGCGGGCCAGCCGTGGGAAATCGCGTTCCGCGAAGTACAACCACAGACGCTGATCCGCACGGCGAATGATCGGGACCTGCCGGCTCGAGGCCGTTTCCGGATCGATCCGGCGAGCGGACGTGTGTGGACGAGCGAGCTGGTTGCCGAAGACTCGGCCGTGCACGGCGATTTCACGGTCGAATATCAGTTGGACTCCACGCTCGGCTTCCTCGTGCCCAGGGAGATGCGCGAGTCGGTCTGGATCCCGCCGCGCCGGAGCGCCGAAACACGGGGAAAGGCGACCTACAGCCGGTTCCGGCGTTTCCAGGTGACCGTCGACGAGGCGATTGCGCCGCCCAAAGAGTGACGATTTCTTGACACCGGGTAGTTGACGTGATACGTAGCGCCGTCGTAGCGGCTGTTGTCGACCTCGGGGCGGTTAACTCGCTCACTCACGGGAGGGCATATGTGCCGGACGCTACTCGCCTTTCTCCTTCTCCTGCCGATCGCCTCGAATGGATGGTCCCAGTCCACGGCGCAGATCAACGGAACCGTCGCAGATAACAGCGGCGCCATCCTGCCTGGCGCGACCGTCGTCGCGATCATGACCGACACCGGCTTCCGCCGGGACGCGATCACCGACGACAAGGGCAACTTCACACTGTCGAATCTCCCGGTCGGACCGTACCGTCTCGAGGTGACGCTTTCCGGTTTCCGCACCTACGTGCAGACCGGTATCGTGCTGCAGGTCAACAGCAACCCGGTGCTCAAGCCGACGCTGCAGCTTGGCGACCTCGCGGAAACGGTGACCGTCGTCGGCGCATCGCCGCTCGTCGAGATCCGCAACCCCGCCGTCGGACAAGTCATCGAGAACGCGCGGATCGAGGCGCTGCCGCTCGAGGGCCGCAATCCCACGGCGCTCATCGCGCTGGCGGGCGCCGCGGCGGACACGGGGGCTCCCTCCAGCCGCAGCATGACGACCAGCCGCGGGATCGCCATCGCCGGCGGCCAGGCGTTCGGCGTGGCGTACCTCCTCGACGGGGCGACGCACAACAACGTTTTTGACGGATTCAACATGCCGCTGCCGTTCCCCGACGCGCTGCAGGAGTTCCGGGTCGAAACCAGCTCGCAGAACGCGCAGAACGGTCTTCACGCCGGGGGAACGGTGAGCGTCGTCACCAAGTCGGGCACCAACCTGTTCCACGGTGACCTTTTCGAGTTCGCGCGCCACCACCGTTTCAACGCGACCAGCCCGTTCGCCGGGATCAACGCAGCCACCGGCAATCGGCTCGATGACGGCCTGGTCCGCAACCAGTACGGCGGCACGCTCGGTGGGCCGATCGTGCGGGACAAGCTGTTTTTTTTCGGCGCCTATCAGGGCACCCGGGCGACCCAGACGCCGGCCGACAGCGTCACATTCGTGCCGACCGCCGCCATGCTCGCGGGCGACTTCACGCAGGTCGCCTCGGCCGCGTGCAATGCGGGCGGCGCGATCTCGCTTCGCACGCCGTTCGTGAACAACCGCGTCGATCCTTCGAAGTTCAGTCCAGCAGCGCTGAACATCACGAAGGTACTGCCGTCCACCACCGACCCGTGTGGCCGGACCACGTATTCGCGTCAGACCAAGCCGCGGGAAGGGCAGACGATCGGCAAGTTCGACTGGCAGTTCTCCCAGAACCATTCGGTGTTCGCACGCTACATCGCGACGACCACTTTCTGGGACCCGGCGTACGCGAACACCGGTAATATCCTGGCGACCACGCTCGGCGGGCGAGACAGCTCGGCGCAGTCGCTGGCGATTGGCGACACGATGGTCCTCAGCAACACGGTCGTCAACAACGTCCGCTTCACCGTCCACCGCACGAACATCCACCGGACGCACACGGACTTCTACGGGCCCCAGGACTTCGGAATAAGCACGTTCAGCTACCCAGGGAAAGTCGTGCTCGTCAACGTAACCGGAGGCTTCACGCTCGGGACCGGGACCGAAACCGACTCCTGGTACCGCCCCAACACGTACGCTTTCTCCGATGACCTGACGATGGTACGGGGGACTCACCAGTTGGGGTTCGGTGCGACTGTCTCTCTTTCCGACTGGAAAGCGTTGTCCAACGTGCGGTCGCCCGGCATGTTCTCGTTCAACGGCGGTGGAACGGGTCTCGGGCTGGCCGATTTCATGGTCGGCAATCTGTTCGAGTTCCGTCAGGCGACGCCGTTCCGGCTCGACGCCACGCAGAGGAACTTCGGTCTCTATAGCCAGGATACGTGGCGGGTGTCGTCCGCGATGACGATGAACTTCGGGATCCGATGGGAGCCCTGGTTCCCGCAGCAGCACCAGAACAACGCCGTCTACAACTTCTCCTCAGAGCGGCTCCTGGCCGGCCAGCGAAGCCAGGTGTACCCGCAGGCGCCTCCCGGATTTCTCTACCCCGGCGACGAGGGCTTCTCGGGTAAGGCGGGCCTGAGTCCCGATTGGTTGAACATCCAGCCGCGAGTGGGCGTGTCGTGGGATCCGAAGGGTGAGGGCCGCACAGTGCTTCGGGCAGGGTACGGTTTGAACGCCGATTTCATCGCGGGGCAATACTTCTTCGACGCGTCGCAGGCGCCGCCGTTCGGGTATGAGGAGCGCCTGACCCGGCCTGCTGTCGGTCGTTTCGAAGATCCCTTCGGCGGCATTGGCCGGACCAACCCTTTTCCGGTCGCGATTGACGCCAACACGCCGTTCGGGCCCGGCGGACTTTACATCCAGATACCGCCGGATCTCAAGAACACACGCGTGCACAGCTGGAATCTCGCCGTGCAGCATCAGATCGGCGACAACCTGGGCGTGTCGGCGACCTACCTCGGCAACCGAATGGTGAACGTCTGGGGAGACGTCACCGGGAACCCCGCCACGCTTCCCGCGGGGGCGGCCGCCACGGGCCCGTGCACGCTCAAGACGACGACAGGGACGCAGACGTTTGCCAACTGTTCGCAGGCGCCGATCAATCTTCGCCGGGAGCTCTCCCAGATTGATCCGGCGGTCGGGGCTTTGATCGGATATCTCGACTACGTCAACGATGCGGGCTGGCAGCAGTACAACGGGCTACTCGTCTCGGTGCAACAGCGGGCGCGGAACGGGTTCAGCGTGACAGCCAACTACACGTTGTCGAAGTGCGAGGGGGTGACCACGAACAACACGGGCGGGAACCCGCTCAATGTCGGCACAGGCTACGTCGAGCCGATCTCGCTCTTCCATCCACCAGCCGACGCGGAGGCGAAGCTCGCTCTCGACAAGGGGCCCTGCGACAACTCGCGGACACATATCTTCAACCTCACCGCCGGTGCGGAAACGCCGCGCTTTTCGAAAACCGCTGCCCGCCTGCTCGCGTCGGGATGGCGGCTGTCGGGGATCTTCCGCGCGACCTCCGGGAACACGCTGAGCATCTCCACTGGCCTCGATCGATCGCTCAACGGTGTGGTCCCCGCCACGCAGCGAGTGAACGCGGTGCTCGATGATCCCTATGGCGACAAGACGCTGAGCAACTGGTTCAATCCGGCGGCGTTCGCGCAACCGGCGATCGGGGCCACGGGAACCTCGGGCCGCAATGCGTATCTCGGCCCGGGCAGCCGGACGCTGGATCTGTCGCTCGTGCGATCCTTCAGTCTCCGGAATATGCATCGGATCGAGGCGCGCGTCGAAGCGTTCAACGCGTTCAACTGGCTGCGGTGGGGCGACCCGATCACCGCGTTCAACGATGCGAACTTCGGGCGCATCCTGACGTCGGCGGATCCGCGCATCCTGCAGTTCGCCGTGAAGTATCAGTTCTGATCGGGTCTATGTGGGGGCGGACCTTATAAGGTCCGCCCTACTTGGCGAGGACCTCGTCAGGCAACAGGCCCCAGCTCCAGCCGTCCTTCGGCCGACGGAAGGTCAGCAGGCGGACGCGATGGTCTTCCGCGTTGCGACCGGGGTTGCCGGTGATGATGAGGTGGTCGCCGGGCTTGAGCGAATCTCTGTTGATCTTGCCCCGCAGCTGCGCCGGCGAGCCCCATTCGACGACGTAGCGGGCTATCGTCCCGTCCGGCTGGGGAACGTTGAGGTCGACGAAGGAATGCGGATTGCGCAGGACGAACTGCACAAGGTCGCCTTCGATCGTT
>Ga0307310_10000032_pt1 | contig 30284 bp, 28 predicted proteins | sample ER_DNA_197_FD_194502 | JGI IMG/M metagenome (GOLD analysis project Ga0307310, IMG submission 194502) | Bulk soil microbial communities from the East River watershed near Crested Butte, Colorado, United States - ER_DNA_197 | ecosystem: Environmental > Terrestrial > Soil > Floodplain | place...
CCTCGACTTCTGTCGCGTGATGGAGGCCATTTGCTTCCAGCGCTTCTTCCGCGCGATGCGAAGACGCGTGTCCGTGCGTGCGGCGATTGCCTCGAGCTCGCGTTGCAGCTTTCGCCAGGAACGCAGTCGGTCGAGCTCGAGCGTGCCGTCGTCGACGGCGGCCTGGACTGCGCAGCCCGGTTCCGATATGTGCGCACAGTTCCGGAACTTGCACTCCAGCGCGAGCGCCTCGAGGTCCTCGAACGCAGCAGTGAGATCGCCTTCCCAGAACTGAAGCTCGCGTAAGCCCGGGGTGTCGATCACCATGCCGCCCCCGGGGAGCTGGACGAGCTCACGGTGCGTGGTGGTGTGTCGCCCCGTCCCGTCTGCCGCGACCTCGCGGGTGAGCATCACCTCTGCGCCCGCAAGCCGATTCAGCAACGTCGACTTGCCGACCCCGGACGAGCCGAGCAGGACCACGGTCTGACCGGGCTGCAAGTACGGGTCGAGGGCGGCGAGCCCGTCACCTGTGACGTTGGAGATGGGATGGACAGGCACGCCGATCGCGACCGTCTCGACTGCAAGCACCGCCTCGGCGACATCCGGAGTGAGGTCGGCCTTGGTGAGCACGATGATCGGCATCGCACCGCTCTCCCAGGCGATGGTGATGTAGCGCTCCAGCCGGCGCAGGCTGAAGTCGTCGTCGAGGCCTGCGAGCAGGAAGGCCGCGTCGACGTTGGCCGCGAGCACCTGCTCGGTCGAGTCCTGGCCGGCGTTCTTGCGGATGAACGCGCTTCGGCGCGGGAGGATCGACGCGATCGTGGCGGGCGGTGTCACGGCGACCCAGTCGCCGACGGCAGGCAGTTGCCCGCCCACCTCGTGCGCGTAGAAGAGGCGTCCGGCAGCTCGTGCTCGTACCTCGCCCTCCTCGGCGAGAAGCACGAACTCGCCGCGGTGCTGGGCGGCGATACGGGCCGGAAATACATTGTCGTCTTGCAGTTGCTCGAACGCGGACGCCAGTTCGGCGTTCCATCCGAGCGCATCAAGAGCAGGCAAAGCGAGTCTCCTTTGTGAGTGAGTGAACGACAGAGATCCACCCCTCTCGGGCGGATCAGCTCACGGACTCGCGCTAGTTGTGTGTTAGGTGCCGGCTAGACGACGAGCCGCGTGGCTCTTCGGAAGGAGGCAAGCGCAATCGTCATCTGTCGACCTCCTTATCGCCGGGAACGCACTGACGGTAGCACGCGGCTACGGACAGCACCAGCCGGCGATGCCGGCTTCCTGGCCGAAGTTCACGCGGATGTTCGAGACGGCGACGAGCTTCTTCACCGGTCTACGGATGAACAGCCACTGGTCTGCGCTGCTCCAGTCGAGCAGGAGCCAGCGGCCGTCGGGAGACCAGATGACCTTCGTGAAGCTTCCCGCTCCCCTGAAGACCGGGCCCGTCGGACCGCCAAGCACACCAGTGAGCTGCAACGTGCTTCGGCCTCCCTGTGTCTCGATGAAGGCGATGCTCTTTCCGTTTGGCGAGATCGATGCATCCACCACCCGAGCGGCTCCCCTGTCGAAACCCCCTATACGCGGGCCGCGCTGGCCGAAGACCTCCACCGCGTTCCTCTCGACGGCGACCAGCCACTTTCCGTCGCTCGTCCATTCGAGCTGTCGCGGCGCGTTGCGGGTCTGCACGGTCGCGCTTCGGTTCCGCTTGTCGACATTCGCGATCTGAATCTTGCCCGCTCGATTGACATACGCCAAGGTGTGCGCGTGCGGCTGCCACGAGGACGGGCCTGGTCGAACGTCACGCGTGAGCAAGTGGTCGCCCGTCCCGTTGCCATTGACGATCCGAAGCGCACCTCCTGCGAAATACGCGATACGGAAGCCGTCGAACGACCAGTGAGGGCTACGGATTCCTCCAACGCGGCCGATTGACCAGTGCACTTTTCCGCTGGGCTCGAGCGCACGCAACTCGCCCCCACGGGTTGCGGCGAGGAAGAGACCATGCGGTGACCATGACGCGTCGCGATAGCCGTCGAGGAGCCGCTTCGACCCGTCCTTCTGCACCACCCAGGCGCCGTCGGCCGAGTTCACGAGCAACCGGGAACGGGGCGTCGGCAGCGAAAACAGCGATGGCGCCGCATCCGGCTCTCCTCGCACAGCGTCGCGCAGCGAACCAAAGACGGCGTGTCCCGGTGGGGTGACGGCTCCGGCAACGACCACCGCCGCGGCAGCGGCGATCGCGATCGGACGCCAGTCGCGCTTCCGTGGCACGCGGATCCGCTCCTCGTACGCGTCGCGCACGATGTCCCAGCTGCGGTCGCCGGCCTCGCGCTCGCCCGGTGCGGGATCGTCCCAAGGTCTCATTGCACGTCCTGCTCGAGTCGGTCCGCGAGCTCGTCCAATCCCCGGCGCAGCCGCGAGTTGACGGTGCCGCGCGGGAGTCCGAGCGCTTCCGCGATCTCACCCGGTGTGTATTCGAGGAGATGCCTCATGACGATCACGGCGCGATGCTCAGGTGAGAGGTCGGCGAGTGCGGCGGCCAGCGTCTGCGCGTGCTCCGCCTCCGGCGGCACGTGGGCCTCGGCGAGGTTAAGCCACGCATCGCCTGACTCCCGACGGGATGCGCGCGACCGCGACCAGTCGATCGCCCGGTTGACGACGATGCGGTGCAGCCACGGGCCGAACGGCCTGCGGCGGTCGAAGCGGTCGAGCCCACGGACCGCGGCGAGGAACGCCTCCTGCGCAATGTCTTCGGCGGCGGCGGAGTCGTGGACGACCAGGTAGGCCGCGCGGTAGGCGCGCGGCCAGTGGTGTCGGAACAGCGCTTCGAGGTCGGAGACCGATCCCGACTGTGCGCCCCGAATCCAGGCGCGCTCGTCGCCTCGAGAGCCCGCCATCGCGCACCGACTCTACGAGCTGGAAGTCCCTCGAGGTCCATGGCGGAACTACGAGACGGGCAGGCGTGCAGGTCCCGGCGGGCGCAGCACGGCGAACTGATCCGTGATCTCGAGCTCCGGCGTCCGGAAGCGGAAGAGCGAGCCAGGCCGGCCGCCGGTGGGGCCTGACGCGCGCTGACGGCCGGTGGGCTCGAGCACCTCGCGTCGCAGGAGCACACGCTGGAGATTCGTCGCCGAGACGTCGTGTCCGAGCGCTGCGGCGTAGAGATCGCGCAGCTCGGAGATCGTGAATTCGGCGGGTGCAAGCGCAAACCCGAGGTTCGTGTACGACAGCTTCGCGCGCAGCCGCTCGCGTCCGGCCGGCACGATCGACTCATGGTCGAACGCAAGCGCGGGGAGGTCGTCGACCGGGTGCCAGTCCGTGTCGCCCGGGAGCTCCGGATCGACGTCGCTGGGCACGAGACCGAGGTACGCCGTCGCGAGCTGCCACTCCTTCGGCGAGCGCGCCGGATCGCTCAGCGTCTCGAGCTGCTCGAGGTGGGAGAGCTCACGCACGTCGACCTTCTCCGCGAGGTGACGGCGGATCGACTCCTCGAGCGTGTCGCCCACGGCGAGATACCCACCCGGAAGTGACCAACGACCTTTGAACGGCGCGCGCGCGCGTTGCCAGAGGAGCGCCTGCAATGCGCCGTTTCGCACCTGCAGGACGACCGCGAGCGTGACATGGGCGGGAGAAGGGTGCCGCGTGCTACGCTCGCTCACAGTTTTCGCCCCATAGTCGCAAACCTTACCGGAAAGGGCAGGGATGAAAAAATCGGCCGCACTCCTCGGCGTCCTCGTGCTCCTCATCGCTGCCGGCTGTGGCGGCGGCGGAAAGAAGTCCTCGGCGAACACCACCACTGCGACGACCGGTGGCAGCAACATGAAGGTCGGGCTCGTCACTGACATCGGGGGACTCAACGACCGTGGCTTCAACCACCTCTCGTTCCTCGGGCTACAGCGTGCACAGTCGGAGCTCGGCATCGAGCAGCGCGTCTACCAGGCGAAGTCGACGCAGGAGTACGTGCCGAACCTGTCGACGTTTGCGCGTCAGGGCTATGACCTGACGATCGGCGTCGGCTTCACTGAGGCGACGGCGATCGACACCGTGGCCACGAACTTTCCGCAATCGAAGTTCGCGATCGTCGACGTCGATCAGACCGAGGAGCCGCACAAGCCCGCGAACCTCCTCGGCCTCCTGTTCAAGGAGCAGGAGACGGGTTATCTGGTCGGCTATCTCGCCGGCCTCGAGGAGAAGCGCAAGCCGGGCAAGGACGTGATCGGGTCAGTCGGCGGCCAGAAGCAACCGCCCGTGGATCGCTTCATCGCGGGGTACCAGGCCGGCGCCAAGGCCGCCGATCCCGGGATCACCGTCCTGAACAACTACTCGGAGGACTTCTCCGATCAGGCGAAGTGCAAGCAGATCGCCCTCAACCAGATCGAGCAGGGCGCCGGTGCGATCTTCCAGGTCGCCGGTGGCTGCGGGCTCGGTGCGCTCGATGCGGCGAAGGAGAAGGGCGTCTGGGGGATCGGCGTCGACGCCGACCAGTCCTTCCTTGGCCCCCACATCCTGACGAGTGCCGTCAAGCGTGTGGATACGGCCGTGTTCGATGCGATCAAGCTCGTCGTCGACGGCAAGTTCAAGGGCGGGAACATCACGTTCGGCCTCAAGGACAACGGCGTCGGCATAGGCAAGATCAGCCCGAAGGTGCCGAAGTCCGAAGTCGCGAAGGTGATGCAGATCCGCGCGGACATCATCGCCGGCAAGATCAAGAACATCCCGACAGAGGTGAAGTAGTTAAGGGAACACGGTTCGCTGCGGACGGAGGTCCAACGGGCCTCCGTCGTGGCACTGCGGAGATTGATATTCCGTCGGTTCGTTCGGATAGCCGCGCTTGAACAACCACGCCTGGAGATTCTTCGCCGGCTGCGTCGGCACGCCGAGCCGCTCTGCCACGAACGCCGTGTTCTGCAGCGCGTAACACTCGGTCACGCCTTCGTCCTGGAAGCCGCGCAGGTGGAACGACTCGTGCGCAAGCGTGTGCGCGGCCCAGCCGGCGTTGAACTCCTTGAAGCCGCAGTCGTCTCGTTCGATGCAGGTGAAGTCGACGCTGCCTAGATGACGCAGCGCCTTGCAGGTCTGCGGGGAGAGATCCATGTGATTCGCCGGGCGACCCGTGTCGTCGAATTGCACTCGTCCCGCTTCGCCTCGCACGTCGACCAGGCTCGCGAGTATGTTCGGGCAGCGGACGGTGACAGTCCGCCCCGCGAGGTCGCTCGCGATCGTGGCCAGCTGGTCCTGCTCGCGCACCCGCTCCTCGTGGCGCGCGAAGCCGAGCGCAGCGAGACCGCCGACGACAACGAGGAGTACAGCAATGACACGCACCGACAAAGGATCGGCACGGGGCCGGACGGCCTTGAAAAAAGGGGCTAGCCCCCTGCGACTGCGCCGACGATCCTGACTTCCGACGCGTCGGTCAGCGGCTCATCGAGCAGCCGGCCGCTGCGGGCGTCGACGCCGTCGACGTAGACGTTGACGAGGCGCCGGAGCTCTCCGGCCTCGTCGAGCAGGAGATTCGCGACCGGGAGCTGGCGCAAGGCCTCCCCGACGGTCGCAGCTGGCAATTCGAAGCGCTTCTGCCCGCCGGCTTCCGCGGCAAGCGTTCCCGGCAGGAGCACGACTGCCACGTCAGACGTGCGCAGCTTCGATCGAGAGGATCGGCGGTAGATCCCGCACCGCCTCGATCCACTCGTCGCCGCCGGGGGGAGCGGTCCACACAGAGCCGCTCTGCGTCCCGAAGTACAGCCCGCCCTCGTCGTATGCGAATCCCTCCCGCAGCACCGCCGACCAGGCGCGCTCGGGGAGCCCGTTCGCGGTGAGCTGCCAGGAAGTCCCGCCGTCGCCGGTCCGGTAGACGCCGAGACGGCCGTCGGGGGTGAAATGTTGTTCGCCCGAGACCTCCGGGATCACGTAGGCGATGTCCGGGTCCGCGGCGTCGAGCGCCAGCCCGAAACCGAAGTCCGACGGCAGCCCGTTTCCATCGAGTCGCTCCCAGCTGTCCCCGCGGTCGTCGGAGCGATAGACGCCGCAGTGGTTCTGCTGCCATAGGCGATCCGGTCGAGCGGGATGCACGAGCAGCTTGTGCACGCATTGCCCGACCTCCGGGTACTTCTCTGGGTGAAAGTCGGCCGCGACTTCCTTGTTGATCGGCGTCCAGGACTCGCCGCCGTCGTCGCTGCGGAATGCACCGGCCGCCGAGATGGCGATGTAAAGAGTGTCGTCCACGACCTGGATCGAGTGGCAGCACATGCCGCCTGCGCCCGGCTGCCACTTCTCTCGCGTCGGGTGCTCGAGAAGGCCACGGTTCACTTCCCAGGTGATGCCGCCATCGTCCGACCGAAACAGCACGCCGGGGTCGCCACCGAGCCACAATTCAGAGTCGTTGCCCGGCTCGACATGCCAGGTGGCGTTGAGCTTGAGGCCGGATTCCTCCGGGAGGCCGATGTCCTCCGCACGCTCCCAGCTTCGGCCGAGATCCTTCGAGCGGTGCACCGTCCCGCCGTAGATGTAGCTGTTCGTCGCGGCATACAGGACACCGTCGCGCGGGTCCACGATCGCGTGGTACACCGGCCAGCCCGGTAGCAGCGGGCCTTCCAGCTCCCAGTCCTTGCGATCGTCGCTGCGGAGGAGGAACAACCCCTTCCTGGTGCCGACGGGTAAGAGCACGGTCATCGGGGAAGACGCTAGCGGGTCGCGTCGTTGTGAGTCAAAACAACCGGAGGTGAGGGATGGCAAAGCTGGACGAGAAGCCCCGCAAGTTCCTGGACGAGAATCCATACGTCGGAGTCGCGACAACCCTGCGGGAGGACGGCTCGCCCCATTCGACGATCGTCTGGGTCGACGTCGAGGGCGACAAGGTCTCGTTCAACACGGCCCTCGGGCGGGCGAAGCCGAAGCATCTGCAGCACGATCCACGTGCCTCGGTGCTGATGGTCGATCCGAACGACTCCTTCAAATGGGTGGCGGTGAGCGGTCCGGCCGAGGTGACGGAGGAGGGCGCAGACGCCCAGATCGACAAGCTCGCGAAGAAGTACCTCGGCAAGGACGAATATCCGTGGCGAAACCCGCAGGAAACGCGGGTCAAGGTGTTGATCGAGCCGGAGAAGGTCGACGCCTCCGGCTTCGACGAGTAGAGGCTCCCTAAGATCGGCGCTATGAACGTCGATCAGGTGGCTGCGGCGAGAGAACGGCTTCGCGCCGAGAAGACCGTCCCCGGTCTCCTCGGCGTGACCGCGCGCGCCTATGTGGAGCTGCTCGACGCGCCGGCTTGCACGATCTCTCGCGTGATCGGTGATCTGCTGGTCGACCTGAAGCAACATCAGAAGGACGGAGGGCCGCCCCATCGCCTCGGGCACGGGTACCTCATCTCGGACTATCCACTCACGCGTGCGGTGATCGAGGGGCGGCGCCCTCAGACGGTCTCCCAGGACGATCCCGACCCTGACGAGAACGAGCTGAAGCTGCTGAGGGAGCTGGGCTACGACGCGCTCCTCATGGTGGCGATCGAAGGCGGAGACGGGGCGTGGGGGCTCGTCGAGGTCTACGGCGAGAAGGGACGTCACTTCAAGGACGAGGAAGTCGAGTTGGCGCAGGACCTCGCCGGCGAGGTGGGGGAGATCCTGAAGCAGCTCGAGCGGCGGTCCGCGTAGCCCATCGTGCGCGTGACGATCTGCGACGTGGGACCGCGCGACGGCCTCCAAAACGAGCCGGAAACGCTCGCCCCGGAGCTCCGCGCAGAGTTCATCAACAGGCTCGCCACCGCAGGGCTGCCGCGCGTCGAGGCCGCGAGCTTCGTCCGCGCGGACGCCGTGCCGCAGATGACCGGCGCCGAAGAAGTAGTTGCGGGAATCGAGCGGCGCGGTGGAACCGAGTACTCGGGTCTGGCATTGAACGAGAAAGGCTACGAGCGGCTGGCCGCAACCGGTCTCGACCGCGTGAACTTCACGCTCGCTGCGACGGACAGCTTCAGCAGGCGGAACGCGAACCAATCCGTCGAGGAAGCGGCGGCCACAGCAGCCGGTGTGATCGAGCGAGCCGGGCTACCTGTGACGGTGACGATCAGCGTTGCCTTCGGCTGTCCCTTCGAAGGTCGCGTCGATCCGGGCGTGGTTGCGGAGCTGGCTGCGCGCTTTCCCTCCGCAGAGGTCGTGCTGGCGGACACCATCGGCGTCGCCACGCCTGGGCAGGTACGCGACCTCGTTGCGCTCACGAATGCTCCCGGGGTGCACCTGCACAACACGCGCAACACCGGCTATGCGAATGCGGTCGCCGCGCTCGAGGCCGGGGCGACGCTGTTCGACGCCTCCTGCGGTGGCCTCGGCGGCTGTCCGTTCGCTCCGCGCGCGACGGGAAACATCGCGACGGAGGATCTCGTCTATCTGCTGGAGGGCGACGGGATCGACACCGGCGTGAACCTCGACGCCCTCATCGAGACGTCAGTGTGGCTCGAGGGCCTGCTCGGTCGCAGATTAGAGGGGCAGGTCTACCGTGCCGGAGCGTGGGCCGAAGACTGACTCGCCTTCCGGAACGCCTCGAGCGCGAGGTCGATCTCGTCGTCGGTCGTCTGCCAGTTCGAAACCGAGATGCGAATGGCGCGGCGGCCGTCCCAGGTCGTCCCGCTCATCCAAACCTCGCCCGCTTCCTGCACCGCGCGTAGGACACGGTCGGTCCGCTGGTCGCTGTCGAAGCGGAACAGCACCTGGTTCAGAACAACCTCGTTCAACACCTCGACGCCTTCGAGCTCGGTGATTTTCTCCGCAAAGCGCCGCGCGCACTCGCAGGTGCGCTCGACAAGTTCGGTGAGGCCGCTCCGTCCGAGTGAGCGCAATGCGGCGTAGACCGTGAATCCGCGCGCGCGGCGCGAGAACTCCGGCACCCAGTCGACCTGATCGCGGACAGTGCGAGTGTCGTCCTGGATCAGGTACGAGGCGCTGACGGTCATCGCGGCGCGATGCGCTTCCGGGTCGGCGCAGAGCACGAGCGCAGAGTCGTAGGGGACGTTCAGCCACTTGTGCGCGTCCGTGATCCACGAGTCCGCTCGTTCCACGCCGTGAACGAGGTGGCGAAGACGTGGGCTCGAAGCTGCCCACAAGCCGAAGGCGCCGTCGACATGGAGCCAGGCACCGTGCTCTGCCGCTGCGTCTGCGATCTCGTCGAACGGATCGAACGCGCCGGTGTTCACCTCTCCCGCCTGCGCACAGACGATCGTCGGATCGTCGCCTTCACGCAACGCATCGCGCAACGCGGTCAGCTTCATCCGTCCCTGGTCATCGGCGGCGACAACCTCGGGCGCGCCGAGGCCGAGCAGACGCACCGCACGGTCGATCGTCACATGCCGTTGCGCGCCGACGATGACGCGAATCCGCGGCCCACCTGCGAGACCGTCGCGGGCAACGTCCCAGCCCGACCGCTCGAGCACGCGGAAGCGTGCAGCAGCGAGTGCCGTCACGCTGCCCATCTGCGTCCCCGTGACAAGACCGAGGGACGCATTCTCCGGCAGGCCCAGAAGGTCGCACACCCATTCGCGCACCACTTGCTCGACGACAGATGCGGCCGGACCGCCGACGTAAAGTCCTGCGTTCTGATCCCAGGTAGACGTCAGCCAGTCTGCGGCGAGTGCTGCGGGCAGGACGCCGCCGATCACGAAGCCGAAGTAGCGGCCGCTCGGCATCGCCACGACTCCGGGGTCGGCGGCGGCCGCAAGACCTTCGATCACTTCGGTCGGGTCGGTCGGGCCATCGGGTAGTGCGCCGCCCAGTGCTTCGCGCAGCTCCGCGGGAGACGACGTGGGAAAGACCGGCCGGTCGTCGAGGGACTCGAGGAAGTCCGACGCGATGTCTGCGGTCCGCTGGAGGAGTGCGCGGATGTCGGTCACGCGCTCGACTTTACGTGCTTGGGTCGGGCCCGGATCGCCGTAGAGTGAATGACAGATGACGCTCGCCTTGCTCCAGGGCCTGATCGACCTGCTGACCGGATCGCTGTGGACGTACCCACTGCTCTTCGGGATCTGCGCGGGCGACGCGCTCATCCCGGCGTTCCCCAGCGAGACCGCCGTGATCGTCTGCGGCATCCAGGCGGCCCGCGGACAGTTGTCGCTGGAGTGGGTGATCGTCTGGGCCGCCGCAGGCGCGTTCACCGGGGACAACGCGTCCTACGCGGTCGGCCGCTGGCTCGGGACGCCGGCGGTGAAACGGTTCTTCAGCGGGGAGGTCGCGCAGGGCAGGCTCGACTGGGCGCGCAACTTCCTCAAGGAACGGGGCAGCTATGTCCTGATCGTGGCGCGGTTCATCCCGGGCGGCCGCACCGCGGCGACCTTCACGTCCGGGTTGGTGCACCTGCGCTGGTCGACGCGGTTCGCGCCGTACATCCTCGCCGCGGCGGTCCTGTGGTCCGTCTACGCAGCGCTGCTCGGTTATCTAGGCGGGCGGTTGTTCGAGGACCAGCCGATCTACGCGCTGCTGCTCGCCTTCGGGATTGCGGCAGTGATCACCGTCGGCGTCGAGGGCTGGCGCCGCGTGCGCATGTAGAAATCTGGTGTGGAATTCGGCCGTCGTCGGAGGGCGTTCCAGACCAAGTCGGGCAGTGCGGTCGTTCGCGGTGCGTAGCGGCGCTACGTGCCGCGGGCGAGCGTGCTGATCCGGCGCCGTGTCTGGGGCGCGATCCGGCCCGGCGGAATTTCACACCAGGCCTCCAGCTACGGTGCTCGAGTGAACCGTCTCGCTCAGGAGACGAGCCCTTACCTCCTCCAGCACGCCTGCAACCCGGTGGACTGGTATCCGTGGGGAGACGAGGCACGCGCGCGCGCGCGAAACGAAGACAAGCCGATCCTGCTCTCGGTCGGCTATGCGGCCTGCCACTGGTGCCACGTGATGGAACATGAGTCGTTCGAGGACGAGGAGACGGCAGCGCTCATGAACGAGCACTTCATCCCGGTCAAGGTCGACCGTGAGGAACGGCCGGACGTCGACTCCGTGTACATGGATGCCGTCGTCTCGCTGACCGGCCACGGCGGCTGGCCGATGACGGTGTTCCTCACGCCCGCGGGCGAGCCGTTCTTCGGCGGCACGTACTACCCGCCCGAGCCACGTCACGGCCTGCCCAGCTTCAAGCAGTTGCTGCAGGCGATCGCGGCTGCGTGGCGCGATCGGCGCGCGGACATCGAGCGCGATGCCGGCGCGATCACCGAGCAGTTGCGCCGGACCGCGGAGCCCTCCCGCGAGCCGCTCACCGCCTCGCTCCTGTCGGACGCGGTGCGCGGGCTGCGCCAGCAGCTCGACCCGCTCTGGGGCGGCTTCGGCACGGCGCCGAAATTTCCGCCGGCGTCCGTGCTCGAGTTCTTACTGCGGCGCGGAGAGCTGGAGCCGGCGACGAAAACGCTGGACGCGATGGCGCTCGGTGGGATGTACGACCTCGTCGGCGGAGGATTTCACCGCTACTCCGTCGACCGAGAGTGGCTCGTGCCGCACTTCGAGAAGATGCTGTACGACAACGCGCTGCTCGTGCCCGCATATCTGCACGGCTGGCTCGTGACGGGAAACGAGCATTACCGGCAGGTCGCCGAGGAGACTCTCGATTACATGTTGCGCGAGCTGCGGCTGCCCGAAGGCGGCTTCGCCTCGTCACAGGACGCCGACACGGACGGCGTCGAGGGACTGACGTACACGTGGACCGAAGCCGACGACGTTCCCCGTGAGCTCCTGCAACCCTTCGAGCACGGTCGGTTCATCATTCGCGGCGAGCTCGATCCCGAGACCCGTGGGCGGCTCTTCGCGGAGCGTGAGCTGCGACCGAAGCCGCTCCGCGATGACAAGGCGATCGCTTCATGGAACGGCCTTGCGCTGGCCGCGCTTGCCGAGTCGGGCCGCCGACTCGACCGGACCGACTACCTCGAAGCTGCTTGTGCTCTCGCTGAGTTCCTCCTCGGGCCGCTCTCGACCCCGGAAGGCCGGCTCCTCCGCAGCTGGCGCGCGGGACAGGCGAAGCACGCGGGCGTGCTCGAGGACTATGCAGACGTGACCAACGGCCTCTACGAGCTGCACGTCGCAACAGGAGACCTGCGCTGGCTCGAAGAGTCGCGCCGGCTCGCAATCCTCGCCGTCGCGTTGTTCGGGGACGATGAGCGCGGCGGCTTCTTCTTGACGCCGAGTGACGGCGAGCAGCTCGTCAGCCGCAAGAAGGATTTCGATGACCACCCGACACCGTCAGGGAACTCGATGCTCGCATACGTGCTCCTGCGCCTCGCGCGGCTGTGGGGCGATCCGGAGCTGGAGCGCCGGGCGGTCGGCGTCTTCCGCTTCGTTGCCCGCCTGCTGCCGCAGGCGCCGTCAGCGTTCGGCCACGCTTTGAATGCCCTCGATCTCCACCTCTCCCCGCCCCGCGAATTGGCGGTGATCGGCGGGCCGGACACCGAGGTCGCGCGCGCCGCTCTCGCCCCCTTCGACCCGAACGCGGTCGTCGCCTTCGGACCGAGCGAAAACGTGCCATTGCTGCGGGGAAAGGACTTCGTCGACGGGCATCCCGCGGTCTTTGTGTGCGAGAACTTCGCCTGTCAGGCGCCGGTCACGGAGCCCGCAGATCTTGTCAGCACGAGCGGAGGGGCATAGGCTCAAACGCAACTCAGCGACGTTGCGAAAAAGGAGCATCTATGCGGATCCAGTCCTCCGTCACCGCTATCTCGTGGATTCCGTCGGAGGCAGTCGAAGGGCTGCCGAAGCTGCCGTTCACGATGGGTGTCGCGCACTACGACTACCCACCGCCCGACCGTATCGACCATCTCGAGACCATGCATCGCGCCGATCTCTTCCGCGAGGCGAACGAGCTCCATGCGTGGATCGAGGTCGAGGACGGCAAGATCACCGACTACGGTCAGACGGGCCGGGGGCGCATCGGGCTGACCAGGCTCAAGCTGGGGCCGAAGGAGATCGCCGTTCCCGCGGTTGCCATGCCGACGCTCCAGAACGCCGAGGTCGGTGACGGTTGGGTGCGTTTCACGCAAACCGCGGGTGGTCGCACCGGTATGCCGGCGCCCAGAAGCGTGCGGGGCAAGCCTTACTTCCAGATCAACTCGGCGATCGCGTGGACGACCCTTGCGCTCACGATCCGCGCGGACGGCACGTCGGAGCACGAGCTCGCCGGCGCCAGCCCCTTCCCGCGCCACTGGATCTACGACAAGGACGGGGCGCTCATCCAGAAGAGCGGAGCGATCGACTTCGACAAGTGGTATCGCGAGGCGCACGAGCAGAACACCCCGTGGGGGAATGAAGACTCCCCTGCGGTTGTCACCGCCGTCGAAAGCGCGGTGGAGCGCGAGCTCTCACTGGAGATCATGGGCGGCGACAGCAAGCCGCGCCCGGAGTCGGTTGCCGCGGGCGACGTCCTCGTCGAACAGGGGGAAACGAGCGACGGTTCTCCGCTCGTCTACCTCGTGCTCGACGGGGTGCTCGAGGTGGTCGTCGACGGTGAGGTAGTCGGCGAGCTCGGCCCAGGTGCGATCGTCGGCGAGCGCGCGCAGATCGAGGACGGGCCTCGCACGGCGACGCTCCGCGCGAAGACCGCAGGCAAGGTGGTCGGCATTCCCGGCGAGGAGTTGAACCGCGAGGCGCTCGAGGAGGTGGCCGCGGGACATCGTCGCGAGGACAACTAGTCCTCGCTCGAGCAATAAGAGGAGGCGCTGCCGCGACTGTGACTTCCTAGCAGGTCGACAACCGCGGAGGCGCGCCCCCTCAATGGAGCAGACCCGCCGCGTGAGCGAAACCTGCACCGAGTCTTTCTAGGCGATCTCTCGGACCTCGGCGTTCGGGATCGCCGCGATCAGCGCTTCGGTGTCAACCGGGAACACGGCGTGCGGAGTCCCGCCGGCGCACCAGACCGTCTCGAACCGCTGCAGAGAGGCATCGACGACCGTGCGCACAGGCCGGTCATGGCCGAGCGGCGGCACCCCTCCGATCGCGAAGCCGGTCGCTTCCCGGACCTCGGCGCCCTTGGCTTGACGCACTCCGGCACCCAGCTTGTCCGTATCCACGCGTCGGTCGCCGGCGCACAGACACAGAAGCGGTGACTCCTCGTCGACGAACACCAGCGACTTGACGATCTGGCCGACCTCGACACCGACCGCGGCGGCCGCCTCCTGGGCGGTGCGGGTGGAGTCGGCGAGCTCGCGAACCTCGACATCGAGGCCGAGCTCCCGGAGGCGTGCCTGGTAGCGCTCTGCGGTCGGGTGCATTTGCCGCCTAAGGGTGTCAGACACCCATGCCTGAGTGTGACCAAGGCGTGACGAGACTCAGCGATCCTGCACATGGAGCCGAGCCTGGGAGCCACGGCTCACCAGGCTGGTGTCGGACACCGTGCCGGGGGTGTGACGGAGAAGCTGAGCCGGGCGGTCGATTCGCTCCGAACCTACGCGGCGCTTCGCCGTAGGCTATGGCGCTCTTGCCCCTCCTCGAGGTCGACAACGTCTCGAAGCGTTTCGGCGGCATCGTCGCGCTCGATGCCGTTTCCTTCACGGCGGAGGCCGGAGAGATCGTCGGGCTGATCGGACCGAACGGGGCCGGCAAGACGACGGCGTTCAACGTGATCACGCGCCTCTACACACCCGACGAGGGTGACGTTCGCTTCGACGGCGAGACCCTCCTCGACACGCCGCCGAGCGGAGTCGTCCAGCGCGGGATCGCACGTACGTTCCAGAACGTCGAGCTCTTCCGCGGGATGACGGTGCTCGACAACGTCAGGGTCGGCGCACATGCTCGAGCAGGCGAACCGCGCCCCGAAGACATCCTTTTCTACGTGAGCCTCCACTCCGTCCGCTACCGCTCGCCCGTGGAGCTTCCGTACGCGACGCAGAAGCGGGTGGAGCTCGCACGTGCCCTCGCCTCGGGCCCGCAGCTGCTGCTGCTCGACGAGCCGGCAGGAGGGCTCAGTCACGAAGAGGTCGAGCAGCTCGGGACGTTCCTCAAGCGATTGCGCGACGACTTCGAGTTGACGATCCTCCTGGTCGAGCACCACATGGCTCTGGTCATGAGCATCGCCGACAGAGTGCACGTGCTCGACTTCGGCAAGAAGATCGCCGAAGGTACTCCGCGCGAGATCCAGGCGAATCCATCCGTCATCGAGGCGTACCTGGGCACGCCGAAATCGTCCGTGATCCAGTCGTACCTGAGGCCGGAGAGATGAGTCTCCTCGAGCTGCACGGAGTCGAGGCGCGGTACGGCCCGGTCAAGGCGCTGCACGGCGTATCGCTCCAGGTTGGCGACGGCGAGCTGGTCGCAGTGCTCGGCGCGAACGGTGCAGGGAAGACGACGACGCTGCGCGCCATCTCCGGCACGGTGCGCCGCAGCGGCGATGTCGTATTCGCCGGGAAGAAGCTTCCGCGCCGTCCGGATGCGACGGCGCGCGCGGGGATCGCACACGTTCCCGAGGGCCGGGGCACCTTCAACGAGCTCTCGGTGTGGGAGAACCTGCGCCTGGGCGCCTATGCGCGCCGTGCAAGCGTCAAGAAGGAAGCGCAGCGTGTTTACAAGTTCTTCCCGCGATTGGAAGACCGGCGCGATCAGCAGGCCGGCACGCTCTCAGGCGGGGAGCAGCAGATGCTCGCACTCGGTCGCGCGATGATGGCCAGGCCCAGGCTGCTCTTGCTCGACGAGCCTTCACTCGGCCTCGCTCCGATGGTGGTCAACCAGATCTTCGAAGCCCTGACGCGCATGAAGACCGATGACGGCATGTCGGTGCTCGTCGTGGAGCAGAACGCGAACCTGGCTCTCGCGCATGCCGCGCGCGCCTACGTGCTGGAGGTCGGCAACGTCGTCGTCGAAGGCACGAGCGACGAGCTCCGCGCGAACGAATCCGTCCGCAAGTCCTATCTCGGTTACTGATGCTCATCGGCGCCTTCACCTGGACGGAGTTCGCCCAGCAGCTCGCGGCGGGCATTCGCGAAGGCGCGATCTATGCGGGCCTCGCGCTCGCAATCGTGATCATCTATCGCTCGACGCGCGTCATCAACTTCGCCCAGGGTGAGATGGCGACGTTCACGACGTTCATCGCCTGGTCACTGATGAACCACGGCCTGTCGTTCTGGACGGCGTTTCCCATCGTGCTCGCGATTGCTTTCACGGGGGGTGTGGCGATCGAGCGCATCGTGATCCGACCCGTCGAGGATGCGCCCGTGCTGACGATCGTGATCGTGACGCTCGGTCTCGCGTTGCTCCTGAACGGCCTGATGAGCGTGATCTGGGGCGGCGCAAACCGGCAGTTCCGCGGCCCGTTCTCAACGCGGACGATCGATGTCGGCGGCGTCCCCATCAGCGTTCAGGACATCGGAATCGTTCTGGTGTCCATCGGGCTCGTCGTTCTGCTGGCGCTGTTCTTCCGTCTCACGAAGCTCGGGCTCGCGCTGCGCGCGTCCTCCGTCAACCCTGATTCGTCGCGGCTCGTCGGCATTCGCGTCGGCTGGATACTCGCACTTGGCTGGGGAATCGCCGCGGTGCTCGGCGCGGTTGCGGGGATGATGATTGCCCCGGTCGTCTTCCTCGATCCGAACATGATGCAGACGATCCTTCTGTACGCGTTCGCCGCGGCCGTGCTCGGGGGACTGGACAGCCCGATCGGCGCGGTCGTCGGTGGGATCTTGCTCGGCGTCACGATCACGTTGCTCGGCCGCTACGTCGGCTTCATCGGCTCGACGTTGAAGCTCCCGGCCGCGCTGATGCTGATCCTCGTCCTGCTGCTCGTGCGTCCGGGCGGGCTGTTCGGTCGAGTGGTGGTGCGACGCGTATGAAAGCCAAGCTCGTGCTCGAGCTCTTCGGGTTCGCGGTGCTCGCTTTGATCGTGGCGGCTCTGCCGCGCTTCATCAGCGACTTCCGTGCCCGTGAGCTGGCGATCGTCGGCATGTACTTCATCGCGCTTCTCGGCCTGTCGATCCTCACCGGGTACAGCGGCCAGATCTCGCTCGGCCACGGCGCGTTCATGGCGATCGGCGGCTACACCACTGCAATTCTCAGTGTCGACGGAATCTACGGGCATCAGGTCAGGGATCTGTGGACGATCCCCATCGCGGGCGTGATCGCGGGCATCGCTGGACTGCTCGTCGGCGTGCCGGCGCTCCGCCTCTCCGGCCTCTATCTCGCGCTGATCACCTTCGGCATCGCGGTGTCGTTCCCGCAATTGCCGAAGAAGTTCGACCATCTCTTCGGCGGTACGACCGGCAAGATCCTCAACCTCGCCAAGCCGCCTTTCGGGCTCTCGACCACGACGAACAACTGGATGTACTACCTCACCTGGGGTATCGCGCTCGTCCTGCTCGTTGCGGCGTCGCTGCTGGTCAGAAGTGGGGCCGGGCGCGCGCTCAAGGCGATTCGCGACAGTGAGGTGGCGGCCACCTCGTCGGGCATCAGCCTCGCCAGGTACAAGACAATGGCCTTCGGGATCTCCGCGTTCTATGCGGGAGTGGCAGGCTCGCTCTATGCGATCGCCAATGCGTACGTCAACCCCGACGTGTTTCCGATCATCCTGTCCGTCTACCTCGTCGTCGGGCTCGCGGTGGGCGGGCTCGACTCCCTCATCGGGCTGATCGCGGGAGCCGGGCTCATCTACTTCCTGCAGAACCACGCCGACACCGTGGCCGGCTGGATCAACCATTTGCCGGCGCTCAATCTCGACCCGAAGCAACCCGGCATCCCGAGCATGATCTTCGGCGTCGTACTGATCGTCGTCATGCTCCTGCTGCCAACGGGAGCAGGCGGCTTGTTGCGCCGCGTCTTCAGACCGCTAACAGGCCGGATATACACTCGGTCCTAGGTGGGAGTTGGCGCGAGGGTCATCTTTGTGTGCGCGATCGTCGGCGCGATCGCCGTTACGTCCGCCGGAGCGCGTCCGGTCGCGACGCCCGGAGTCTCGGCCACCGAGATTCATCTCGGCTCGAGCGTCCCGCTGAGCGGCGAAGCCGCCATCGCCGGCAACGTCGCGCGCGGGATCGAGGCGTACTTCAAATACGTCAACGACAAGGGCGGCGTGTTCGGCCGCAAGATCACGTTCACGTATCTCGACGACGGTTACGACCCCGGCCGCGCAGTCAACAACACGATCCGGCTCATTCAACAGGAGCAGGTCTTCGCCGTGTTCAGCTCGCTCGGAACGAGCAACAACCTCGCGGTGCGCAAGCTGTTGAACGACGCGAGGGTGCCGCAGCTCTACGTCTCCTCTGGCGCGACCACCTTCGGACGCGATTACAAGAAGTACCCGTGGACGATCGGCTACATCCCACCGTATTCGGAGGAGGGTGAGCTCTACGGGCGCTACGCCGTCAAGAACGTGAAGAAACCGAAGATCGCCGTCCTCTACCAGAACGATGACTACGGGCGCGATCTGCTCGCCGGCCTGAAGCGCGGGCTAGGCTCGAAGACGAAGTCGATCGTTGCGAGCGTCGGTTACGACCCGACCTCGGCGGACGTTCAGCCGCAGGTGACGCAGCTCAGGGCCTCGAAGGCCAACGTCCTGATGGTCTTCGCCTTCGGAAAGTTCTCGCTGCAGGCCTTCAACGCGGTCTCGCGCCTCAACTGGAAGCCCCAGATCTTCGTCAACGACGTCTCGTCGGCATCCGCGCTGATGGCGATCGTGCCGCAGAAGGCTGCGAATGGATCGATCTCGATCGTTTTCGGCAAAGATCCCGCGGCACCGATCTGGCGCAGCGACAAGGGGATCAAGCTCTTCCAGTCGATCCTCAAGAAGTACGGATCGAGCGTCAACTCGCGTGACCTCCAGGACGGCTACTTCACCGCAGGAATGGCGACCGCCTACACGATGGTGACCACGCTCAAGAAGGCCGGCAAGAACCTGACCCGGCAGAGCGTGATGAACGCGGCCACGCATCTGACCGAGAAGGGCAATCCCTTCGTCCTGCCAGGCATCGTCATCCGTACGACACCGACGAGCCGGTTCCCGCTGACACAGGTCCGGCTTCAGCGTTGGTCGAACAACAGCTGGCATCCCTTCGGCAAGCTGATCTCCGCCAAGCCGTAGCTCTACTTACTACAGGGCTCAGGCTGGGCGCCGACCATCGCTTCGATGGCGCGGGTCGCTGTGACGGCGAAGCGGAGCGACACAATTCCGGTGCGGCGCACGGTCAGTTGCGTCATGCCATCGGAAGTTTCGGTGAGGCAGCCCGCGCGCGTGTGCCAGTAAGGGGCGTAGGTCACGTTGAGCCGGTACGTGCCCTTGGCGGGGACGGCGAGCTTGATCGAGGTGTACCCGAGCGCGAGGACGCGCGCCGGCGCCGTGATCAGCGGGCGCGGGGAGGAGACCTCGAAGATCGTGGTCGTCGCCGTCCGGTACACAGGCGTCAGCCCTGAGCGGCCGCTTCTCAGCAAGCGCGCCTCTGCACGCGAGCTGTAGTCGGGACGTGCCGCGGTGAGCACCACGTAGCGCACGCTGACCCGGCGCAGCCAGGCTACGTACGCCTTGGCGCCGAACTGCCCATACAACACGCGATTCTGCGGGAAGTCCTCCTGGCGGAACCAGCCCCGCGCGAGGGGAATCCGCGCCCGGGCGAGGAAGTCCGCGGGCCAGTGTCCAGCCGTGTCGACCGCCTCCACGCGGTACGAAGGAGCCAGGTGTCGCCTCAGGTAGGTGATGGTCGGCGACCAGTACTCCGCGTGCGCGGCCGGGTCGTTGACTCCGTGCACGAAGCTGGCTGCAAGCGGCGTGAGATTCCAGGAGAGCGCGAGCGTCAGAGCGACGGCACACAGGAAGCGAGGCTGCCAGCGCCGGAGCGAAAGCGTCAGGATCGCGAGCGGGGCGGCGACGAAACGCAGGCGCGCAATGTTCTCGCCGACCGGTGACGAGACCGTGAACGCAGCGGTGCAGGCAACGAGGTACACGACGTAGGTCCAGCGAAGCAGGCGCGCGCCGGCGACTCTCCACGTCAGAGCGATGCCGATGAGACAGAACGCGCACGCGGCGAGGAATTCCTCGAAGGAGAACGGATAGCTGCCCCGTCCCGGGAACATCCGCCGTAGCAGGAACTCGAGCACTCCGATCGAGGCAATGGCCGCGGCGGGCGCAACGAACCGGTGAGGCTCACCGCGGCGTGCGAGCGCCACGGCCATCAGCAGCACGACGAGCAACAGGAAGGCGAGTGGGCTCGCGGCGAGAGTCAGGAGTGTGAGGCCCGCGAAGACCCAGCGGCGGTCGTGTTGCAACGACCAGAGCGAGAGCAATGCGAGTGCCATGCCGAGCATGAACGGATACGCGGCGGAGACGACGAGCAACGCCCAGACGACCGCGAACGCCCGGATCGTCCACCGGCTGTGCAACTCCCACTCGTGGCGCACGACAGCGGAGAACGCGACCACTGCGACCGTGACGCTGAGAACGGCGAGCAGCTTGATGCCGATAGCCGCGGCCAGGGGGTAATACAGGACGCTGTAGTTCACGAAGCTGTAGCGCCCCGCGTACCAGAAGTTGTTCCAGAGCACGAAGCCGTGCTCGATGAACAACGTCCGCTGGTAGACGTGCGCCGCGAGGTCCGTTCCCGGGGGGCCGAGCCAGACGAGTAACGCAGCGAGGAGCCCCGCAGCGACGGCTGGACCGAAGAGATCGACGCGTGGGCGAAGCCAGAGTGTTCGCATCAGCGCATGTTGCCTGTGTGCCCGAGGGAGTATCTCCCCGGCTGCGGCCAGACGGAGAGCCCGTGAGGGCTCGCCCCAACGGGAATGCGCGCGATCAGCTTCCCGGTGCGCGTGTCGATTGCATAGACCGCGGAGTTGTAGCGGCCTGACAACCAGAGCACCTTGCCGTTTGCAGAGACGTCACCCATGTCGGGGCTGCCACCGCCGGGAATGTGCCACTTGTGGATGACCTTGCGCGACCGAAACGAGATCACTGAGACGCTACCTTCGTTGCGGTTGGCGACGTAGAGCACCTTGCCGTTCCGTCCCACGACGAGGCCGTGGGCACCCGCCCCGGTACGAATGAAGCCGATCACCTTGAAGCGGGCCGGGTCGATCTCCCACACGCCGCCTGCGGCGAGGTCGGCGACATAGAACACCTTCGCGTCGGGTGAGGAGCGGACATCTTGCGGCACCGAGAACCTGCGCGGGAGCGTCCGAACGCGCAGGACGCGGAACCTGCGGACGTCGACCTTCAGGAGGCGGCCGGAGAACTCGCAGCTCGCGATCAGGTACCGGCCGTTCGGAGAGAAGTCCATGTGGTTGACGCCCGCGCAAGGGACGGTGAGGGCACGCACGAGGTGGAAGGTGTGCGCGTTGCGGAAGTCCAGGCGATGCAGCCGCTCCGCGACCACGATCGCGTAGCGTCCGTCGATCGTGAAGTAGAGGTTGTAGGGGTCGTCGACGGTGAACGCCTTTCCGGGCCGACCTGTCACCGGATCGATAGGCGTCAGCGTGTTGCCGACGTCGTCGTTCACATACAGCGTCTTGAGGTCGTGCGAGGGCGTGACGTGCTGCGGCAACGCACCGACCGGAAAGCGGTCGACGACCTTGTACGTGCGCGGGTCGATCACGTCCACGGAGTCGCCGGCGCTGTTGGGGACATAGACCCGAGCGGGGGCCTTACGGGCCACGGCACCGATCATCCCGGCGCGGTCGTGCGCATAGAGGTCGAGCGGGGCCGCATGAGCCAGTCGGCGATAGCTGACCTTCGGCTTCCCCTGGCTGACGGTCTGCCTGGAGCTCGCTTCGACGGGCGGGCCGTGGCCTGCGTGCCGGCTCCCGAGGATCACCCCGGCTACGGCTGCGATGAGAGCGATCCCGAGCCAAAATGCAGCGCCGGCAGGGCGGGCTCGCCTCCTTCGTCGGGTTCTCACCGGCCGCCATGATGGCACGGGGTTTCACCTGAGCGGGCTTTCTTAACGTTGCTCTCATTTCGTGCCGATAGCGTGAGTGACGTGATCAGCGAGCACACCAAGCCGGGGTTCTTCGACGAGCTCGCGCTCGGTCAGCTTGCGTCCATGAGACGTAGCTACGCGGTAGGTGCCGGCCTCTTGCTGGCCGCAGGCTTCGTGATCTGCATGACCCGGCTCGGCCGGGGGACTCTCAGCACCGCCGTCGGCGACCTGGCCGGCATGCAGCCTGCCTGGATCGTCGCCGCAGCATCCTTCTTCGCGCTTGGCCTGCTCGCTTCGGCGGCCGGCTGGCGGGTCGGGCTGCGAGCGTGCGAAGGCAGCGCCGGTTTCACTCAGATCTCTGCTCGCTACGCGATTGGCTCGCTCGTCAATTCGCTGGCGCCGGCGCACCTCGGCGGGGCGGTCCGGCTCGGATTGCTCTCGCGGACCCTTCCCGGGAACGACCGGCTCTGGCGCGCAGGCGGCATCGCTGCTTCCGTCGCTGCGGCGCGCACGCTCGTCCTCGCTGCGTTGATCATCCCGGCGGCGGCGGTCGGCCGGATCCCGGTCTGGCCTGCACCCTTGCTGGTCCTGGGCGTCGCCGTCGTTGTCGGTATCGGCACACGCCTGAGCGCCAGGACGGCCGGCCGGATCGGCAGCCTGCTTCAGATTTTCCGCTCCATCGGGCGTTCGCCACGTGAGGGTGCTGCACTCTTCGGCTGGATCGCCCTCTCGTGCGTCGCAAGGGTCGCCGCAGCCGTCGCGATCGCGATGGCACTCGGCGTTCCGCATCCCATCTGGGTGGCCGTCGTCCTGTTGGCGGCGATGGCGCTCGCGGGCCTGCTTCCTCTCACGCCGGGAAATTTCGGAGCCGGCGCGGGTGCAGCGACACTCGCCCTGCACGGGACGGGTGTCGGTCTTGGCGTCTCGCTCGCGCTCGGCGTCGCCTTTCAGGCCGTCGAGACGTTTGCGGGCGTGACCCTTGGTCTCGCAGGAGCTGCAGTCCTGGCCGCTCCCGGAACCCGGGTCCGCCGCTGGTCGCTCGTCGCTGCCGCGACGGCGGCGATCATGGTTGCAACCGCGCTCGGCGTCGCCTCGATCGATTTCATCTGAGTTTCCGTAGCGCATAGCGCGCGATCTAAGCTCTCCTGATGGAGCTCCTCGCCCGGCCGCTCGACGAGCTCTGTGCTGAGGCGCGCGCGCTTCGCGACGAGGGGCACGGTCAGCTGGTCACCTACTCGCCGAAGGTCTTCATCCCGCTGACGAAGCTCTGCCGCGACGTCTGCCACTACTGCACGTTCGCGCACCCGCCCCGTCGCGGCGAACGCGCGTACATGTCGATCGACGAGGTGCTTGCGGTCGCGCGTGCAGGCGCCGCCGCCGGCTGTCGCGAAGCGCTCTTCACCCTCGGCGACAAGCCTGAGCTGCGCTACCGGGTTGCGCGTGAAGAGCTCGAGGCGCTCGGCTGTGACACGACGCTCGACTACGTGGCCCGCGCAGCCGAGGCTGTGCTCAGCGAGACCGGGCTGCTGCCGCACCTCAACCCGGGCGTGATGACGAGGGAGGACGCCGCACGGTTACGGCGGGTGACCGCGTCCATGGGCCTAATGCTCGAGACGAGCTCCGACCGGCTGTCAGCTCGCGGCGGGCCGCACCACGGCTCTCCGGACAAGGTTCCCGCGCGCAGGCTCGAAACGCTCGCGGCCGCGGGCGAAGAGCGTGTTCCCTTCACGACGGGAATCCTGATCGGAATCGGCGAGTCACGGGCCGAGCGCATCGACGCGCTGCTGGCGATCCGTGAGCTCGCCGAGCGGTATGGACACGTGCAGGAGGTGATCGTCCAGAACTTCCGGGCGAAGCCGGGGACACGTATGGCCGCTGCGGTCGAGCCGCCGCTCGACGAGCTCCTGTGGACGATCGCAGTGGCGCGCATCCTGCTCGGGCCTCACGCGCATCTGCAGGCCCCGCCGAATCTGTCCTACGACGAGTTCCCGCGCCTGCTGGACGCAGGCATCGACGACTGGGGCGGAGTTTCGCCTGTGACGATCGACCACGTGAACCCGGAAGCTCCCTGGCCCGAGCTCGATCGGCTCCGCAGGGCTACGGAGAGCCGCGGCCTCGAGCTCGCACCTCGGCTGCCCGTCTATCCGGAGTGGATCTCCGGCGAATGGATCGATCCGCGCGTCATGCCGGCCGTGTTGCGAGCCTCCGACTCGCTGGGGCTGGCGCGTGAAGACCGCTGGTCGCCGGGCGAAGACGTGTCGATCCCGTTCGTTCCGCGTGACGCGCTGCCGATCGATACACGCGCCGAGCTCGGAGAGCAGGAGATCGCGCGGCTGTTTCGCGCACGCGGCCACGAACGCGATCGAGTGCTTGCCGCCGCGGACAGCCTCAGGCGCGAAGTGTGCGGTGACGAGGTGAGCTACGTCGTCACGCGCAACATCCAGTACACGAACGTCTGTTACTTCCGTTGCGGCTTCTGCGCGTTCTCGAAGGGGAAGCTCGCTGCGAACCTGCGCGGTGCGCCGTACTTCGTCCCGCATGACGAGATCGTGCGGCGCTGCCGGGAAGCCTGGGAGCGCGGAGCAACCGAGGTCTGCCTCCAGGGCGGGATCCACCCTGCATTCACCGGGGACTACTACCTGTCCGTCGTTCGGGCGATCAAGGAAGCTGTTCCCGGCCTGCACGTCCATGCGTTTTCTGCGCTCGAGATCTGGCAGGGAGCTGCGACGCTCGACGTGCCGCTCGAGGACTACCTCATGGAACTGCGGGAGGCCGGCCTCAGTTCGCTTCCCGGCACAGCTGCCGAGATTCTCGACGACGAGGTACGGCAGGTGATCTGCCCGGACAAGGTCACGACCGCGCAGTGGCTCCAGGTGCACGACGTTGCGCATCGGGTCGGTCTCCGTTCCAACGTGACGATGATGTTCGGCCACGTCGAGGGCCCCAGCAACTGGGCGCGTCATCTCGTGCATGCGCGCGAGCAGCAGCGCTCGAGTGGCGGCTTCACCGAGTTTGTGCCGCTCCCGTTCGTGCACATGGAAGCGCCGATGTGGCTGCGCGGGCAGGCGCGTTCTGGCCCGACGTTCGGGGAGACGCTGCTCGTGCACGCAATCGCGCGGCTCGCGTTGCATCCGTGGATCACGAACATCCAGGTGTCGTGGGTCAAGCTCGGTGCTCAGGGGGTTGCGGCCGCGTTGCGCGCAGGTGTGAACGATCTCGGCGGCACGCTGATGAACGAGTCGATCTCGCGGTCGGCCGGCGCCGAGCACGGGCAGGAGTTCGCGCCGGAGGCGATGGAGGAGCTGATTCGCTCGGCGGGCCGGATCCCACGACAGCGCACCACGCTTTACGGGGACGCGTCCGAAGAGCGGCGCCGCGCCTCGTTCGGCGCGGCTCCGCTGGCCGAGCCCTGGAATCCGCCCGTGAAGGACGCGCGCCTCGTCGCGCCGCCCCGGCTCGTTCGCCCCGGGTTCGCTACTTAGACTCGAACATGAGGAGGTCGTTCAATGACTCGCGTCGGCGGATGACCTCGGCGCGACCGTCCGCCACGAGCACAGCGGCCGGACGCGGGACGCTGTTGTAGTTCGACGCCATTGCGAGCGTGTACGCGCCCGTTGCCGGCACCGCGAGCAGATCGTCGCGGCGGGGCTCCGGCAGCTCGACGCTGTCGATGAGGACGTCACCCGACTCGCAATGCTTGCCCGCAATGCGATAGATACCGGAGTTGGGCTCGTCGGCCCGGTTCGCGAGCAACGCTTCGTAACGTGAGCCGTAGAGCTGCGGACGCGGGTTATCCGACATGCCGCCGTCCACCGCTGCGTAGGCAACGCCCGTCGTCCGCTTGATCGCGCCCACACGGTAGAGCGTGAAACCGGCCGATCCGACGAGCGAGCGGCCCGGCTCGAAGATCACGCGGGCCGTTTCCGGCCAGTGGTCGCGCAGGCGGAGGAGCAGCTCTCGCGCGAACTCTTCCGGTTCCGGCACGGTCTCGTCCAGCGAGTGCCGGACCGCAAGCCCGCCGCCGAGGTCGAACACGCGCGGCGCCCAGTCGAGCTCTGCTCGGCAACGGAGCGCGACGTCGGCGAGCCGCTCCACCGCAAGCAGGCTTTCGGCGCTCTGCGTGAGCTGCGAGCCGATGTGGATGTGCAGGCCTGCGACGTCGAGCCCTGCAGATCGCGCGTCGCGGACGGCAGCGACCGCGTCGTCGGCGACGAGCCCGAACTTCGACTCCGCGTGCGCGGTCTGGATCGCCCGATGCGTCTCGGCCTCGATCACGGGAGTGACACGGATCAGAACCGTTGCGACGCCGGCCGCCTGCGCACGGGCGGGTTCGTCGAGCGCGTCGAGGACGACCAGCGCGCCGGCGGCAGCTGCAGCGCGGAGCTCGTCGTCGGACTTGTTGTTGCCGTGGAAGACGATCCGTTCCCCGGGCACGCCTGCGCGCAGTGCGAACTCGAGCTCGCCGCTTGTCGAGACGTCGGCGCCTAACCCTTCGGCGGCGAGCAGCCGCAGCAGAGCGACGTTCGGAAATGCCTTCGTCCCGTAGACGACGAGCGCCTCGGGGTCCACACGCGTGTACGCGCGCGCACGCGCGAGGACCGTATCCCGGCAGTAGACGACGAGGGGCGTGCCGTACTCATCGGCCAGTGCCGAGGCGTGGACGCCGCCAACGACCAGCTCGCCGTCCTCGACGGTTGCCGTGTCGGGGAAGAGCTCGATCAGCTGATTCTGCGCGTTAGTCGCCCCACCAGTCCTGAACCATTTCGGCGTCGCCGGGGCCCGTGTTCGGGGCTCCCACGATCAGGAACTCCGCGCCGTCGTCGCCGGCTTCCATCGACCTCATCGTGTCCTTGTGGACGCGAACCGCATCCCACTGCTTGAGCTCTTTGACCTCGTCCTCGATCTTCATCCGGGCACTGCCGCTGACGAGGACGTAGACCTCCTCCTGGTTCTTGTGCTTGTGGCCGAACGGAAGCCGGAAGCCGGGAGACACCCGGCAGTAGCTGAGCCCGGACTGCTCGAGCCCGAGAGGAACGCGCGCCATGCGGAACTCGAGGTCGGGGGAGAGGCCGAAATTGGGCGCCTGATCCTCGGCGTCCTTGAGATTGAGTTGTGTGTAGTCGCTCATGGCTGCGACTGTAACCGCTGCTACGATCCTGGAGAGATGAAGGAGCTGCTTTTGTAGGGAAGGGAGCCACCGTGGCGAAGGCCGCGTCAGTTCCCCACGGCCTCTCACTCGAGAGGCTTTTTCGTTTTAGAGGACGGTCATGGACAAGTACGACGCGAAGACAATCGAGGCAAAGTGGCAGGGGGTCTGGGAAGAGACCCGCGCCTTCGAGGTGCCGAATCCCGAGCCGGGAGCACCGCGTAACGAGCGGAAGAACTACGTCCTCGAAATGCTGCCGTACCCGTCGGGCTCGCTGCACATCGGCCACGTCCTCGTCTACACGCTCGGTGACGTCCTCGCGCACTTCTACCGCCGCACGGGGTCAGAGGTTCTGCGGCCAATGGGCTACGACTCGTTCGGGTTGCCGGCGGAGAACGCCGCACTCAAGGAGGGCGAGCATCCGCGCAAGATCGTCGAGCGCAACATCGAACGGATCCGCGGCCAGATGAAGCGCATGGGCTGGGCGATCGACTGGTCTCGCGAGTTGTCGACGCACGAGCCCGAGTACTACCGCTGGACGCAGTGGCTCTTCCTGAAGCTCTTCGAGGCGGGCCACGCCTACCGCACGGCTGCGGTCGTCAACTGGTGCCCCAACGACCAGACCGTGCTTGCGAACGAACAGGTGAAGGACGGCCACTGCGAACGTTGCGGCGCGGAGGTCGAGGCGCGCAAGCTCGACGAGTGGTTTTTCCGCATCACGGCGTACGCGGACCACCTGCTCGACGAGATGAAGGACGTGGAGTGGCCGGAGCGCGTGCTGGCGATGCAGCGGAACTGGATCGGGAGGTCAGAAGGCGCGGAGATCCTCTTCCGCGTCGATGAGCTCGACATCGACATTCCCGTGTTCACGACACGTCCGGACACGCTGTTCGGGGCAACGTTCTTCGTACTTGCGCCAGAGCATCCGCTCGTCGACCGGCTCGCGGAGAGGTCACCGAACGGCGACGAGATTCGCGACTACGCCCGCAAGGCCGGAGCAAGGCCTGCAAAGGAGCGTGCAGCCGGGACCGACAAGACCGGCGTCTTCACAGGCTTCTTCGTAACGAACCCCGTCAACGATGCGCGGATTCCCATCTGGATTGCCGACTACGTCCTGATGGACTACGGCACCGGCGCGATCATGGCCGTGCCCGCGCACGACGAGCGCGACCGCGAGTTCGCCGAGCGGTTCGACCTCCCGATCAAGGTCGTGATCGACGACGAGGGCAAGCTCGTCGAGTCGGCGCAGTTCTCGAGCCTGCCCCACGAGGAGGCAGCGAAGGCGATCGTGGAATGGTTGGGCACGCACGGCCGCGGGCGTCCGGCGGTGAGCTACCGGCTGCGCGATTGGGGCTGGTCGCGCCAGCGCTACTGGGGTTGCCCGATTCCGGTCGTCTACTGCGGCGAGTGTGGCATCGTTCCGGTGCCTGAGGACGAACTGCCGGTCCTGTTGCCCGAGATCGAGGACTACAAGCCCAAGGGCGTCCCGCCGCTGGCGCAGGCCGAAGACTGGGTGCGCATCGCCTGCCCGCGCTGCGGCAAAGAGGGCCGCCGCGAGGTCGAGACCATGGACACCTTCGTCGATTCGTCCTGGTACTTCTTCCGTTACTGCGATCGGGACAACGACCGCGCGCCGTACGACCGGGAGATCACGGACTACTGGATGCCGGTCGACCACTACACCGGCGGCGTCGATCATTCGACCGTCCACCTGATCTACGCGCGGTACTTCACGAAGGTGTTGAACGACCTCGGACTGATCGGTCACCGCGAGCCGTTCAAGCGCTTCTTCGGCAACGGCTTCGTCACGCAGGGTGGCGCGAAGATCTCGAAGCGGGTGGGAGGCGCCGCTACACCCGACGAGCTCGTCGACGGCTACGGCGCCGATGCGACGCGACTGTCGCTGCTCTTCATCGGACCTGCCGACCAGGACATGGAGTGGACGCCGGCGGTGGTAGAGGGGACGCAGCGCTTCGTCCGCCGACTCTGGCGTGTGGTCGGCGAGGTTGCCGACGGTTCTGTGGGCGGAGCGCCGAGCGACGGAGCGCTCGCACGCAAGACACACCGCACGATCGCACGTGTCACCGACGACCTCGGCCGTCGGCACCAGTTCAACACACCGATCTCGACGGTGATGGAGCTCGTCAACGAGCTGTCGAAGGCTCAGGACGATCCTGCTGCTCGGTTCGCGGCGGAAACAGCAGTGTCGCTGATCCAGCCGTGGGCGCCTCACGTCGCCGAGGAGCTGTGGGAGCGCCTGGGACACGAGCGCCTGTGGGAGCACCCCTGGCCGGTGGCAGATCCAGCTTTGCTCGAGGAGGACACCTTCGAGCTGGTCGTGCAGGTGAACGGGAAAGTCCGCGACCGCATCCAGGTTCCGGCCGACCTGCCCGAGGAAGAGCTCGTCGCCCGCGCGAAGGATTCGCCGAAGGTGCAGGCTCAGCTGAACGGCGCAGAGATCCGGCAGACGATCGTCGTCCCGCGCAAGCTCGTGAACCTCGTCGTCGGCTAGATCGAGCAGCGCACTCTCGACACAGAGCGATCACGGACATGTGACACCTCTGTTGCCACGATTGGCGACATGCCCGAGATCCCGTTCGATCGGCGTCGCGTGTTGGCGGTCGGGCTGGTCGTGCTCGTGGTGCTCGTCGTTGCCGCCAAGGTCTTGCTGCGGCCGGCGCGTCCCGCCGTGCCGCCACCCGTGCGGGTCGCCGCGCCGGTTGGCCATGCCTCCGCACCAAGGCTGTTCGTCAACGTCGTCGGCGCGGTCCGGCGGCCGGGCCTCTACACGCTGAAGGATGGTTCGCGGGTCGCAGACGCGGTCATTCGTGCGGGTGGGCCGACGCCGAAAGCGCAGATCGAGCTGCTCAACCTCGCCGCGCGGATCGCCGACGGCGAGCAGATCGTCGTCCCGCGGCGCGGGCTCGCCAACCCTGGAGCCGCCGCCTCCGGTGGGGGTGCCGCTGCAGGACCCGTGCATCTGAACAGCGCCACGCTCGAGCAGCTCGATGCGTTGCCCGGCGTCGGGCCGGTCACCGCGCAGAAGATCCTCGACTACCGGCAGCAGCACGGCGCTTTCGGCTCGGTCGACGAGCTCGATGCGATAGCGGGAATCGGGCCTGCGCGGCTCGAGCAACTTCGCGGGCTGGTTGCCCCTTGACGTCGCTCGCCTGCGGCTCGCTCCCGTGAGGAACTTCCAGGTTCGGACTGGGGGAACCTCCCGGTTCCCCCAGACCCCCTCCACCGGTCCGCTTCGCGGACGAGACGCTGCGCGTCTTCCCTCACGAGCTCCCTTCTTTAGGGATCGCCTCAGCCCCCGCGCCGCTGAGATCG
>Ga0307310_10000036_pt1 | contig 29828 bp, 24 predicted proteins | sample ER_DNA_197_FD_194502 | JGI IMG/M metagenome (GOLD analysis project Ga0307310, IMG submission 194502) | Bulk soil microbial communities from the East River watershed near Crested Butte, Colorado, United States - ER_DNA_197 | ecosystem: Environmental > Terrestrial > Soil > Floodplain | place...
AGTACCGAGGCCCCTATCGCGGAATGGTCAAGCGATCAGCCCTGACGTTGAAGCTGCTCACCCATGCCGAGACGGGCGCGATGATCGCCGCTCCAACCACGTCGCTTCCCGAGACGATCGGGGGGGTGCGCAACTGGGACTATCGATTTGTCTGGCTGAGAGATTCCGCCTTCACTCTGGCGGCATTCGACGCCGTGGGGCACTATCGCGAGTCCGATCACTTCATGCGGTTTCTCAAGAAGGTCTGCCGTCACGAGGGGGGCGGTCACCTTCAGATCATGTACGGCATCGACGGCCGCCGTGACCTGGTCGAGCGGCAGCTCGACCACCTGAGCGGCTACCGCAACTCCCGTCCGGTGCGGGTCGGGAATGGTGCGGTGGGCCAGCTCCAGCTCGACGTGTACGGAGAGGTCATGGAGACTGCCGACATCTGGAGACGGAACCACGAGATGACGGAAGGCACGTGGCGAGTGCTCCGGGGATTGGTGGATTGGGTGAGCAAGAACTGGCACCTTCCAGACTCGAGTATCTGGGAGGTGCGGGGCGAAGTTCGTCACTACGTGTTCAGCAAGGTGATGAGCTGGGTGGCGCTCGATCGGGGGGTGCGAATGGCCGAGGAGCTGAACCTGCAGTCCGATACGACCGGCTGGCGGGCCGCACGGGACGCGCTCCACGCGGAGATCATGGAGCGCGGGTGGAATGAGGAGCGGCAATCGTTCGTCCAGTCGTATGACGATACTTCGCTCGATGCCGCCGCTCTGGCCATTCCGATGGTGCGTTTTCTGCCCTGGAACCACCCGCGGGTGCACGCAACGGTGCGGGCGGTTGCCCGGGAACTGACCACCTCGGACGGTGAGCTGGTCTACCGCTACCGCCATCCCGATGGACTCGAGGGTGAAGAGGGGGCTTTCTCCATCTGCACCTTCTGGCTGGCCCAGGCGCTGGCCATGATCGGCGAGCGGGAGCGTGCCGAGCGGGTCTTCCGCCGCATGCTCCGGCACGCAAACCACGTCGGCTTGTATTCCGAGGAGATCGACCCGCTGACGGGTGAGTTCCTGGGCAACTTCCCCCAGGCCTTCACTCACATCGCGCTGATCAATTGTGCCGCCACCCTGGCCCGCCTCGAAAAGCAGAGCTAAGCGAACCCGTTAGCGCCTCCGCCCACCCTTCTTTGCTCTCTTCCGGGAAGCGGATCGGCGCGCACTCTTCCTGCCAGAAGACTTGCTGCGCGAGGACTTCCGGGCGCTCTTGCGGGCCGAACTCCGCTTGCCCTTCTTGGCGGACTTCCTGGCCGATTTCCTGGTGCTCTTCTTTGCGGCCTTCTTGGCGCGCTTCCGCGAGGTCGACTTCTTGGCCGAGCTGCGGCTGGCCTTCCTGGCCGGTTTGCGACTCGGCTGGGCGGGCCGGCGGGCAGTGGATGAATCTTCGAAGTCGTATGAAGGCGTCGAGGCGGGAGTGGGAGCCGGCGTGTTCTCCATTGGCAGTGGATCCATCCATCCAGAGCCGGACCAGCCCATCTCCATGTAGTGAAGCTCGGCCATCTTCGCTCCCTCCCAACGCAGGTGCGGCGCTACCCGCCGCCGGTTTCGAGGCGCGCACGCGCCCTCCAATGAACAGGACATATAACTTGCACATCCTTATGGCTTCTGCAAGCCGCCGCTGCAGTGTCACCCGGGCCGCGCTATAATTACGCACTACATCCTCTTCCCGGAACCAACTGCCCGGTGATCTCAGCCCCAATCGCTGGGGCCCGTACAGACCGCGGGCTTCCGCCATGGACTCGCAGCTATCTGCTCACGGGCTTCGCACTTGCGACGCTCATTCCAGGAGCGCCGGCGGCCGCGCAGACGGTATCCGAGGTCCAGGTAACCCCCGAAACCATGACCGTGGGGGTGGGGCAGAAGCAGGCGATCTTCGCCGCGGCCTTCGATCAACGCGGCAACCTCATCCCCTCGGCTAAGATCACATTCTGGAGCTCGGACACGCTTATCGCGCAGGTCCGAAAGGATGGAACGGTCTTGGGCGTGACCCCCGGCCTGGCCAAAATCGAAGCCCGGTCGCAGGGGAAACGGGCGTCTCTGGCGGTCCTGATCACCGGTACCGCTCGCGGAGCCCCCGTCGCCTCCGTCCTGACACTGGAGCCCGCTGCGGTGACCCTCCTCCTCGGCGAGAGCGTCCGGATCTCGCCCCAGGCACTCCGGGAGGACGGAAAACCCGCCGCGATCGGACGGGTGACCTGGAAATCCCTCAAGCCGGAGATCGCCACCGTCGACAGCGCCGGGGTCGTCGTCGGCGTCAGCGCCGGCAGAACGATCGTACAGGCGGCCACTGGAACCCGGCTCATGGCGACGCTGCCGGTGGAAGTGGGCCAGGCCGACTTTGTCCTCTCGCGCAGCAAGATTTCGCTGGAACCGGAGGAAGCCGACACCATTCGGGTCCTGGTGCCGAGTCAAGGCAACCGTGAGGTCCGCGCATTGGTCCAGTGGCGATCGAGTGATTCGACCGTGGCGACCGTCAGCTCCTCGGGCATTGTGCGGGCCCGGGCGCCGGGCCAGACGGAGATCATTGCCAGTGGTCCCGCCCAGGAGCAGAGGGTCCCGGTATCGGTCCACCCCTCGGCGGAGGCCCTGGTCGTTTCCCCTCATCAAGGCGGGACGATTCAGGTTCCGCTGTATTCCACCCGCCAGTTCACTGCCATTGCCGAGGCCGCCGACTCGAGCCCCATTCCCGAGGCACGAGTCGTTTGGCATCTGAGCGACACCGCGGTGGCCTCGTTTGATCAGCGAACCGGCACCCTCACTCCCAAGGGGCTAGGCACCACCACCCTGAGCGCGACGCTGCCCGAAATACCCCCGGCAGTGTGGACCGTGCAGGTGGTGCCCGGCGAGATCGTGGTGGATCCTGCCCGGGTGGGTCTCCTGGTCGGCCAGCGTACGACATTGACGGCGCATCTTCGAGACGACCAGGGCGGCTCAACCAGCCGGAGCCCGGCTCTCCGCTGGACCTCCGATCGTTCGGAGGTTGCCCTGGTTCGGGATGGTGCGGTGGACGCGCTGAGTCCGGGACACGCGCTAGTGAGCGCTACCGCCTCCTGGGGGAAGAGCGCCACCGCCGACGTGTATGTGGTCGGCGACCTGCTGCTGGTGTCGAACCGGGGCGGAGCGTACGGTATCTACCAGATGCGCATATCCGGATCTGCCGGACTCCTTCCGCTCCTGGTTGACAACGCGACCAATATTCAAGCGGTGCTCTCACCCGATCGCACCAGAGTGGCATTCAGCTCCAACCGGGCCACCAACTACGATCTCTACGTGATGGACGCCGATGGGCGGAACCTCCAGCGGCTAACCTCCAATCCCGGTAACGAAGGGGAACCGGCTTGGACGCCGGACGGAAAACGACTCGTCTACACTACCAACACGGGTGCCACCACGCAGATCGCAACCATCTCAGTAGACGGCGGCGACAACCGCCAGCTCACGATGGGTCTCAGCCGAAACCAGTCGCCCGTGGTGTCAGCCGATGGCCGGACCATCGCCTTCGTCTCTACCAGGGATGGAAACCAGGAGATCTATACGATGGGCCTCGACGGGAGTAATCAGAGGCGACTCACCAAGAGCCCGGCCCGCGACTCGAACCCGCGATTCTTCCCCACCGGCGATCTGCTCTATGTGACCGAGCGCGGCAAATCGAAAGGATCACGGGTGATGCGCGGGGGAGCGGCTGGGAGTGCCGGGCTGCTCTTCGAAACCGACCAACCGATCGCCTCCCTGGCCTTGTCTCGGGACGGAGACCGCGTGGCTTATGTCGTGGGGCGACTCGCCGATCCCGCAAAGGGACGGGTCGAATTCAACCTCTTCTTGCAATCTACGGCGTCCGGAAGCCAGCCGGTCACCGTTCCGATTCGCCCTGGTGAGCAGATCCTGAACCCATCGTTCTAAAGCTACGCCACCCATGAAGGCCGTGACCCTGGTGGCCGCCGGAGGGCTCCAACACCTCCGGGTACAGGAGTTGCCGGAACCTGTCATTCAATCCGCTGATCAGGTCCTGGTCCAGATACGAGCCGCCGCGCTGAACCGCCTCGATCTGCTGGTTGCCGAAGGGCTGCCAGGGGTTACCTACAGCTTCCCCCACATTCTGGGCTCGGATGGAGCCGGGGTAGTTCGAGCGGTCGGGTCGGGGGTCCGGCAGGTCAGTCCCGGAGACCGGGTCATGGTGAATCCAACCCTCTCCTGCGGCCAATGCGCGGCATGCAAGTCAGGGGAGAATTCGCTCTGTGCCCGCCTTCGGGTGATCGGGGAGCACTGTCCTGGCACCGCGGCCGAGTACATCGTGGTCCCGGCCCAAAACCTGGCAATCGTTCCAGCGAACATGGCGTGGCCCGAGGCGGCGTCCTTCTCACTGGCCACGCTGACAGCGTGGCGCATGCTGACCACTAGGGCGGGATTGCAGCATGGAGAGACCGTGCTGATCTGGGGCATCGGCGGCGGGGTCGCGCTGGCCGCGCTCCAGATCTCCAGCTTGCTGGGCGCGCGGACGGTCGTCACCAGTGGGTCGGACACAAAACTCGAGGTGGCCCGGAAGATGGGTGCCAATGTGGTGCTCAACCATCGGAAGGCTGACGTCGTGGCAGAAGTGCGGAAGCTCACCGGAGGGCAGGGCGCCGACGTCGTGGTGGACAGCGCCGGGGAACAGAGCTGGCCGATGTCGCTCCGGTCGCTCAAACGTGGTGGGCGTCTGGTCGTCTGCGGCGCAACCACCGGACCGCTAATCTCTCTCGATCTGCGCCGGCTCTTCTGGCATCAGTGGACCATATTGGGTAGCACCCTCGGCAGCCGGCGCGAGTACGGCGAGATCCTCGAGCTGGCTCACGCAGGAAAGTTGTGGCCTGTCATCGATCAAATCGTGCCGCTCGATGAGGCCCAAAGGGCCTTCGAACGGCTCCAACGGGGTGAACAGATAGGCAAACTCGTCATCGAGGTTACACAGTGAACGAGCTTTGGGAACGCATGGTGATCGGCGCCGAGCAGATCGGAAACGTCATCCCCGCTCTGGTGGGAGCCGGCGTCATACTGCTAACGGGGTATTTTCTGGCTCGCCAGGTGCAGCGCTGGGCCGACGACCTCCTCAAGCGGCTGGGGTTCAACCGCATGGCCACGGCCGGAGGGCTGGACGAGGCGGTTGGGCGAACAGGGTCCCGTCTCGACCCGGTGCGTGCGCTGGCCAAGCTCATCTTCTGGCTGGTCATGCTGGTGGTGATTCTCCTGGCCAGCATGGCGCTCGGACTCGAGAGCATCAACGAGATGTTCGGGGCGATGCTGACCTTCATTCCGACGCTGATCGCGGCCATCGTCATCGTCATCCTCGGAATCATCGTCGGCGAGTTCGTCCGGGGGCTCATCGTGGCCTCGGCCGGCGGCCTTTCCGGGGTGCCCACGGTGGCCAAGATAGCCAAAGTCGCCGTCATCGTGATCTCGATCTTCATGGCGCTACAGCAGGTGGGAGTGGCGGAAGAAATCGTCACCGCCGCCTTTACCCTGATTCTGGGAGCCTTGGCGCTGGCTGTGGGACTGGCGTTCGGCCTGGGGAACCGGGATCTCGCCGGCGAGATCACCCGGAGATGGTACGAGGAGGGTCAGCGGCGGGGGCGGCGCCGCGCCGATCGCTCCGGTCCGAATGTTCCGCCCGGAGATGATCCGCCGATTTTAGATTAGTCGCGAAACCTCGCCACTGTCCGCGTCCCATCCTCGTTCTTGACCGATCCGTAGACCGCTCCGCGGCCCCCGAAGCCGGCGAGTGCCGAGCTTTGTGGGAACGCGACCTCCCGTTCCCAGACGCCCTTTCTATTGAATACGTCGTAGATCAGTGCCGCGCCTTCGCGGGACTGGGGCCGCTGGAGCCAGACCTCGCCGTTCGGACGCCCCAAGGCGAAATCGAACGGTGGTTTGTTGTCCGCGAAGGGATAGACGATGCGCAGGTCCTGCGGCATGCCGAACTGCTTGCCATGCTCCCTGACCTGGGCAAGGACCCGATCCTTGTCTGCTTGGGTCACCGGTATCCGGCTGTACCCGTGAGTTTGTCCGCGGGTCCAGCGGCCATCAGGCGAGCGCCAATCGACCCGGTTCTCCCGGCCTCTGGCAATCCAGGCCGTCCCGTCCGGGAGCACGCCAAAGAAATCATTGGGCGCAAACACCTTGGCGGCCTGCTGCACCTGCTCCCCAAAGGTCGCATCACCGTACTCGGGTCCGGCCAGGAGGGCGACTGTGTCCACCGCCCCGTCCTTCACGGTAAGACGAAGGACGGGAATGCTGTCCGGCCGGAGGATACGTCCCGGCTCGCCTCCACCGACCACGGCCTGGTAGTCGATCTTGTATCCGTGCCCGACCGTGTCGTAGAGCAAGACAGGTGTTTTGCCCGCGACCTCCTTGATCGGCAGCACCCCGAGCGGCCGTCCCGCCTCGCTCCATAGCGTGGTGCGGATCGCACTGAAGTCAACCAGGGCCACGGTATCCCCGGCCAGATGAGCCGTCCATCCCGGAAAGCGGTATTCCCCGATGGACCCACTCTTGGATAAGGAGTCAACGCGGCTCCCGATCGTGTCCACCTTTCCGCTTTTCAGGTCGCCCCGAAGAAAGAGCTTGTTCTTGGTATCGGCGAACACCACCCGTCCATCCTTCAGCTCGATGACGTTACTGAGATTGCCAAAGCGCGCCGGCAGCTTGGCATCCAGAGCCAGAGTCTGGCTCTCGGCCGGACTGCATGCGAGCATTGCCACCAGGGTGAAGAGAGACAGTGAGTGCGGCAGGTTCATCCGACCAATCCTCCGGGGCAAATGCGACTTCAATGAGTGAGGTTACGACATTGGGCTTGGCGAGGACGGCGGCAGGCTCACGCGGATCAGCCGGATTCCTTGCGCGGCCGGCTCGGCCACCAGCACCGAGTTGGCTCCTACGGCCAGGACCCGCCCGTGGCCAGGGACGCGGATCTCCCGTACCAACCGACCCTGCCGATCCACCACATGATACCGGCGGGAAGAATCCGCCGGTGCCCGGCTCTTCTCCAGCCACACGTCTCCGCCCGCGGCGGTAATCCCAGCCTCGAATGGCGGCTTGATCGCGGCAAACGGCAGATCCTGCGCCGTCCCCCGGAGCTCTGGAGGGAATTTGCGCAAGAAAAGCTCCCGGTCGTAGCGCGTCACCTCCAGGACCCGGTCGGGCAGTGGCTGACCACGGCTCCACCGCCCATCCGGTCCGCGCCAATCTACCCGGTTGTCGTAGACTCTTCCCAGCCAGAGTGAGCCATCGGGCAGCACGCCCCAGCGGTCCAACCCGCTGAACACACGGCGCTCGAATCGTCGTCCGGCAGCGCCCTGAACTACCGCGATGTCGAGCGGCGCGAGCCGCGCGAGGGTGTCGGCCCGAACGAATGAGGTGTCGAGTCGCACCACCGCTGCGGAATCGCGATTCCCACTTCCGTCGGGACCGGGCAGGGGGTAGAGGTCGAGATAGAAGTACCCGGCTCGGTCACGCGCCCGCGGCAGCGTCCCCCGTACCGCGTTGGCGGCAGGAATGGAGCCTGCCAGTCGTCCGCCGGGAGTCCAGAGCGTGAGCCGACGAAGGCCCCAGTCGCCCACGTACAGGGTGTCGCCGGACACGAAGAGATTGGCAGGGTTCCGCAGCGCCTTCGACGATCGACCGCCCAGGGGGGTGAGCGCCCTGGCACCGAAGTCGGCGATGGCGACGGCGTTATCCGCCGGCGCCAGCACTGCCCAACGGCTACCGCCCAGCCACGCGGCCGCGGTTACGTCGGAGTAGGGCGTGGGCAGGGTGTCGCCGGCAAGCGCCAGCTCGAGCACCTTTGCCTCGGGCTTAGGCGCTCCGCAGGCGGCGAGTAGCCCGATGAGGAGGATGGTCAGGAGGTGGGTGGGTCTGGCGGGCACCCGGGGGAATGTAATGGGGGTTCATGTCCCGCCCCTACGGGTTCCACCAGTAAGACACCTTCACCAGAAAGATGTTGTCCGCGCTGGCGCCGAACAGCCGATCGAATGCGCGCCCGGTGCGGAAGCTGCCAATCGTTTCCGTATCCTTCCGGTTCTGCGTCCACACGAAGAACAACGTGGAGCCCGGCGAGAACTCCCAGCGGAGCACCGCATTCCCCCGCAGAGAGGCCAGGGAGAAGTTGGGGTCATCGATCTCATGGGCATCCGCCGGTCCCGCGGGTCCATCCGGGTCGACCAGGATACGGTCGGGATCGGCCGTCTCGGTCGGATCCGGGTAGCCGCTAAACTGGTAGCTGCGAGGCCGCGCCAGCTCCTTGAACCCGGCGTACTCCCCCGAGGAGAGCAGCGGTTGCGCATACACCTCGAGACTGAGTCGCGGCGTGAAGATCCAGTTGAGCCGCACGCTGGCGGACACCGTGGTCTGATCCAGGTTGGCAAAAACGTATCGATGGCCGAATGTACTGGTCGCCAGTAGATCGTCGAACGTATCAACGTACTGGGCCGACGTACCGGTCCGTTCGATCTGCGGCTCAACCCGAAGCGACAGCCGTGCGCCCGGCTTCCACTCGAGCGCCGCCCGCGCACTCCAGCTCTGATCCCAGCCCTCCCGGTAGTGAGTGCCGTGAAGCCCGAAGCCATAGATCCAACGCTTATTGGGATCGGAGTCGAGCTGAAAGTCCCACTCCACGCCCGGCTGGTTGACCATGAGCGGCCCACCGCGGGTCCGCCGGTCGCTCAGCGTACTCGGGTTGTAGGCCACGAACCACTTGCCGGTCGAGAAGTTCCTCAGCTCGTACAGCCCGGTAAGAAACAGCCCGGTCCAGGTTACGTCGCCGCCAAAGTCATAACTCCGGAAACCGGCGAGGTTGAGCCTCCAGCTCCGGAACAGCCGACTCGGCTTGGTCCACTTGTGCCCGACCATGAGGTGGGAGTTGATCTGATCGCCGCGGAACTGAAAGCCTAGATCGTTCACCTCGAAATTCGGGTCCACCACACCGACCGCCGAGTTGAACATCCAGTTGCCCTTCTGCTTGTTGAGCGAAACCCGGGCGGCATAGCCGGTGAGAGACGTCCGGCTCGAATCGACGCCGAGATAGCCGGCGTCGGGCCGCTGGAAGTAGTGCACCGAGCTCTCCTGGAGCGACTGCATCCGCTCGGGAGTACCGCTCACCCGGCTCGTACCGGCCCAGCCGCTGACGACCCACATCGCGTTCTTGTCCAGCGTCGTCCATCCGTCGAGGCCGAACCCGGTAGCGCTGGAGCTGAGCTGCTGGCGAAGCTGGGGCTCATCGAACGAGCGTGCTGTCAGCGTGCCAATGAACCCCAGCCCATGCCGGCCACCAGCCAACTCCTTCTGGGCCCGGTACACGCCGTAGTAGGTGAGAGGCTCGACCTCCTGCTGCCAGCGCTGCTGACCCAGCGAGAACTGGGCATGCTCGCGGCTGGTCACCGCGTTGAGCGCGCCGAAGCTCCAGCTCCCTATCTTCCCCGAAAGCTTGGCGGCGCCGAGGATGTTGCTGCCCGCCGGCACGTTCGAATAGTCGTAGGCGTCCGGCAGCTCACCCTGAGGTGCCCGGCCGATGCGGCGACTGTACAGGAAACTGGGACCCGCCCAGTTGAAACCCCAGAAATCATTGGCACCGCCTTCTCCATAATTGAAGATGTTGGCCCCCTCGACGAAGAACGGCCGGCGCTCCTCGAAGAACGTCTCGACGTCGCTCAGATTGACCACCGCAGGATCCACCTCGACCTGCCCGAAGTCGGGGTGCACCGTGGCGTCGAGAGTCAGGTTGCTCCCGATGCCCAACTTGAGATCGCCACCGATGCCGGCGCCCAAGCGGGAGCCGTCGTTGAACGGGTCCGCTATCTCGTGACCCATGTATTCGGCTCGCGTGGTCACATAGGGAAGAACTTCGAGTCGTGGCGGAGGTGAAACCTCCTCGATGCCAACCAGATCGACGAACCTCGACACGAACCCACTCCCATTGCTGGGAGTCCGGACCAGGTAATCCAGCTCGTTCCGACGCGCGATCTCCCGCTTGAAATTGATCGCCCAGCGATTCGCCTTCTGGCGTTGAAAGCGAAGCTGGGAGTACGGAATCCTGAGCTCCGCCGTCCAGCCCGAGGAATCGCGGTTCGCCTTGCCTTCCCATACTCCATCCCAGGTATCGCTGTCCCAGTCATCGTTGTAGAGGGTTCCATCGTAGAGCGTCCCGGCCGCGTTGATGCCGAAGAAGAAGCCGGTGCGACGGTCGTGATAGCAGTCGAGGAATACGATGAAACGATCCGAGCTGGTGATGCGGTCTCGCCGGGCCAGCTGAGCCCGTATCGAATCCGGACGGCTGTCATACAGCCGGGCCCCCACATAAAGCGCATCGTTGTCGTAGAGAACCCGGACCTCCGTCCGCTCGGTCGCGGTGGCACCCTCGTGCGGCTCGCGCTGAGTAAAATCGGAGACCGGTCTTGCGGAGGCCCAATCGGGCTCGGAGAGGATCCCGTCCAGCGTAAATCCACCCTGAAGCCGGACCGCCTGGACGGTCAGGCCCTCGGGCGGTTTGGGTACCGTGTCGCCTTGGCCTGTGGGGATCAGGCCCGCCAGCGCAAAGTAGAGCGCGACTGCAGTTGTGGGGTCGCCCACTGGTGGACCTCCGCGGCGCCGGTGGCCAGCGTACTGACGTATTGGGGACCGGCGGGGATTCAGGCCACGCGCCGGGAGCGAACGCGTGATTTAGACGGAGGGAACGACGAAAGGGTTGCCTCCGGAGCTACGCTCCTTCGGCTGCCTAGCGCAGAATTTCCTCGAACAGAGCCAGTGCGCGGGGGTCTTCGCTCTGACCGAGCCAGAACAGCGCGGTCTTTCTCATCTCAGGGTCGGGGTTGGTCCGGGCGATGCGGAGAAGCGCCGGCACTCCTTCGTTGCCAGAGCGCTGCGAGAGGGCGAACACTGCCTGCTTCCTGACCTCACGGTCGCCTGCGCTATCGCCGGCAATCGAGTCGAGGGTCCGCGCGGCGGCCGCCCCCGCCGCTTCACCGAGCCAGAAGACCGCCGTCCGGCGAGTCTCCTGCGGCACGGCCGGGGTGCGGGCAAGCCGGAGCAGCGCCGGCCAGATGGTAATGCTGTCCGCCAGGGTCGCCGGCAGAAGTGGGTCACCGGAGACGTCACCGTCCCGCTCCGCCAAGGAGATGAAGTAGGCCGCCGCGGCCTGGGGGCGAACAGTGCCCAGGTCGGTGGCCGATGCTCCCGAGCGCCAACGGCCTCCAACGTACGACCGGACCTCCGTGACCCGGCGATCCCGAACCTCCAGGGCGACGCGCACCGGCTGTGGCTCGCAGTCTTCCTCCCATTCCTCATTCCCGTCCGCCACCCTGATGTTGTGCCGACCATCGCCGCAGACGCCCGGACGTGCAGCAAAGCTGAGGCGCACCGTCCCGCTTTCCACCGCAGCGATCCTTTGCGCCAGACTCTGCGCGCCTGCGGCGGCAGGGAGAGCGGAGAAAACCAGAAGCGCGTGGAGGTACCGGCGCACGGTCACTCCCTAGGGCTGCTCGATGATGTCCTGAAGCGCCTGGATCGCACGGCTTTCCTCCGATTGGCCCAGCCAGAAGAGTGCGCGCTTCCGAAGCTCCGGATCCGGGTCCCGCTTGGCGATCTCTATCAACTTGTCGAGAGCCTCAGGCTCGTCCCGCTGGGAGTACACGAAGATCAGCTGCTCCCGCATCTGCCGGTCGCCGACGGTGCCATAGAGCTTGGTGAGCTCCGCGAGGGAGACGCCGCCCTGGCCGGCCCAGAAGAGCGCCTGCTTCCGCATCTCGATCCCCTGTGCCGTATCACGGGCGATGCCGAGGAGCCAACGGCCGTTCTCTTCGCCACCCATCTGCGAGAGCGAGAACAGCACCTTCCGCTTCAGCTCCTCACTCTTGAGTCGCCCGTAGAGCGACCGCAGGAAGCCAGCATTCTCCGGGCTTTCGTTCTGGCCGATCCAGAAGATGGCCTTCTCCTTTAGAGCGTCGGGGACCTCGGCTCGCTCGGCATAGGCCCGGAGCGCCTGCTGCGCCTTGGGGCTTCCATGCTGCGAGAGCGCAAAGACTGCTTTTTCCTGGATCTCGGGGTCCTTGGAGAAGCGCAGGATTGAATCCAGCGCACCCACGGCTCGCTCGGTCCCCACCTGCGAGAGCCAGAACACCGCCTGACGGCGTACCTCGGGATCCGGATCCGTCCGGACAGACTCCAACAGGACGTCTTCCGTGCCAGGCTCATTCTGTTGAGCGAGCAGAAACAGCGCCTTCCGGCGCAGGCAGGCGGATCCCGAATCGCGTCGTGCGAGGACCCGGCGCAGGATCGGCCGGGCCTTGGCCGCATCCATTTGTTGGAGGGCGTTGAGCGCGGCGACCTTCATGTCGTCGTCGGACGCGGCACAGCCGTCGGACGCGTGCGACCTGCCGTGCATCCCCGGCGTGGGTGGGGTTGGCGGAGTCGGAGGCGTTGGGGGAGTCGGCGGAGTTGGCGGAGTCGGCGGAGTCGGGGGAACGGACGCAGCCGTCGCCGCCGCGGTCACCTCGGCCGTCGCCACCGGGTCGCCACGGCGAGCCAGCTCTCCCTGGATCCGTTGCTCCAGCGCCGCGGCGTCGCCGTTGGTGGCGGCCTGGGAAAACCGGTCCCGCTGGCGTCGCAAGGCGTCACGCGCCAGCCGTAACTCGCGATCGCCGCCCAGCCGGTACAGCGCGAACGCCTGCCAATAGAAGGCGTCCGGCGCGTAACCCGACCGGGGGAAGCGCGCCGGGATCTGACCAAACAACTGCGCCGCCGTGCGATAGTCCCGTCGGTTCAGCAGCTCGCGGGCGCTGCGATAGAGCGAATCCGCCGGGTCGCCCTGCAACCAGGGAGCGGGCAGGTGGAGCCCGGCGGAATCGGCCGGGAGGTCGCGCACTGCGACCCGGCCAGGCAGCGACCGTGCGGAGGGCCCGTTCGCCAGGGCCAGGGCAGCTGCCAAGGCGAGTCCAACCTGCATCCCGTACATCAGAGAGCTCCTTGAGTTGTGCTCGGGCCCGAAGGCACGGCCGTACGCAACCGGGACATTACGCCGCCTCGCTCCAACCCCTCCGTGATGAGATCCAGATCGCGGCTCCGCGGCTGGGGGGCGAGCTGAGCGATTTCGGCCAACACCAGTTCCAGGTCCTGGAGCAACAGCCTGGTCTTCCCATCATTCGCGGCGGGGGAGTCGAGGAGCAGCCGGTTAGTCGCGAGCAGCTGCCGGGCGCTCGCCGATGCCAACTGTTCGTTTCCCCCCTGCCGCACCGACGCACGGAACAGGGTGAGGAAGGCTTCCGACTGGCTCAGATGCTCGGCGGTGGCGACCTGGTACGCTGCGTTGCTCACTCGTGGTGTCGTCGCAGTCGCTACCGGAGCGGGCGCCGTAACCGGCCGAGTCGTATCAATGGAGAGACGGCCCAACCCGATGCCGAGAGCCAGCACTGCGGCAATGCCCGCGGCCCACCTCAGAGGACGGAGATGACGGAGAGGACGGGGAGGTTTCGACCTCTCCGCCCTCTCCGCCACGATCCGCTCCCACATCGCGTCCCGCGGCGTCTCCGGCGGATCGTTGTAGTCTTTCGCGGCGTCTCGCAGCTGGTCGTCCAATCGATCGTCCAGCATCAATCAATCCTTCGCGAAGTCTGCGAGGGCATCTCGCAGCCGGGCACGGGCCCGGAACAGTTGCGCCTTCGAAGTTCCCGGGTGCACGCCGAGAGAGGTCGCGATTTCCTCGTGGGTATACCCCTCCACGTCATGCATGACGAACACTGCGCGATATCCGTCGGGCAAGCCGTCGATGGCCTGCGCCAGGCGGACCTTGAGATCCGGCTCAGCCTCCGGTGTCGTTCGCCCCACTTGGGGTATGTCGTCCAAAGCTACCTCCCGGTCCCGCAGCCGCCGGACTTTGCGCAAGCCGTTGAGCGCGATCGATATCGCGATGGATCCCAGCCATGTCGAAAGGGCTGCCTCGCCCCGGAACTCCCCCAGGCGAGCAAAGGCGCGGATGAACGTCTCCTGGGTGTAGTCCTGCGCCCGGTCGAGATCACCTGCCATCCGATAGACCAGTCGAAAGACGCGGTCGACGTGCGCATCGTATAACGCGCGCTCGGCACTCGGATCTCCCGCCAGTACCCGGCCGATCAGTTCCTGGTCGTCCACCCGGCTCCGGAGCGTAGGGTCAAGGTATCAGGCTGCATCTCTGACACATGGGTGGTGAAAACGGTTGCTCGTGAACTGCCACGCAGCCGAAGGAGCGTAGCTCCGGAGGCCGCCTGAGCGCTTAGCTGCTCGGCGCTACGCTCTCAGGCAACCCTTCAGCGCTTGAAGGCATCTCAAGGGTACGTTGGCAAGGGGCAGCTTGCTTCAGCCGGTCCATTTTCAGGGAGATTCATCGATGGTCATGCTCATGACAGCGAAGCCCGTGGTCGTCTACCGGGTTCTGGATGGCGCGGGGCGAGCGATTGGTGAGATAGTGCAGCCGAAATCGGCGCCAGTCATGGGGCGTGGTGCTGGGACGGTGCTTCTAATTCGGGGTGAGGAGGAAAGACGGTCGGATGCGGAGCTACTTGCCTCCTAAAAGCTCTTGCTGTGCCTGCAACAGCTCCAGCCGGCGGTCGATCACCTTGATTTCCTGATTCGCCACGACGGGATCGTACTCCGCCTGAGCTCGCTGGGCTTCCAGCGTCTGCTTCTCCAGCTCCCCGATCACCTGATCCAGGCTGGCCCCACCGGCGCCTCCGATCGGCTTCCGCAGCCGCCCGGCCCGCCTGACGGCGAGCTGGAGCTCGAGTTGCAGGGCCTTCTGGGTCAGCCCGGCCAGCTCGCCGCGAGCAGTCTCGAGCTCGATCTCGGCCTGGCGCAGTTCCTCCCGCCGCTCGAAGAGGCCCTTCTCCCGCTCGGCGGCCTTCCGCTCAGCCTCTAGGCCCACCCGGTCGGCTTCGCGGTTTTCCTTTTTCGCGAGACTGATCCGTTCCTTGATCCGAACCATCTCGACCTTCTTCGCCTCGATCCTGCCCCTGGCGCCCAGGCGCATGGTTTCCGCCTGCTGCCTCCGGCTCTCAGCCTGGGCAACCTCATCGGTGGCCGCGCGGAGCTGCCGCTTAATCGTGATTGTGTCTCTGGGTGCTACCAGTTGGATAAAGCTGTCGAATCCGCCCTGGGGCGGCGTCTGGGCCTGGGCCTTCGCCTGGCCCATGAGGGCACCGGACCCGGCGCACATTAGTACGATCAGCAGGATGGAGGTTCTGGCCATAGTACAGGAAGTATCGTCACCCCATCACCAAGCCTTTAAGGTGCCTAGGAGGGCGCCTCCCACGGGTTCCGCGTTTCTCGACTAACTCCATGTCGGGCCGTGGGTTCCCTCCTTATTTCATGGTTGCTGGCTCGGGGCGGTCCCGACTATATTTCCGGGCCGGACGCCCTCCTCCTGGTCGTCACCGCCCCAGCACGGGAATTCCATGACAGCACCGAACTCGCGCGAACGTATTCTGCCCCGCCTGATCGAAGAGGAGATGCAGCAGTCGTTCATCAACTACTCGATGAGCGTCATCGTCTCGCGCGCCCTGCCGGACGTTCGCGACGGGCTCAAGCCCGTGCACCGTCGCATCCTCTACGCCATGAACGAGCTGGGGCTGGTGCCTGGTCGCGGGTACAAGAAGTCCGCTACGGTCGTGGGCGATGTGCTCGGGAAGTACCATCCTCATGGCGACGGCTCAGTCTATGACGCCCTGGTCCGCATGGTCCAGCAGTTCTCGCTGCGCTACCCGCTGGTGGATGGGCAAGGGAACTTCGGCTCGGTGGATGGCGACCCGGCGGCAGCCTATCGCTACACCGAGGCGCGGCTTACTCGCGTCGCCATGACGTTGCTGGAGGACATCGACAAGAACACCGTCGATTTCCAGGCGAATTTCGACGATCGGCTCCGGGAGCCGACCGTTCTTCCATCGAAGATCCCTAATCTGCTGGTGAATGGCTCGAGCGGAATCGCGGTCGGAATGGCAACCAACATCCCACCGCATAACCTCCGCGAGGTCGTGAAGGCGGTGCAGCTGTTGGTGGACAACCCGGAGGCTACCATCGGAGAGCTCCGGAAGGTGATCAAGGGCCCCGATTTCCCCACGGGCGCGTACATCTACGGGCGGGCTGGCATCAAGGAAGCGTATGAGAACGGCCGCGGCCGAGTCGTCATGCGAGCCCGGGCCCAGATCGAGGAGAAGGAGACCAGCAACCGGTCGCAGATCGTCGTGACCGAGATTCCCTACCAGGTCAACAAGGAGAATCTGGTCAAGGCGATCGCGGAGCTGGCCACCGAGAAGAAGATCGAGGGGATCAGCGGGATCAACGACGAGTCCGATAAGGACGGAATGCGGATCGTCATCGAGTTGAAGCGCGACATCATTCCCAACGTCGTCCTGAATCAGCTCTACAAGCACACGCAGATGCAGACCACCTTCGGCGTGATCATGCTGGCGCTCACCAACGGCGCGCCCAAGATCATGAACCTGAAGGAGTTGCTGCAGCACTTCATCGACCACCGCCACACCGTCATCATCCGGCGGAATCAGTTCGATCTGGATGCCGCCCAGGCCCGCGAGCACATCCTCGACGGCTTGAAGATCGCGGTCGACAACATCGATGAAGTCATCAAGATCATCCGCGGCTCCGATGATACGGCGCAGGCCGACGCCCGACTGCGCAAGCGGTTCGGCTTCAGCGAGAAGCAGAGCGACGCCATCCTCAACATGCGTCTGGCCAAGCTCACCGGGCTCGAGATCGAAAAGCTCGACGCCGAGTTGAAGGAGGTGCGTGCCACAATCAAGGAGCTGAAGGGAATTCTGGCGTCCAAACCCAAGCGGATGGCGATCCTCAAGGAAGAGATGGAAGAAGTGGCCGGCACGTTCGGCGATGAGCGGCGGACCGAGATCGTAGCGGACCAGGGCGAGTTCACGGTGGAGGACCTGATCGCCGAAGAAGACATGGTCATCACCGTCTCTCACGGCGGCTACATCAAGCGGATCCCGATTACGACATACAAGCGACAGCGGCGGGGCGGGCGCGGTCTCAATGGCGCGGACCTCAAGGCCGATGATTGGGTCGAGCATCTTTTCATCGCCAGCACCCACGACTACCTGATGTTTTTCAGCGACAAGGGCCAGGTGTACTGGCTCAAGGTTCACGAGATTCCGCAGGCCGGCCGAGCGGCACGGGGCAAGCCGGTAGTCAACTGCATCGCCATCAAGCAGGATGAGCAGATCGCGGCGCTGGTGCCGGTGCGGGAGTTCACCGAAGACCAGAGCCTGATCTTTGCCACCCGCAAGGGCACGGTGAAAAAGACGGTTCTCTCGGCTTACGGCCACGTACGGGCCACGGGCATCTGCGGTATCAACATCGACAAGGACGACGAGCTCATCGATGTGCAGGTCTGCGACCAGAACAGCGATATCATTCTCGCCACCAAAGACGGCATGAGCATCCGCTTCCACCAGGGTGAAGTGCGCGACATGGGGCGCGCCACCACGGGGGTCAAGGGGATCGAGCTGGAGAAGGACGACGAGGTAATCGGGATGGTGGTGGTGCGCCGGGACGCTACGCTGCTCGTCGTCAGCGAGAAGGGGTACGGCAAGCGGTCCGAGCTGGTGGACTACCGGGTTCAGAAGCGCGGCGGCAAGGGCATCATCACGCTGAAGAAGACCGACAAGACCGGCTCGATCGTGGCACTGAAGGAAGTCATTCCCGACGACGAGCTGATGATGATCACCAGGCACGGGGTCATCATCCGGTTGCCGGTGGACGGCATCAGGGTCATTGGCCGGAACACTCAGGGCGTGAGAGTCATGAATCTGGACTCCGGTGACGCGGTGGTCGATGTCGCCCGGGTTGTGAAGGAGGACGAGGGAGGGGCGGAGGAAGCTGCCAGCGGGGACGAGGTCACCCCGACGGCCGTAATGGAGTAGGGTTATCATTCTCGATGACCTCCGCCGCGAATAGGTGGGCCGAAACCCCCCGGGTCGTCCTCGACCCGCGGCCCACCGTATCGCTGGAGGCATTGCGATCCGCCGCCAAGGGGCTCGAGGGAATTGCGGTGCGGACGCCGTTGCTCGATGCACCCGCCCTGTCCCGCCGGCTCGGTCTGCTGGTTGCACTCAAGTGCGAGCACCTCCAACCGATCGGCGCGTTCAAGATCCGCGGTGCCTATACCGCCATCTCCCGCCTATCTCCCGAGAGCCGCGCCCGCGGCGTCATCACCTACTCCAGCGGCAATCATGGGCAGGCGGTCGCCTTTGCGGCTCGCTTGCTGGGTATTGGGGCTGTCGTCGTCATGCCCGAGCGCGCGCCCGCCATCAAGGTCGAGGGTGTCAGGCGTTACGGGGGCGAGGTGGTTATCGCGGGGAATAGCTCGGCCGAGCGGTGGGAGCGGGCCCGTGCGCTGGCCGAAGAACGTGGCCTGGCAATGGTGCCGCCCTACGAGAGCCTGGACGTCATCGCAGGCCAGGGGACGTGCGGGCTCGAGATCCTGGAAGAGTGGCCAGTGGTCGAGACGATCCTGGTCCCGGTGGGAGGGGGCGGCCTCATCGCGGGCATCGCCTCCGCGGTATCGGCTCTCAAGCCGACGGTCAGGGTGATCGGGGTGGAGCCGACCGGCGCGCCCAAGCTTGCTCGGGCACTCGAGGCGGGCAGGCCGGTCAAGCTCGACAGCACTGACAGTCTGGCCGACGGACTCCTCCCCCTCTCGATCGGCGAGCTGCCGTTTGCGGTGCTCTCCGGAGTGGTCCGCGAGTCCATCCTGGTATCGGAGGAAGAGATCGCCGCAGCCGTCCGGTTTCTCTCCCAGGAGATGGGGCTCTCGCCCGAGCCTTCGGGTGCGGTGACAACAGCCGCGCTTCTCAGTGGGAGAGCGCCGATCTCAGGACCGACCGTTGCCGTCGTCAGCGGAGGAAATGTCGATCCCGACCTGCTGAAACGTCTGGTGGCCCCTGAATGACGGCACCGAAGATCCTGGTGGCGGATGACGACCAAGCGCTCTCGCGGACGCTGTCCTGGATCCTGAAAGAAAACGGATACGACGTCTTCACCTCGCCCGGAGGGGAACACCTCTTCGAGCACCTCACCTCCGAACAGTTCGATCTCCTGCTCCTCGACATCATGATGCCCAAGGTGGACGGGTTGCAGCTCCTGCAGCGGGTGAAGGCCGATCCCCGATTCAAGGATCTGCCCGTCCTCATGATCTCATCCATGCCCCCGGAGGAAGCCACCGTACGCTCGCTTGGCCTGGGCGCCGCCGACTTCATACCCAAGCCATTCCGGGTTCGGGAGCTGCTGGCGCGGGTGAAGGCCCACCTGAGGGTCGGCCGTGAGCTCAATCAGGCCCGCGCCGAAGCCCGGTCGCGCTCCGAGATGATGGACATCATGCAGGAGGTGACCGCATCGCTGAAGCCGGACGAGATCTACGGCATTCTGGTGCGGCGGGTCGCGCAGGGTCTCAGCATCGCACGGTGTTCCATCATCATGGCCGGCGCCGAAGATGAGTCGGGAATCGTCGTGGCCGCCTCCGACAACCCAAACCTCCACAATCTGAAGGTCGACCTCAAACGGTACCCGGAGATCCGGCACGCCCTGGCCACCGGCGAGCGGGTGCTGGTGCGGGATGTGCAAACCGATCCGCTGTACCAGGGAGTTCGGGACGAATGGGAAGCCGAGGGCCGGCCGGTAGAAACCCGCTCGGCCGTGGCGCTGCGCTTCTCCCTCCGGCAGTTGCCTGCCGGAGTGTTCTTTCTCCGAACCACCAGCGAGGACGCTCCGCTCAACGAGCACGATGTTCAGTTTGCGGAGGAAGTGATCAATGCAGCCGTCGCGGCGCTGGAGCGGGCCTACGACCTGGAGAATGCGGTGCTGGGCCAGGAGCAGATGCGGCACCTCGCCGAGACCGATCCGCTGACGAACTGCTTTAACCGGCGGGCGCTGATGGAAAAACTGGAACAGGAGATGGACCGCGCCGCCCGGTACGCCACCATGCTCACCGGCATGATGGTGGATATCGACAACTTCAAGCAGATCAACGATACCTACGGCCACCTGGTGGGCGACCGGGTGCTGAAGCAGCTGGCCAACCTGCTGAAGCGGGAGCAGCGCTCAGTCGACATCGTGGCGCGCTACGGTGGCGAGGAGTTCGTTGTCCTCCTGCCGGAGACGACCAACGCGGAGTCTCGCAACTTTGCCGAGCGGATTCTTCGCCGGGTATCCACCCACGACTTCGGCGAGACCGGCAGACCGGTCCGGGTAACCATCAGCATCGGAATAGCCTCCTACCCCAACGAACGGGTGAGCGATGGCGAGTCGCTCCTCCGCCTGGCCGATACCCACCTCTATCGGGCCAAGAGCGACGGCCGGAATCGGTTCCGCGATTGAGCGAGCGGCGTTGCCCACGCTGTCAATCGGTTTACGCAGCACCTGCACGGTTCTGCGTCAAGGATGGCTCGCTCCTGGTCGAAGGTGATGTTGTAACCAGCACGGCTGGTTCCGCTGGCCAACCGGGATCCCGATCGAGAGCCCGCGATTCAGCCGAGGGCGTGGCTTCGCTCGAGTGGGAGGCGGAACGAGCCCTCCAGGACAAGCTTACCGCGCGAGTGGCATCACTCACCGGTCAGGTACTGGACCAGCGTTATCAGATCGCCCGGAAGCTGGGCGAGGGCGGGATGTCATACGTATATCAGGCTCTCGAGATTGGCACGGAGCGGCCCGTCGCGGTCAAGATCCTGATCCCCAAGCTTTCTCGCGATCCCGCCTCGGTGGAACGTCTCCGGCGGGAGGCGACCATCGCCACCCGGCTGAACCATCCCAACGTCTGTCCCATCCTCCGGCTGGGCGAGACCCCCGACCGGCTGCTCTACCTGGTGATGCCCTATCTGGAGGGCGAACCGCTCAGCGAGCACGAGACTCGCCGAGGGGCCTTCCCCGTCGCCGAAGGCATTCCGCTGTTGGTGCAGGTATGCCATGGACTGGGTCATGCACACGACCTTCACATCATTCACCGGGATCTGAAGCCGGAAAACGTCATGCTCGTCCCGGATCCAGACACCCCAACCGGGTTTCGCGCGGTCGTGATGGACTTCGGCCTGGCCAAGGAGAGGCGCGCGGGTCCTGACGTCGTGAAGCTGACGGCCACCGGGATCGTGCTCGGCACCCCGGAGTTCATGAGCCCCGAACAGATACGGGGGAAGCCACTCGACGGACGCAGCGATGTCTACGCTCTGGCGATTCTCGCCTTCGAGCTGTTCACGGGTCAGCTTCCCTTCACCGGCAAGAGCGCGCAGGAGACCATGATTGCCCGCCTCAGAGGGGCGCCGCTCCGGCTTCGGGACGCCAGGCCAGACCTGCCGGCCAAGCTCGAAGCCGTCATTACGAAGGCCCTGGCTGTAAATCCCGCCGAGCGCTACGGTTCGATGACCGAGCTGGCCCACGCATTCGATTCGGTCATGAGTACCGGAGTGCTGGGCAGGCTATTCCGACGATAGAGTTGCACCTCACGCTGAGGCAGGGGGGAGTGCAAATGAGACAAGCTTTACTGTTCCTGGCAGCGCTGATCTGCGCCGGGTGCACCCGCGATAAGGCGGGTAGTGCCTCGGCCGCGGCCTATACCTCCGACAGCGGCTCGGAGTTGGAAGCCCCAAGGCTCATTCCAGCCATACAGAACCAGCTGAACCTCATGGCCTCTGGAGTGCAGCCCACCGATCCGGAGAACCTCACCGCCTACCGGAACCTCGCTGGCGACGTGGTTAACTCCATGACTGCCGATCTCCACCGGGCAGGCCTGGCGGATTCGGGAGACTTCAGGGCACTCAGGGATTCGGTGATGGATGATCTTGGAGAAGGAGCGGAAAGCAAGAGCAAGCTGGACCGTCCGCAGCTGCACGAACACATCGCCCGAATGCGGCGGCTGATCTCGATGTATCAGCAGGGAATGAGGAGCGCCGGAGACCGCCAATAAACCCTCAGCCAGTGCATCAGGAATCGGCGAGCCGTTGAAACCGGCGCATGAAGCCACGATCGATTCGGTCCTTCAGGCGCATGACCCACCGCCCGGTGAGCGCTATCGAACCATAGGACAAGATGGCCCGGCCGTCTCCGGTGTTGATGAGAACCAGAGAGCGTGGCTGCGGCCGGTAGCTCTGGTAGCGCTCGCTGGCGCCGCCCGCGAGCGCTAGGACAAGGTTTCGAGCCAGGATCGGACCCTGCCGCACGGCATAGACGCCGGATTTTGGCGTCGCAGGGAATCGCCGCAAGGTGGCTGCGTCTCCCGCGGCAAAGATGGCCGGGTCGGTTACGGATCGTAGGGTGCTGTCCACCAGCAGGAACCCGGCATGGTCGGTCTCCAGCCCTGAGGCGCGAAAGATCTCGGGGGCACTCGCACCGGTGGCCCAAACAACGGTGTCATACGGCAGCTCGGCCCCGCCGCTGAGGCGAACCGTTCTGGTGCCGACCTCCTCCACCTGCGTCCCCAAAACGACCTGTACCCGGTTTTCACGTAGTGCGCGGGCAGCCTCTCGAGCGCACGCCTTCGAACGATCTGCAACGAGGCGCCTCTGCCTATCCACCAATACGACGTGCGCACCGGTCCGGCTCAGGGCCCTTAGCCGGGCCTTGATGTTGAGCGCGATCTCGACGCCCCCCGCCCCTCCGCCCACGATCACCACTCTTGGCTCTGCTTGCGGCGACTTTTCCAGTGCCTCAGCAATCTTGCCGGCGCGATCGATTGGCTTGACCGCCAGGACCGTGTCTGTGGCATTCACCTGAGCCGGCCTTACCTCCGAGCCAACAGCGAATGATGCGATGTCGTAGGGGAGCCGCCGGCCGCCATCCACGCTGATGTGCCGGTTAGCGATGTCGAGGTCCGCCGCGGAGCCGAGAACAAATCGAGCACCTGCTCTGGCTGCGAGCGATGGAAGATCCAGGTACACATCCGCTCGCCCGTAACAGCCGGTGATAAGCCCTCCGAGCATGCCTGAGTAGAGGTGCGCGGCGAAGGGCGAGAGGAGAGTCACCTCAGCCCGCGGAAAGTGCCCGAGGGCCAGATGTTCTAATACGAAGAGATGAGCGTGGCCGGCCCCAACCAACACGAGCCGCCGGGTGGGCTCCTCAGGTTCTGCCATGGGCCGATGACCCCTGTCAAATTGGCCGTTCGCGGGCCCCTTCGGCTGGCACGCGGGCTGCTTTGGGCGATCAAGTAGGTGCTCAACCCATAAACTCACTCCTCTTGGGAGTGTCGTTAAAGGAGGAATATCATGGTAGCAATCACTCGGCGCGAACACACACCAAATCTGTTCGGACTGCAGCGGCTCAACCGCATTCTGGATGAGGCCTTCGCCGGCCTGCCGTTTCCGGAGCAGGGCGGCAACATCCTGACGGCCAGTTGGGTACCCGCGACAGACGTTTCCGAAGATGCGAACACCATCCAGATAACCATGGAGCTGGCCGGGGTGAACCCGGAGGATGTTCGGATCTCGTTGGAAGGCAATGTCCTCACCATCCGTGGCGAGAAGCGGCAAGAAGATGAGGAGAACAGCGAGCGGGTTCACCGCATCGAGCGCATCTACGGAATGTTCGAGCGGGCCTTCGTGCTCCCCAACACCGCGGACCCCGAGCGCATCGAGGCGCAGTACGAGAACGGCGTGCTCACTGTGAGCATCCCCAAGGTTGAGCGGGCACGCCCGCGCGAGATCCGGGTCAACTCATCGGCATCGGGCGCTTCGCAGGTCAAGACCACTGGCCGGTCCTCCGAAGACAAGACCACCGAGGGTCAGACCACCGGGAACGGTGGTGAGCAAGCCGGCTCCTCTCGGCGCCCAAACGCGCAGGGCTCGCGGAGCGGAGCAGAGGAAGGCTCCCGTCGGCGGTAACCAGCACTCGAAGACGAGTCCTATCCCCCCCTGGCTTGCCAGGGGGGTTCTCGTGCTCCGTAGTTGTACGGAAGAGGGGTTCCGCAGGAAAGCGGATTGTGACTGCTTCCGCTGCGTCCTACCCTTGTTGCGTGCTGCCCGACCTTTCCTTCCATGTCATTGGGATAAGCCACCATACGGCTGGGGTGGAGGAGCGCGAGCGCTTCGCGTTTACCCATGGCGAAACCGTCGCGCTATTGAGGGAGCAACAGCAGGCCGGCCGGTCTGCGCTGCTGCTCTCGACCTGTAATCGCTGCGAGTACTACTGGAGCGGCAGCGAAGACGGCGAAGCGTGGCTGCGACGTCTGGCGCAGACTCGTGGCGCGGCCGCCCACACCGTGCTCACCCGCCATGATGGCGAGGCAGCGGTTCGTCATCTTTTCATCGTGGCTGCGGGACTCGACTCGCAGGTTCTGGGTGAGACCGAGATCCTGCGACAGGTTCGCCGGGCATATGACGCGGCTCGTGCCGCGGGCACGACCACCCGGGACATGGACCTCATTCTGTCCGGGGCGCTGGCGGCCGGCCGGCGGGTGAGGCGCGAGACAATGCTCGGCCGCCATCCGGCCTCCGTAAGCTCGGCTGCAGTTGACCTGATCGCGGAGCGGTGGGGCACCATCGGGTCGCGGGGGGTCGTGGTGCTTGGTGCGGGCGAGGCGGCCGAAGGGATTCTTCGCGCGCTCTCCGAGCGGGGGGCCACGAACGTCGCGTTGTTGAATCGCCACCCGGAGCGCGCCCGGGTCCTGGCCCAGGCATGGGGTGCGACGGCCGGAGATCTGAGCCAACTGGAGCAGAAGCTCGAAGCGGCGGACCTCCTGGTTGTGGCCACAGCCTCTGTCCATCCGGTGGTAACCAGCGCGGAGCTGGCTCAGGTGGCCGCCCGCCGGGGAGATCGAGAGCTCTTCGTGGTTGATTTGGGAGTGCCTCGGAATGTCGATCCTGCAGCCCGCGGCACCACTGCCTTGCAGCTGTTCGACTTGGACGATCTCCAGCATCTCTGCTGCCCAGCCGTGGGAACAGCTCCCGCCGCTTTGGCCGACGCCGAGCGGATCATCGACGACGAGCTTACCCGACTCGGACTCAGCTTGCGAGGTCGGGTGGCCGCCCCGAAGCTGGCGGAGCTTCACCGACTGGGCGTGGAGCTGGCGGAACAGGAAGCAGCTTGGGCGCTGGCCCAGCTCGAAAGCCTTTCCGATGGTCAGCGCGAGATTGTGAGGCAGATGGCCGATCGGCTAGTGCGGCGCGTGCTGTACCCGGTCAGCCGGAACCTGAGGGCCGAATGAGTCGAGAGCTGGGAGTCAGGAGTCGGGAGCTCCTGACTCCTGACTCCTGACTCCTAGCTCCTGACTCTACTCTTCACCGGATTGAGAACGTTCCGGCACTGCGGATTGGTACAGCCGGCGCAATGCGTCGAGTACTGGCTCGAATAGACGGCTCCCGACTGCAGATGGTCGCGCACCATCTCCGCCAGGGCGTCGAGGAACCGCGGACGATCGTTCAAGGCAGGGGCGCGGCGGTAGTGCGTGATCCCGGCTTCGTGGGCTACCTCTCCATACTCCCGATCCAGCTCCGATAGCGTCTCGATGTGGTCGCTCGTGAATGCGATCGGGACCACGAGCACGTGCTTCTGCCCCCGCGCCCCCAGCCGGCGTAGGACCTGCGCCGTGCTCGGCCCGAGCCATCGCACCGGCCCCACGTCCGACTGATACGCCAGGATGTAGGGATTGGAGGTGCCGAGGCGTTCGACCACCCGCTGCACGCTGGCGCCCACCTCCTGAGGGTACGAGTCTCCCCGATCGATGACATCGAGCGGCAGTGAATGTGCGCTGAACAGGATCAGCGCCTTCTCGCGATCGGCGGGCGCGAACTGGCCCAGGCCGTCGCGCACCGTCTCGGTCATTGCCTCGATGAAGCTGGGGTGCACCGGCCAGCGGTCGAGAATGCTCCATTCGAAGGCGTTTCGGAGTCCCGTTCGCGATGCGGCCCGCCATAGCTCGTTGAGGCTTGAGCCGGTCGTGCTGCAGGAGAATTGAGGGTACTGGGTAAAAGCCACGGCGCGCTCCACCCCGTCGGCCTGCATCATGCGCAGAGCGTCGTCACTGCTGGGACGGGTGTAGCGGAAGGCGATGTAGAACCGGTGTGGTGCCGTTTCCGGAGACAGCCGGTCCAGCCGGGCGACCATACCCCTTCCCTGGGCCTCGGTATAGCGGAGAATGGGCGACCCCCCGCCGATAGCAGCGTAGAGACCCCGGACCCTGGGCGTGCGTCGCCTCGCAATGAAGGGCCCGAGCCACCGCTGAAATGGCAGCTGGATGATCTCCCGGTCGGCAAACAGTTCCAGCAGGAACGGTCCCACATCATCCAGGGTTGCCGGTCCGCCGAGATTGAGCATCACGATCCCGGTCTTAGGCTTGCCGATCTCGGCTTCGGAGGGGGAAGCTGGTGGTGAGAAGGGTTTGAGGTCGGTCATGATCCAAACATAATCATCGCTAGAGGTCCACGATCCCGGCGCCGAGCGCGAAACGGGTAAGCTCAGCGACGGTTCTGATCTGTAGCTTTTTCATGAGGCTTTCCCGGTGGGTCTCCACCGTGCGATAGCTGATCCCGAGATCCGCCGCAATCTCTTTGTTGGTCCGACCCCGGGCGATCCCCTCCAGTACCTCGCGCTCGCGCCCGGTGAGCTGCTCCAGCGGGGCGGCCCGGGTCTCGTGCTCGCCCCGGACGGCAGCGCTCAGCCGGCTGGCCACGGGCGGGCTGAAATACGATTCTCCCCGACAGACGGCACGGATGGCCGTCCGTAGCTCGGTGGCGGCGGTGTCTTTGAGGAGGTAGCCGTGAGCGCCGGCACGGACGCTCTCGAGCACATACTCGGCGTTGTCATGCATGCTCAGAATGAGCACCCGCGGCGGGGATGGCACGGTCCCCAGGCGGGCTGCGATCTGGAGCCCGGACTCACCCGGCATCGAGATGTCGAGAACCACCACGTCGGGGTGGAGTTCCGTCGCCAGCTCGAAGACCTCTATTCCATTGGAGGCTTCGCCGACGACGTCGAATCCCGGCTCGCCTTCGAGGACGTGGCGGATTCCGGTCCGGACGATGGTGTGATCGTCCGCCACGAGGACGCGGATAGGCCTGTCGGTCACTATTCCGCGCCGCCGTCCATCACCGGGACCACCACCTCCAGCAGCGCACCAGCCCCATCTTTCCGGCGAATACGCACGCTGCCGCCCAGGGCCGTGATACGTTCGCGCATGCCCGCCAGGCCCATGTGCCCTTCGAGCTCGAGCCGCTCCGTTGTCATCCCGGGCGGCAGTCCCCGGCCGTCATCACTGACCTGCAAGAGCACTCCAGCGGCGCTGATCGAGATCCCGATATCTACCGAGCGCGCATGGGCATGCCGCAGCACATTCGAGAGCGCCTCCTGGAGGGCACGAAAGAGGGCCAATTCGGCTTCGCGCGAGAGTGCCGGCAGGGTGGTGGGGACCGCGAGCCCGGTCCGAATTCCGCTCCGCTCGCTGAAGTCGGCCACCAGCGAGCGCAAGGCCGGGAGCAGCCCCAGATCATCGAGGAGCGATGGCCGAAGGTCGTTGGTCACGCTGCGGATGCTGCGGATACCGGTGTCGATCAGTCCCAGAATTTGATCGAGTCGAGGAGCGTTATCCGGTTGTACGCTGTCACGCAACAGGCCAAGCTCCATTTTCACCACCGAAAAGACCTGCGCCGTTTCGTCGTGGAGCTCCCGGGAGAGCCGGCGGCGTTCCTCCTCGTTCTGCTCGATCATTCGAGCAGAAAGCCGGGCGAGCTCGACCGTGCGGGTCTCGAGCCGGCTGTACAGATCGGCGTTCTCCAGCGCGGCTCCCACCTGATGGCCGAGCGCGAGCAAAAACCTGTCATCGAGCGCGGTGAACGGGTCACGTGCGTCACCGACGAGGACGAGTGCGGCGATCACCGCATCAGCACGGAAAATCGGCAAGACCGCGGCGTAGGCGTAGGTGCCACGGCCCGGCTCGGCATCGGACCAGTCTCCGGTGAACTGCGGTCGCCCGGTCTCGATCATCCGGGTAAGTACCGAGGCAGCGGGCGGTTTTAGCACTCCGTTCGTCCAGCGGGCACAGACGCCGGCACCGCGAACCAGCCTGGCGCTTGATCCCTCGATCGAGAACAGCGCGCTTCCCCGCACCGCAGCGAGACTCAGCGGCCGGGCGAGCAGGGCGTCGAGCACATCCTGCTGCCGTCCGGCGCGCTGCAAGTCACCTGACAGCGCGGAGAGCGCGCCGAGCCCGCGACGCAAATCGTCGAGCACGAGAAGCAGGATGCCGGCGCCAACCGCAAGGGCCAGCAGAATGTCGAGGTAATATCCCCAGGGTGCCCAGGTGCCGCGGGCACGAAGGAAGGGGTAGTCCAGGTGATGCAGCCCCCAGAGACCAAACGCCACGGTCAGAAGGGTGGCACCGCTGGACGCGACCCTCTGCCGATACCGAAAGAAGACCCAGCCGGTCCAGAGCGTGGCCAGACTGAGGAACAACACGGCCGGTCCGGCAGCCCACAGGAAGTGCTGCAGTCGATATATGGCGACATAGGACCAGACAGCCGGAAAGAGCACCAGCGCCGGATACCACGAGCGCCAGCGGACTTGCTGAGAGAAGACCAGTGCGGCATAAAGCAGGGCCAGGGCGGTCCAGCCGGTCACCACCTGGTGCCAATACAGCCAGATCCGCTGCGAAGTGAGGAGGAAACTGGTGATTGCCGCGATCCGTAGGAAGTACAGTCCCCACGCCCCGGCCCACCAGGCAAAATACGGTTTGCGGTAGCGAGCATAGAGGAAGGCACAGAGAGCCGCGAGCGCCGCGGTAATGGCCGCCTGAAGGAGAGCGGCGTCGAGCTCTAGAGGATGTGCCAGGGGGGTGCCTTGCATGGTTCGAAACAAACGGGGAAAATCAGGGCTGCGCAACAGCACCTAACTCGCCTGGAGGTCCAATGCTTCGCTCGTCGGGTCTGTCTACCATGCTCGTTGCCGCCGGACTCGTGGCTGCCTGTCAGGGCCGAACCGAGAACGGGGGCGGTGACTGGAATCGATTCGCGTCCGGATTCATCGAAACCTATTTCAAGGCCAATCCGCTCTTCGCCACCTATCAGGGCCGGCACGAATACGATGGCGTCTTCCCCGATTGGAGCGAGGCCGGGCTGAAGCGCTGGGTGGGGCGGCTGCACCAGCTACGGGACAGCGCGGCGGCATTTCCAATCGATAGCTCGAATGCGGCAGCTCGCTTCGAGCGGGATTACCTGATCGCCGTTATCGATCGCGATCTGTTCTGGGGCGAGCGGGCCGACCTGCCACATCGGAATCCCGAGTTTTATACCGCGTTGATGGATCCAAACGTGTACCTCGCCCGGGAGTACGCTCCGCTGCCCGAGCGTATGCGTGCTTTTACCAAATACGCCACCAACCTTCCGGCCGCGCTGGCCCAGGCCCGCACCAACCTGCGTACTCCCTTGCCGAAGGCCTACGCCAAGATCGGCCAGGGCCGGACTGCCGGGCTGGCGGAGTATCTGGCGGGAAGTGTGCCGGCAGTCTTCGCTTCGGTCAGCGACACAGCGCTCCAGCGCCAGTTCGCGACGGCCAATGCCGCCGGGGCGAAGGCGCTGCGGGAGTTGAGCGCCTGGTTCGGTCAGCAGGAAAAGCAAGGCACTAACGATTTCGCACTGGGGCCCGAACGCTTCAGCGACATGTTACGCATGACGGAGGGCGTAGACCTTCCCCTCGACACACTGGAGCGCCGTGGTCGGGAGGATATGGACCGGAACCTGGCCGCCCTCAAGGACGCCTGCGGGCGGTTCGCACCGGGTCAGTCAATTCAGAAGTGTG
>Ga0307310_10000039_pt1 | contig 29003 bp, 26 predicted proteins | sample ER_DNA_197_FD_194502 | JGI IMG/M metagenome (GOLD analysis project Ga0307310, IMG submission 194502) | Bulk soil microbial communities from the East River watershed near Crested Butte, Colorado, United States - ER_DNA_197 | ecosystem: Environmental > Terrestrial > Soil > Floodplain | place...
CGGTTCTCCATAGAGGGCGTGGACCTGCTGGTCCCGATGCTCGATCTGACGATCGAGAGCGCCGCCGAGTCGGGAGCCCGGGACGTCGTGATCGGCATGGCACATCGCGGCCGGCTCAACGTCTTGGCTCACACCATCGGCCGGCCATACGAGACGATCTTTGCCGAGTTCGAGGGCGGACGCCAGGTTGAAGGCGGCCAGCTCACCCCAGAGGGTGGTACCGGCGACGTGAAGTACCACCACGGTGCCGAGGGCGCTTACAAGACTCCCACCGGCAAGGCGATCACCGTCAGTCTGTCACCCAACCCGAGCCATCTCGAGTTCGTCGCCCCGGTCGTGGATGGGCGGGCCCGAGCCAAACAGACCCAGCGGCGTGGCCGGGACGCTCACCATGATCCGAGCGCGGCCCTCCCCGTGGCCATCCATGGCGATGCGGCCTTCGCCGCCCAGGGGGTGGTGGCGGAGACGCTGAACCTGGGCTCCCTCAAGGGATACCGCACGGGCGGAACGCTCCATCTCATCACCAATAATCAGGTCGGCTTCACCACGGACATGGAGGATGCCCGTTCCACTCGGTATGCATCCGACCTGGCCAAAGGCTTCGATATCCCGATCGTTCACGTCAATGCCGACGACGCAGAGGCCTGTCTCTCGGCAGTCCGGCTGGCCATGGCCTATCGCGACCGGTTTCACCAGGACTTCGTCATTGACCTGGTCGGGTACCGCCGCCACGGCCACAACGAGGGGGATGAGCCGGCCTATACCCAGCCGCTCATGTATGAGCGAATCAAGAACCTGCCGAGCGTGCGCGAGCTCTATGCCCGCACCCTGATCGAAGCGGGGGTCACCACCCAGGACGAGGCCGACCGGGAGGCAGCCCAGGCCTACCAGCGCCTGGTGGATATCCAGCAGGCGTTCAAGGCCAGCATGGGACGGATTACCAGAGAGGAGCGCCCAGTTCGGCTGAGCGGGCCGGGGCAGGAAGTCGAGACCGCGCTCGCGCCCGAATTCCTGAAGGCGCTGAACGAGCAGCTCCACAGCTGGCCGGAGGAGTTCGCGGTCCATCCCAAGCTTCGGAAGCAACTCGAACGCCGGCGTGCTGCCCTTGGACCCGAGGGAGGAATCGAGTGGGCTCACGCCGAGGTGCTGGCCCTGGGATCGCTGCTGACTGAGGGCGTCCCGGTGCGCTTCACCGGACAGGACACCGAACGCGGCACATTCAGCCAGCGACATCTCGTCCTTCACGACGTGAACACCGGCTCAACCACCGCTCCCATCAGTAGCCTCCCCGGTGCGTTGGCGCCCATCGAGCTGCACAACAGTCCGCTATCCGAGCTCGCGACCTTGGGCTTCGAATACGGTTACAGTGTCGCGGCCTCGGAGGCCCTGGTGCTCTGGGAAGCCCAGTTCGGCGATTTCGTGAACGCGGCCCAGGTCATCATCGACCAATTCATCTCGGCAGGACTGGCCAAATGGGGACTCACGACTCGCCTCACGCTTCTGCTCCCGCATGGATACGAGGGGCAAGGTCCCGAACATTCCAGCGCCAGAATGGCCCGGTTCCTTCATTTGGCGGCTGAGGGCAACATCCGGGTGGCCAACTGCACTACTCCGGCGCAGTACTTCCACTTGTTGCGGCGGCAGGCCAAACGCTCGCGGCAGCGGCCATTGGTGCTGTTTACACCCAAGAGTCTACTCCGACATCCGTTGGCCACTTCACGGCTGGAGGACCTCGCCACTGGGCATTTCCAGCCGGTGATAGACGATGCGTTTTTCGCAAGGAATCCGGAGCGCGCCAAGCGGGTACTGATGTGCACTGGCAAGGTTTACTACGACCTGCTGCCGGAGGCGGAAAAGCTGGGGGACAACCGTCCGGCCATCGTCCGGCTGGAACAGCTGTACACCTTCCCCTGGGCCGAGCTGCGGCAAGTGCTTCCCCGTTATCGAGGTGCGACGGAGCTGATCTGGGTGCAGGAGGAGCCGCTCAACATGGGCGCCTGGCGGTACCTGGAGGCGAAGCTGAGAGAGTTGGTTGCGGAGGGGCACGGCATGCAGATCCGCTACGTCGGGCGTCCCGAGCGGGCGAGCCCGGCCGAGGGATACCCGGCGGCCCATCTGGCCGAACAAAACCGGATTATTCGCGAGGCGCTACAGTCACCGGATGCCGGTGGAGGTCCGCTGGAGACGGTTGCAAAAGCCGGAACCGGGCAGGACTAGAAACTCAAAGGGCGGCCGATCCGGGCCGCCCTTTTTTTGTCTGCGTTATTCCTTGTCCGCCAGCGGGCGTTCGGATGACTGCTTTGCCAACTCCCTGAGCGGCTCGGAGAGGTGCTCTCCATAGTGCAGGAGGAAGACCCCCCGCGAGCGCCGTTGCATGAGAAACGCCACTAAGGGCGTGTCGGCCTTGGCTGCGTTACAATCCCTGCACGCAAGCACCAGGTTATCCGGCCGGTCGTAGGCCGTCTGACCCCGTCGGGGCCGAACATGGTCCAGCGTGATTGCCTCGTCGCTCGTCTCCGTACCGCAGTATGCGCAGATGGGGCCGTGCAGACCAAGCAACCAATCGCGGTGCGACTGCATGGATCGACCAGGGGAACGGCGGAAGCTGGGGACTGAAACTGCAGAATGTCTTCGAGTTCGTCGTGCCACAGAGTACCAATCTTAGGGTTAATGTGGGCCTGAGTTACCAGGCCGGGGCTTACCGCCTCTAAACCTAGCAAGATTGACGCCAAAATGACAGATTGGCGGGCTTTTAGGGGGCAGCGGAGTGCTTTTCGAGGTCCGGGGCCTCGGCGCGATACTTCCCATCCACCAGTAGCCCCCATTTCTGATCGTAGGGGTGGACTTGGGCGGTGGGGGTTTCTCCCCTGAATATGGGTCGGCCTTCGTTGACCCAGGCGAAAATACCCCCAGACAGATTGAGCACTTTGGTGTAGCCCGCCCTGCCGAGCCAGCTGGCGACCCGGGCCCCCCGATACCCCGCCGAGGAGTAAACCAACACCGACGTGTCGTTGCGGAATCCCTGGAGTGGTCGCAGGCTGGGCCGATAGGGATCGATCCGCACGGCACCCTTGAGACGGCTCACCCGGAACTCATCCTCGGTCCGGGCGTCCAGGACGACGGGCTGAGGTTGGGCCGTGTCGTCCTGCCAGCGGGCCAGGTCCTCGGTCTTGATCCAGCTGACCTCGGGGAATCGGCGTTCGATGCGCCGGCGCAGGACCTCGAACGCAACCGGCCGGCCGGCCACCAGGAGAACCACGCCACCCACCAGAATCGGCAGCACGACCAAGACCAGGAGCACTTTCAACAAGCGCCGCATTCCCGAACCTCCGCGCTCCGACTGAGGATGTCTTCGCCATGAACGGGCTGTCTCCAACCGACTGGCGCCGATTGCCACACCGTTGCAACATATCTGCCTGGCATTCGAGAACCATGCAAGGTGACCACCTCAGCAAGGACCTCCTATGCGCCGCGTCCTGCCGTACAATCCTGACCTTGGGCGGCTGATCCTCCGACTCGCGCTGGCGGCGGTTCTCCTATACCACGGGATCCCGAAGCTGATGGATGTCGACGCCACGGTTGTTGCCTTCCAGGGCATGGGCTTGCCCGAGCCGGCATTCATCGTTGCCATAGTCCTCCTCGCTGAGGTGGGCGGCGGGCTCCTCATCCTCTTAGGGGTGGCGGTCGATATTGCCGGACTCCTCGTGATCATCGACATGCTCGGCGCGATCTATTTTGTGCACTGGGCCAATGGATTCGACTTCACCAAGGTGGGCTGGGAGCATCCCTTTACTGTTCTCGCCATGGCCCTGGCCTTGGCCCTTGCCGGCCCGGGCCGGCTGACGGTCGGGCAGACGAGGTACAAGGGGGCGGACCGACGCCGGCGCGATTGACCGGCGCAGGCTTGCTTACGACATTCGGAGCGCAGGTATTCGCGCGACGCGACGCCATGCGGGCGTGTGGCCGCCCTCCGTCGCTCCCACCCGTGGAGGTATCGTTATGCGTACCGGAGCACCCGCCGGACTCGCCGGCGGCTGCCTACTGGTGCTCGGAGCCGTTCTTGGTCTCCGGCAGCAGGCCACAGCCCAGACCTCGAATCCCACCGACGCTCAACTGATCAAGCAGGCACTCGCCGCCGCACCAGCCCCAATTGCCAAGAACGCCGCCGTACTGGCGCCTCAGGCGGACGGCACCATGAAGGACCTCCGGCCCGGCACCAATGGCTTCACTTGTATCCCGGACGATCCCCAGACCCCAGGCACCGATCCGATGTGCATGGACGCCAACGGCATGAAGTGGATTCAGGCCTACATGAACCACACCAAGCCCGCCTATTCGGCCCCGGGTATTGCTTATATGCTCAAGGGCGGAAGCGATATCAGCGCCAACGACCCTTACGCCAAGCCGGACAAGAACACCAAGTTCATCGCGTCTCCGCCGCACTATATGATCATGTGGCCGTTCGACCCCGCTACCACGGGGCTGTCCACGACGCCGAAGAAGACCGGAAGCTGGATCATGTGGTCGGGGACGCCGTATGCCCATCTGATGGTGAATCAGGTGCCGTAAGAGGCGGACAGCGGGGCAGCGGGCCAGCTGGCCATCTGACAGAGATCCGGTTCACCTGCGGTGGACTCTTTTACTACGCCGCTGCCCCACTGCCCAGCTGCCCCGCTATCTTCCCCTTCCACCTACCCGCGGCCCGATCACACGCCTGAAAGGAGCTCGTCCTGAACGCAGAGAGCACCCGCGCTCGAACGGTGCGTCCGGACCCGATCCCGTCCACCCGCGAGGCTGAAGCGCGGTCCGAATTGGCTTGGCGGAGCATCAACGCGATTCGCGCCCTCTCGATGGATGCGGTAGAGCAGGCCCAGTCCGGCCACCCGGGCACGCCGATGGCCCTCGCGCCCGCCGCGTACGTGCTCTGGAGCCGTTTTCTCCGTCACAATCCGCGTAACCCCGAGTGGCCCGACCGCGACCGGTTCGTGCTTTCCTGCGGGCATGCTTCGATGTTGCTCTACTCTCTCCTATACCTGAGTGGATACGATCTCTCGCTGGAGGACATCCGGAACTTCCGGCAGTGGGGATCCCGCACACCCGGCCACCCCGAGCGCGGGCATACCCCCGGCGTGGAGACGACAACCGGTCCACTGGGGCAGGGGTTCGCCAACGCCGTCGGGATGGCCATCGCGGAGCGGTTTCTCGCCGATCACTTCAACCGGCCCGACCACACGATCGTGGATCATCGGGTGTGGGCATTTGCCAGCGACGGCGACCTCATGGAGGGGGTGGCCAGCGAGGCCGGCTCGATCGCGGGGCATCTGCGCCTGGGTAAGCTCACCGTGATGTATGACGACAACCACATCACCATCGATGGCGACACCGCTCTGACATTCTCGGAGGATGTGAGCCGCCGGTTCGAGGCCTATGGCTGGCATGTTCAGAAGGTGGGCGACGGCAATGACCTCGCCGCCATAGCCGCGGCGTTCGAGTCGGCGCGCGCCGAGACCACCCGTCCATCACTCGTGGTACTGCGCACCGTCATCGCCGATCCGGCCCCGACAAAACGCAACACGGCAGAGGCCCATGGCGCACCGCTGGGCGCGGAGGAAGTGCGACGCACCAAGGAGATCATGGGCTGGCCCCTGGAGCCCAAGTTCTTCGTGCCGGACGATGCGCTGGCTCACTGGCGCGGCGCGGTCGCTCGGGGAGCGGAGCTCGAGGGATCCTGGCAGAAGCACTACGAGAGCTACGCGAGAGCTCATCCCGCGCTGGCCGCTGAGCTTCAGCGCTGGCTCGCCGGGCAGCTGCCGGATGGATGGGACCGCGAGCTGCCGGTGGTCAGCCCGGCCGCGGGAGCGTTGGCCACCCGGCAGGCTTCCGGCTTGGCCCTTCAGGCCATCGCTTCCGCGATTCCCAATCTTGTCGGCGGCTCGGCCGACCTCGGAGGCAGCACCGGCACCACGCTCAAGCAGGGCGGCGTGTTCGGGCCGGCGTCGACCGGGCGCACTTTCCATTGGGGGGTACGGGAGCACGGAATGGCCGCGTGCCTCAACGGCATGGCCGCGCATGGCGGCCTCCGTCCGTTCGGCAGCACCTTCCTGATTTTCTCCGATTACATGAAGCCGGCGATCCGCCTGGCAGCCATCATGCGGCTTCCTGTGATCTACATCGGGACCCACGACTCGATCGGCCTGGGGGAAGACGGACCCACCCACCAGCCGATCGAGCACCTGGCCATGCTCAGAGCCATCCCCAATCTGGTGACGCTCCGTCCAGCCGATGCTACGGAAACCATCGAGGCCTGGCAGGTGGCCATCGAACGCCGGGACGGGCCGACAATGCTGGTGCTTTCCCGTCAAAAGCTGCCGGTTCTCGATCGAAAGTCACCGGCTGCCGCGGAAGGCGTGAGACGGGGTGCATACGTGCTCCTCGATCCACCCGGCCCTGGCTCGGTTGACGCGATCGTGATCGCCACCGGATCCGAAGTCGGCGTCGCCCTGGAAGCCGCGCGCCAGCTGCACGCGGGCGGCGTGCGGGTGCGCGTCGTGTCGATGCCGTCCTGGGAGCTCTTCGCGACACAGTCGGGGTCATATCGGGACCAGGTCTTGCCGCCGGCGGTGCGGGCTCGCGTGGCCGTGGAAGCAGCCGGTCCGATGGGGTGGTCCCGCTGGACGACGGACGATGGCGTCATGCTTGGTATGGAACGCTTCGGCGCCTCGGCACCGGGTGAGCGGTTGTTGCAGGAGTTCGAGCTCACTCCGGACCACATAGTCCGGACGGTAAAGCGGCTTCTGCCGCACCGGGAGGGAAAATGAATCCGCTGCTCCGGCTGGGGGAGTTGGGCCAGAGCGTCTGGTATGACTACATCACCAGAGATCTCCTGGCCTCGGGCGAGCTCGCGCGACTCATCGCCGGGGATGGCCTGCGGGGAATGACTTCAAACCCAACCATCTTCGATAAGGCGGTGGCGGGAAGCCGGCTCTACGACGCCGACATCCGCCGGCTGGCGGACAAGGGGGCAAGCGCGGGTGAGATCTTCGAGTCGCTGGCGGTGGCCGACGTCAGGGAGGCGTGCGATGCGTTCCTGCCGCTCTACGAACGGTCCGGCCGAGCGGATGGACTGGTTTCGCTGGAGGTCTCGCCGACGCTGGCCCACGACGCCGATGCCACGGTGCATGAGGCAGAACGTCTCTGGAGCGCGCTGAGCCGGCCCAACGCGATGATCAAGATTCCGGGAACTCGAGCGGGGCTGTCAGCCATTACCCGCTGCATCGGTGCTGGTATCAACGTGAACGTCACGCTGCTGTTTTCGGTCGAGCGATATGCCGAGGTAATCGAGGCGTTCCTCGCCGGGATGGAGCAGCGCCTCGACCGGACGTTGCCGATCGGATCGGTGGTCTCGGTGGCCAGCTTCTTCGTGAGCCGGGTGGACGGAAAGATCGATCCGTTGTTGGATCAGACCGCGAGCGGAGCACCGCTGCGGGGTACTGCCGCCATCGCGAATGCGTGCGTGGCGTACCGCCTGTTTGAGAAGACTCTGCGCCAGCGGCGTTGGAGGCGTCTTGCTCAGTCCGGAGCTCAGCCGCAGCGACCGCTCTGGGCTTCGACCAGCACGAAGGACCCGCGCTACCCCGATACCTACTACGTCGAAGCACTGGTCGCGCCGCGGACGGTGAATACGCTCCCGCCCGAGACACTCGCGGCCTACCGCGACCATGGAAACCCGGAGGTCCGGATCCATGAGAGGGTGGCCACGGCCCCGGCGCAGCTGGAGGCGCTGGGGCGAGCGGGGATCGACCTGGCCCGCGCCACCCATGAGCTGGAGGTCGAGGGGGTCGAGAAGTTCGCCGCCTCGTACCGGTCCCTCCTGGCGGCGATCGACGCCAAGATCGGCCAGCTGGTATGAGCCGTCCGGGCTGGGGGCGCCTCTCTCTCACGCACTGGATTTTCATCGGGATGGCGGCCGGCATCCTGCTCGGCTGGCTGGCCCCCGGCACAGCAGCCCAGCTGAAGCCGCTTTCAACCGTCTTCCTCCGAATGATCAAGTCGGTTGTCGTCCCCATCATTTTCGGGACGCTGGTGATGGGGATCGCGGGACATGGGGACGATCTCAAACGGATTGGAAGGCTGTTCCTCAAGTCGATGGCCTACTTCTGGGCCATGACGGCGATTGCGCTGGCCATTGGACTCATTGCGGTCCACCTCACCAAGCCTGGTGTCGGGGTGGTGCTGCCGCCCGTCGATCCCCACGCCACACTTCCCACGCCCGCCCCCACCTCCATCAGCGGCTTCCTGGAGCACATCGTGCCCCGGAGCTTCTTCGAGGCCGCAGCCAACAACGAGGTGCTTCAGGTAGTCTTCTGGGCCACCCTGTTCGGCATTGCGCTCAGCCAGGTGCGGGGCAAGCCCAAGGAGGCCATGCTCGGGTTCTGCGAGGGCCTGGCCGAGGTCATGTTCCGGTTCGTTGCCATTGTGATGAAGTTCGCCCCGATCGGCATCGGTGCCGCCATGGCCGTCACCGTGAGCCACAGTGGAATCTCGGTTCTCAAGAACCTCGGGTTGCTGGTCGGCACGTTGTACGGCGCGCTGATCGTTTTCGCGGTGGTTGCGCTCTTGCCGGTGGCCCTGCTCACCCGGATTCCAATCAAGCGATTCATCCGCCAGGTCAAGGACCCGGCCATCATCGCGTTCACCACGACCTCGTCCGACGCCGCGTTGCCGCTGGCCATGGAGCGGATGATCGAGTTCGGTGTGCCCCGGCGGATCGTCGCGTTCGTGATGCCAACGGGGTACTCGTTCAATCTCGATGGCTCGACGCTCTACCTTGGAGTGGCATCGATGTTCGTGGCGCAGGCCGCGGGCGTCGATCTCTCTCTGGGACAGCAGTTGGCGATGATGCTGACCTTGCTCATCACCAGCAAGGGCATCGCGGCGGTGCCCCGGGCCTCGCTCGTGGTGCTCTCCGGTGTCCTTACGACGTATGGTCTACCGCTCGAGGGAGTCGCCGTGATCCTTGGCGTGGATGAGCTCATGGATATGGCGCGGACCATGGTAAACCTGGTGGGGAACTGTCTTGCTACAGTGGTGATGGGCCGATGGGAAGGCGAGTTCAAGCCGGGCACCGAGTCATTCGCCCAGGCAGTACCGGCCAAGAGTGCTATTCCCGCCATGGCGCCGGAGAGCAGCGGAACCTGACTCGTACATTCTCATATGTCTATTTCCGAAGTCGTCGTGCGAAGCCTTGGCGACCTCATCGACAAGGTGACCCCGACCGAACCGGACCCAAGGACCGGCCGCCGGCGGGACAGCGGTGTCTATCGGGGCGACCGGGATGCGCGCTGGCCGCTGCTCACCAGCCTCGATAAGCTGGGCGGGGCCACGTCACCGCACAGCAAGGCCGACCTCGAGGAGCACATCCTGCGGAATTTCATCCGCTATTCCCGGCCGTACTTCGCCCAAACGCCGGTGAACGATTGGGAGGTGCTCGTTGCCGCCCAGCACCACGGCCTTCCCACCCGGCTGCTCGACTGGACCTACTCTCCTCTGGTAGCGGCTCACTTTGCCACTATCGGTGGCGACCAGGGGTCGGACAGAGTCGTGTGGCGGCTCGACTGGAAGACGGTGCACCAGTCGTTCGGCCTTCCCGAGCTGGCGCTTCTGATTCAGGGTCTCGAGGGAATCCTCGGAGGGGACCGTCCGCTCACACCCTGGACCTTGTTTTCGGCGTCCCGAGGGGCCAGAGAGTTCGCCTGCATGCTGGAGCCGCCGTCCCTGAATGCCCGGATCGCGGCCCAGTCGTCTACCTTCACCCTCTGCTCCGACAAGCGGCGGTCGTTCGACCATTTTCTCGAAGGCCACGGCCTGGGAACGGCGCTCACCAAGTTCATCAGCCCCGCAAAAGAAACCGCTCGTTTCCGCGACCAGCTCGATCTGGTCAGCGTGGACGAGCGGCGACTCTTCCCCGACCTGGATGGCGTGGCGGCCGAGATGCGGCGGTACTACTCCTGAGCAGGGGTGATCAATTCGGCAGGCCCGTTGCCGGCGCATGGCCCCGGCCCGCGAGTCTAGCCTCGGCCTTGTCATTATCGCCGTGGGCCAGGAGCACCGCGAATCGGTCTACCGGCGCCCATATGGTCTTCAGCTGAACGAAATCTCCGGGACGCCAGCTGGACGCCACCGGGCGCTGGCTGAGGCGGATCTCCCAGACGCTGCCGTCCTCCAACATTACATAGCGGCCGTCTTCGATCACCTGCTGAACATAGAGACCCAGTGGCAGGGCCACTCGGTAACAGCGCTGGCCGCAGCCGACGGCATCGGACGAGGCACTCTGGGCCTGAGCGGCAGCGTGGGCGGCCAGAGTCAAAGCGAGAACGGGAATCAGGAACGCGATCCGGCGAAACATCTTCACGGGGGCACCCTCCATCGTTTGTACATCAATGATACAGCAAGATTCAGTGGTCCGCAGTGAGCTGCCATGTAGGGCCGGCGCAACGACCGACCAGGGCCAGCCCCGGGATATTTGGCCCGACGCCTTCCGCTAAGGGCCCACCGGGTTTACATATGAGGGCTGAAAACGAGTGGACTTGACCAGGGAACCGAGGAGAGAGACTTGTGAGACGTGGTGGACCCAAAGTAAGACTGGCCCGGCAGCTGGGCATTGCACTTACGCCAAAGGCGGCTCGGGTCATGGAGCGCCGGCCGAACCCCCCGGGCCAGCATGGTGCCACCCCGCGCCGCAAGGTGAGCGGCTACAAGAAGCAGCTGGTGGAAAAGCAGCGGCTCCGGGCCCAGTACAACATGAGCGAACGGCAGATGAGCAACGCTTTCGCCGAAGCCATCCGCCAGAGCGGAAATACCGGCGTGCGGCTGCTTCAGCTACTGGAGATGCGTCTCGATGCCGTGGTGCTGCGCGGCGGTTTTGTGCGCACGATCTACGCGGCCCGGCAGGCGGTGACACATGGTCACGTGCGGGTCAACGGGCAGAAGGTGGATCGGCCGTCATTCCGGCTCAAGCCCGGTGACGTGGTATCGCTGGCGGACAAGAGCAAGGAAATGGTGGCCTTTACCGGCCCGCTGGAGGTAGCCCGCCCACCCGCCTATCTGGAGCTCGACCGGGAAAAGCGGAGTGTACGGGTCAGAGAGGTGCCGGAAAGAGAGCAGATCCCGATACAGTGCGAGACCTCACTGGTCATCGAGTACTACTCCCGCTGAGCCATAGCCTCCGGGAAACCTGCAGCGATACAAAGGGCCTCCCCGGTGGAGGCCCTTTCGTTTGTTGCGCCACTTCGCATGTATCTGTATAGCAATGACTTACGCGTGTCTAAATGATTGACAGTCCGCAGTCTGCTGCATGCCTTGCGACCCGTCCCGGGACCCCCGTAGGATCAAGTAAGCGCCGCATCAGCAAGCACGTACAACCCTTGCATGTTGGTCCATCGGTCGTCGGCCGGTGCCACGAGGAGTTTCCGATGCCTACCAAATCCGGCAAAGCCACGATCATGGTGGTGGACGACGAAGTCTCCCTCCGTCAAATGTTGGTCCGGCAACTTCGCAGTGAAGGCTACAACGTGGTCGAGGCAGGATATGGCTTAGAGGCCCTGGCCGTCGCCCGTTCCTCAGCGGAGCCGATAGATCTGGTACTCAGCGATATCATCATGCCTGGGATGATAGGCACCGAGCTCGCTCAACGTTTGTTGGCCGAACATCCTGGCATCCGGGTGGTGCTCATGTCCGCGCACACGCTCGATCCAGTCGTGTCCGATCCGAGCGGCCGCCCAGGGAATGTGCCGGTGCTCGCGAAGCCGTTCGAGGGTCAGAGGATGCTGGCGTTGGTCGAGCTAACGCTTAACACAACACCAGAGGCCGCGGGCCAATCGACGGCCGGCCTTGTCCCGTCAAGCGACAAGCCATAGCCCAGGCCTGCTCCTGGATCTTCCCAAATGAGCAAAGGGCCTCCGCGTCGGAGGCCCTAAGATTCTACTGTACGCCATTCCAGGGGCTTATTGGTGCGCCAGCCGTCCGGAGCTCACCTGGAATTCATCCCGCCGATTGCGGGTCCATGCCGATTCGTTCTCAGCTGGATCCAGAGGCTTCTCCTCACCATACCCGACGGTCTCCAGACGGTCTGGCGTGATGCCGTGGCTACCGAGGAACCGCATGGCCGCGGCGGCGCGCCGATTGCTGAGCGCCAGGTTGTATTCGTCCGATCCCCGCTCATCGGCGTGCCCCTCAATCCGGAGGCTCAGGCTCGGTACTGCGCCGAGGATCTCTGCCTTCGCCGACAAAATTTCCCGGGCGGCTGGACTGAGCTCGGACTGGTCATAGCCAAAGGAGATCCGCTCCTCGAGGGTGGCACGTTGGGCACGACCGAGGAGGTTCTCGGAGATTGGCTCTGCACTGACAGTGGACGGGGTATACGGGGAAGCGGCTGAGGGGGATTCCTCGTTTTGAGGTTCCGGCATCTCTGCCTTGGTTCGGTGTCCGCAGCCGACGCTAAACAGCGCCAGTGTAACAATGGATGCCGCTAGTCTCAGAGGTTGATGCATGATTCAGGACTTCCTTTCGTGAAGTATTGAACGAGGATTCACCGATGGGAGAGCAGGAGTATGATTGTTAGCTTTCCCGGATAAGCGTGCCGCGCTTGACGTCGTACACCCGCAGGTGCACAACCACGCCGGGTCGGCTCTCATCGACGACCCGGACGTGGACTACCTTACGGTCCTCGCTGGGGCGATAGAGAATCCAGCCGCCAGCGGGCGCGATGCGCTCAATGTGGGCGCAGCTGCGCGCCCGTTGCTGATGCCCGGGAGCCTCGCCGGGAACCCAGATCCGACACTGGCCGGGAGGCGGCAGGTGGCCTGGGGGAATGCCGAGGGTGGCGGCGATGCTCGGCCCGCGACGCACGGCCGGCGCCGGCTGCTGCGGTTGTGTGGCCGAGAACGAGCTGCAAGCGGTGGCAGCGAATATTGCCAGAACGGGGCAGAGATTTTGGGCTGAACGCATGGATTCTCCGGCTAGAAACGCGGTTAGCGAATGCGGTGCAGAGTGCGTGCCCGAATCGAAGCTGAGAGGTTAGTCCGTGCGGTTCGGCCCCACTTTGTGTCTGCGCGACTGGTGTTATGAGAGGTGGCCATAATCTCATCTTGATGCCGCTCGTGTTCGGAGTGCCGGGCGCCGGGGCCCAGACCCGAGGCGACTCGGGTGCGCCCATTATCGCCAGCCCTGATTCTGCCTCGACTGGCCGGTTGACCTGCACGCCAGCCTCCGTTGTCCGCGGACAGCGAGTCAGCTGCCTCATGCGCTCGGTGAGCTGGAACGTCACGAATTGGGAATTCACTCCTGATGCCTCGAGCGAGACGGGAGCATCTTTGCCGATTGTGCGGGAGAGATCCACGAGCAGGGAGTGGGCGGGAATCGCTGCGATCGGGGGTGTGGTCAGGGTTTACGTCACCAACGGTGTCGAGCAGCGCACCTTTCAGGCGCGGATTACTGTGACCGACCGGCCCTCGCCCTGGAGATCCAAGTGGAGCTATGAGAAGGATACCGTCTCAAGCGAATCTGACGAGCCCAAACCTCCAGTTCAGGAGCCGCGGCCTCAGCCATGAAGCAGGGAAGGAACGAGGAAGCACGGAGTACGATAGGAACAACGACGCGTGTAGTTGGCTTCGAGGAGGAAGTGACGAAAGGGCCTCCGACGCGGAGGCCCTAGGGTTTTGTGGGCTCACAGAGGCGCCGGTCGGAATCGAACCGACGAATGGAGGTTTTGCAGTTCTACCCGGCTCTTTGCGAGCCTTTGCGTCTTTTCCTATCTGCTTACTCCAACGTCCCCTTGACCTAGCTGGCCACCACCGCTGGTTCGCGGCTTTTTGCGTCTTTTTCGGCCGGACCTTCCCAAAACCTTCCCACGTCCGGGTTGCCGGGAGCGGCGCGAATAGGGATCGCTCTTAAGCCAGCCTCGCTGGGAGGCCACCAGAAGCGCTCGTCCGTCCGGCTTCGATTATCTGCCCAGCTCGAAGTCTACCAGGCAGGGCTGCTTCCCGCGCTCCGATTCTTGCTTTCAAACTCGACCGAAGCCGACAGCGGCTCGGCACCTGGCCGGGGACCGATATTGACACTCAACGCCTCCTATGCAGTATATGTAGTAAGCTATTGTGGATGCTGGTCCGCGGGAGAACGGCGCCCTATGCACGCTATCGGACGTTCCGGCCGACGACTCCCAAGCCTTGCGCTGGCCGCGGTAGTGGTAGTGGTAGTGGTAGTGGCGAGCCTGGCAGGTTGCTCGCACAAGCGTGGGCCCGCGGTCGTTCCCGACCCGGCGGAAAAGATCCGCCTCGAGATCGAGAACCATCATTATCTCGACGTCACCGTTTACGCCGTTCACGACGGGCAGCTCACCCGCCTCGGTGTGGCCGGAGGGAGCGCCCACACCGAGATCATGCTGCCGGCTCGTCTGCTTGGAGCGGGAAGGGAATTGCGACTCTATGGAGATCCGATCGGAAGCTCCGATCGCGCGGTCTCCGACGTCATCGTAGTCCAGCCGGGCCAATACATCGAGTGGCTGCTCGAGCCCGGGCTCGAGCGTTCGACGCTGAGCGCGTACTAGAAGCGCCGCTGGATCGCCCTCGCAGGCTACTGGTGAGGGATCGGTCCCGGGAACGCCACCCCATCGGCCTGGCCTGAGGTGCCGAACGCGGCGTACGCGCCCAGCACCCCTCCCACAGCCAGCCCGCTCGCGATCGCGGTCGCGCCGATCGAGAGACGCCGCTGGCTGACCCTTTCGATCACTTCGCGGGGAATCGTAACCTGCTCCCCGTTCCATTTCGTCCCCAGCCGCTGCGAGTTTTCCACTCGCCGCAGCGCGAGCCGGATCGCCGTAGAATCGGCCTCGAGCAAGTCTCCCTCGACCGTGGTGATTTGCGGCCCCAGCTGCAGGGTGAGCATCTTCACCCCCTCCGGGGTGAGGGTAAGCGCGATTCTCTTTCCCGGCTGCGGCGCTACCGTATCAACCGTCTGGTAGGAGTAGCAGGCACCGAGCAGCGACACCGCCACCAGCGCCGCCATGGCCGCCATTCGTCCGTTCATGGTTGCCTCTCCCCTTCGCTGAGGTCTGGTACCGTGCGGCGCTCCGGGCTAATTCGCCAGCGGGGTTGAGCTGGTATAGTCCAGCACCGGACACGGGTTTGGGTCATTGGGGTTCTGCCCGGTCGACGTCACTGGCTGGCCCGCCGAATTGACGGTGGGCACGTTCGGGTTCGCATTCTGCTCCGACTGGCCATAGGGCAGCCGGCCCGGAATCGGAGTGGCCCTGGGCGGCGAGCCCGGCGCCGTGCTGCTCGGTGCAGTGGCCAGCGACGGCAAGCAGGTCCGCTTGTAATCGTTCCACACTTCCGGGTTGAGGAACAGCGTTACGTACTTTTCCTCGATAATGTTCTGCAAGGTGGCCGGCAGTGCTCCAGGCGCCGGACCGAAGATCTGAGTCCCGTACGTCCGGTTGGCCCGGGCGGCATCGAGGAAAGCCTGGCCGCTTCCGCCGGTCGCGACCGCCGCCTCGGCACCGATGAGCTGGGTCTCGGCGAAGGTGATCTCCGGCTGGCGGAAATCGCTGGAGGCCGACGCGCCGTCAAATGCGGCGCCGAACTGCGAGAAGGTGCCATCGGCCGGGTCGCCATTGCCGTTATATATGACGCCGTTCGTGGGCATGTTGGTCGTGCCACCCGGCCGATTGCCGAAGAATCCCCCCGACGCCGTGGGGGTGAAGTAGAACCCGATCCGGAGAGCATCTTCGACGCCGCCGGCGATCCGACGCTTGACGATCTCGGTGAGCGCCGCCCCGGGCGCGAGGTCGCCCGTCCGGGCCGAGTTGAACTGCCACCAGATGTTGGCCCCGGTGGCGGTGAGGTCGTGGAACCACAGGAAGTCGTCCGCCGGCGAGAGGATGCCGAGCGGCACTTCCGCCAGCGCCAGGGCGTAGGCGGCGGCATTCGTTTCAGCCGTGTGCATATAGAGCCGGGCCTTGAGCGAATGCGCCACCGCAGTGTACACCGCGCGCAGCCCGGCGGCGTCCCGGTCCGCGTAAATCAACTCGGCCTGCTCCGCCGCTTCGGTAGAGGGGCCCAGGTTGGTGGGTCCCGCGGCGGCCAGAAAGATGGTGATGGCCGAATCGAGTTGGGTCTGCAGGTCGGCGTATACCTGAAGCTGGGGGTCGAACGCCGGCGTCAGAATGGTCGAGTCGGCCGCCTGCCGGTAGGGGACATCGCCGAAAAGATCGGCAGCGAACCCCATGGACATGGCCTCGTAGACCTTGCCGATGCCGACGTATAACGAATCCCCTGCCGCGCGGCCGAGCTGCTGGAGCTTGTGGATGTCGAGCAATCCTCCGCCGCCGGTCAGGACATTAGACGCTCCATAAATCGCGCCGAAGTAGGTGTCGATGTCCGACGCCGCGGCGCCGTACAAATCGAAATCCGCTTGCTGCCGGGCCACCCCGGCAAGCTGCTGGGTATACATGGCGGCGTACCGTGCGAGCTGGCCCTCCCGCTGGGGCGGGCCGGCAGCCTGGATGCCGAGGTACAGCGGCCCGGCTTTCTTGAGATTGATGACGTTGTTCGGGTCCTGATCCACGCCCGGCCCCGAGAGATAGTCGCCACACCCGGGCCCGCTCAATATCAGGCCCAGGCTCAGGACGACCTTGAATGACTGTCGCATAGGAGTTCTCCTGTTGGGCGCCAGTAATCAACGGTTGAGCGTGAGCGAGAAGACCCACGAACGGGATTGTGGGTTATTGAAGTAGTTCAGGCCCCGGACCGGGGTGGCGGCCCCGAGCAGCGACGTCTCTGGATCCACCCCAGTGTAGTCATTCCAGCTCTTCAGGTTCCGCCCGGCAACCCGCACCTCGATGCTGCTGAATCCGAGGGTCCGGGTGATCCAAGGCTGATCCAACGTGTAGGCGACCGACACCTCCCGCAGCTTCACGAAGTGCCCCGGCTCGAGGAAGGCTCGGTCGATGGTGCTGAATACGCTGGCACCGCCCTGCCACCAGCTCTGATCGAGCTGGGTCGGAACGTCAACCCCGGGACCGGCGATTCCTGCCGTTCCCAAGACCTCTTTGGAGGTGTAGTAGTCGCGGCCGAACCGGACCGGCGCGCCGTCCCGGTAAATCGCGCTCTCTTCGGAGGTGCCGAACTGATTCAGCGCACCCTTGGTGCCGTTATAGGCAATCCCGCCGGCGCGAACGTCGAGCAGGCCGCCGATCGACAGCTTGCCGAACTTGAAGCCGGTCCGGATCGAGCCGGTCCAGTCGGGATTGGGATCGCCCAGGATGTAGGTGCCTTCGACGTCGATCTGGGGACGGCCGTCGGGACCGAGGTAGAGCGCCCCCGAGGCGGCACCCTGGCAATGGCCGGGGGTGTTGTCGATGTCGACGCCCTCCTCGCTGGTCAGGCCCCGACCGCAGCGGATGTAATCGGTGCCCCGGTAAGCCCCGATTGGCTGGCCCACCTGGGCCACGCCGCCCACCGCCAGCCCGGCGCCGTTACCGCCGCCGCTCAGCGGGAACTGGTAGTATTCCAGACCCTGGGCGAGCCCGGTGGTGATGCCCCGGTTCCGCGCCCACTGCAGGCCAATGTCCCAGCTGAAGCGGGGGGTGGTGATCGGCCGCACGTTGAGTGAGACCTCCCAGCCCCGATTCTGCAGCGATGCGGCGTTCGATACCAGGTTGAAGTAACCGGTGCTCGGCGCCACGGGAATCTGGAGAATCACATCGTCGGAATTTTGTCGATAGTGAGTCACGCTGACGTCGGCCTTGTCGCTGAAGAGACCCAGGTCGAATCCGGCCTCGAACTCTTTCACCCGCTCCGGACCCAGCGTGTTGGTGGGGAGGATGTAATTGGTGACCAGCCCGCCCTTGCCGCCGATCTGGGTCGAGGTGACCGGCCCCCACCCGCCATCGTTGATGGTCTGGGACACGAACGTCCCGCCCAGGAGGTACGGCTGCGGCTGGGTGCCGCTCTGGCCATAGGCCACTCGAAGCTTGCCATAGGTCAACGTCCCGCTGCTGACCTCGGGCCGGTAGAACACCCAGGCGGCGCTCCCCTTGGGGAACCAGTTGTGCCGGCTGCTGGACCCGAAAGTCGAGGCGCCATCGTTTCGAAGCGCGGCCGTCAGGAAGATCCGGTCGCCGATATCCAGCGTGGCCTGCCCGAAGTACGATTCGAGCCGGGTCCGAGACTCGAAGTCGTATGCCGGGAGCAGCAGCTGGGCGGTGTTTGACAACTTGAAGGGCTGGGGGGTGGTGAGGCCGGCCCCCAGCGTCTGCCGGTTGTTCTCCTTCTGCGCGCTCAGGTTCTGCCCGATGGTGACGGTACCCTTGAGCTGCTCCGAGGCGCGGTAACTCACCGTCGCGGTCAGGTTGTGTTCGATCGACGTCCGCTTGATGTATCCGGCGTTCACCCCGCCGACGCCTTGGACTCCGGAGGGCGGAGCGCCTTCCGAGTTCATCTGGGCCCAGGCCTGGAACCGCTCGTCGTTTTGATAGTCCAGCCCGAGGTTCTCGGCGATCTTGAGCCAAGAAGTCGGCGACCACTCCGCGGTGACCCCGCCGAACGTCCGGCCGACGTCCGAGGTGATGGGGTTCTCGTTGGCGGTATAGAATGGATTGTTGTAGATCCGGCTCGATGTCTCCGAGCCTGGACCCGGATTGGGGAACCGGTAGGACCGGTGCAACCCGAAAGTTGGATCGAGGTAAGGCAGGTTGTTGAAGGTTGGCGTGGTGCGCCACGAGCCCAGTAGCAGCCCCCCGGTCGTATTTCGGGTCTCGATGAATCCGCCGGACGCGTCCACATAGGAGACGTTCCCGCCGACCTTCAGATTGTCGGTGATCAGCTGGCTGCCATTGAACCGGACGGCAATCCGCTTGTACTTGTTGTTCGGCCCCACCACGATCCCGCGATCGTAACTGTACGCGCCCGACAGGAAGAACGTCGTGCGGTCGCTGCCGCCTGACATGGTCAGGGAGTTGTCCGCGGTGTAGCCGTCCTGGAAGATATCCGACGCGTGATCGTAGGTCGGCGTGCCTGCGGGGATAAGCGGTCCGAAGCTCGCACCACCCTCGACACAGTTGAGATTGGACAGGTCAGGTGCCGGCGAATTGGGACCGGGTACACAAGCGGCCGCGACCCCTGCGCTCCCTAGACCGTATACCTGCTGGAGCTCGGGCAGCTGGGTGTGCTGGGCCAGTGAAATCGATGTCCGAAGCGAGTACCTGGTGGGGCCCGGATGTCCCTTCTTGGTGGTGATCAGGATGACGCCTTGTCCGGCCCGCGCTCCATAGATGGCGCCGGAGGCAGCGCCCTTCAGGATCTCGACGTTCTCGATGTCGTCCGGGTTCATGTTGAGCAGGTTGTTGGGAGGGAAGATGGTCCCCCCGTTCAGCCCCTGCTGCGCAGTGTTGTTGTAGTCCGTGCTGTTATCTATCGGGACACCATCGACCACGAAAAGCGGCTGGCCCTCGCCACCTGATTGCCCTATGGTGGTGAGACCGCGCACCTGGATGTACGAGGAGGAGCCGGGATCACCCGACGACGAAACCACCGCGACGTTCGGCGCCTTGGCTGCGAGCGCGCTCACCACATTGGTCTCGTGACTGTTGACGATCTGGGAAGAATCGACGTAGTTCCGGGCCGTTCCCAGCTTCTCCACCTCGCTGGCCGTGCCCGCCCCGGTGACCACGATCTCACCCAGCTGTAGCGGGTTGGATGCCAGCGCGAAGTCTTGATTGATGGTGCCTTCGCGCAGGGTGAGCTGCACCGATTGAGGCTTGTAGCCGATCACCCTCGCCGTCAGCGGCACCGCCTGGCCCTGCACTCTGGCTCCGGGCACCAGGATGGTGTACTCCCCATTCGCGCGGGTCGTGGCACCCAAGCCGAGGGAGGGGATCGTTACCGTGGCCGACGCAATCGGCCTCGCGTTCTCGTCGGTGACCCGGCCAGTAACTACGGCCGGCTGCTGCGCCAGGCTCATCCCGGGCAGGAGTGCCAGAGGAGCCACCAATGTGCTGAACCAACGAAATGTGAATCTCATAGCTCCTCCATATCGAGAGAAACAGTGAGAACCAAAGCAAGCCTGTGGGCTAAGACTCCGGGGCGACGCCGTCGTGCCGCAGCGAGTCTGAGCGGTTGAGGTGAGACTGATCGGACTTGACGGCGGAGGACCACTTCTGCGAAAGGAATGCGGCGGGGCAGGGCAAACTCGGTCGGGCTCCGGATGCACCGACGGGGCAGCCTCAGGATTGGGCGAACGGCTACGCGGAAACAGCCAGACCATAACGGATGAACAAAGTCGGCTGAGACTCTTCGAGAGATCGAGAAACTACCTCTTCGAGAGATCGAGAAACTAGGCCCGGTACCTGAGGGCGGCCAGCCTGGTACCGAGGTGGCCAATATGCCAATCGCTCAACAAGGTGTCAAGAACTGTGGCGACAGATGACACCACGATTCCAACATCGTAACGATTTGAAACTAGGGGGTATTACTCTCCAGCTCCTGGTCTGCGCGGGCTGCGCCCGCGAGGCGGGCTACGCTGATCTCGTCCTGCGCGGCGGCCAGGTGTACGCCGTGGATGCCGTGCGGAGTTGGGCCAGCGCCGTCGCGGTACGCGGCGGCCTCATTGTCTACGTTGGCGGTGACAGCGTTCCACCCAGCCTCATCGGTCCCGGTACCGAGATCGTTGAGCTGGCGGGCGTCATGGTGCTTCCCGGTTTCCAGGACGCGCACGTGCATCCCATCAGCAGCGGGTGGAGCTTAGCGAGTGCCACCTGCACGCGCTGACGCCGGCCGCGGCGGTCCTGGACTTAGTCATGGTGGTTCACAGAGGCGCCGGTCGGAATCGAACCGACGAATGGAGGTTTTGCAGACCTCTGCCTTACCACTTGGCTACGGCGCCGGGGAGAGAGAAGCTAGCGCCCCGCCAGGAGATGTGGTAGCCCGAAATTCCACCCCATGCAGCGCGTTGAACGCGACCACGGGCTCGACCGGCCCACCCTTGCGGGCGCGCGAATATGGGCGACCATTAGGAAGCGCCGCCACGGTTTCCCCGGGCAACAGCAGACACGCAAGGAGGGTCGAGTGCAGGAGAATGTGCGGGAGGCTCGGCTGCTGCCGGAATACGCCGATCTGTATCCCGGAGTGCAGCCCGATGTCTGGCTGCCCGCCACAGTCGTGGGCCAGCAGCTTTTGCTGTGGCACCTTGCCACTGCCGCCACCCCTCAGGGTGAGCGGCTGATGGCAGATGGGCACTTCGAGTTTCGGGGAGGCTTTGCGCGGGGTCCCAGTAACGGAACCAGGACCCGCGCCGGCGATCAGTAGCGGTCAGTGAACCAGGGGCCCGCTCAGTTGAGCCAGACCGGGTTCCGTCGTGGCATGCAGATAGGCGTTGGGGTCGTGCTCGAGCGCACCCTCGGGCAGGTAGTTGTATGCCGGACCCAGCTCGCGCCGGATGCGAGACGCATAGAACTCCGGTAACTGGGTGGTCTCTCCCTCCATGTAGCGCCGTACGGATCGATCGGTGTCGAGCAGACCCAGAATGGTCTCGTGATACCGGATCCGGCCGAACCCCTCCGACGAAACCGCCCGCACCACGTTCATCCACTTCGGGATCATCGTTGGCGTCGCCGGAATCCGGCGGGCGATGGCCTTCCAGGAGAACGAGTAGCGGGTGACGTCAACCAGCTGCTTGTAGAACTCCGGCCAGGAGTAGTTCTTGGGCCGGACATTCATCGCGTGGTTGTTATTCAGGAAGTGGAACGGGAACGGGAGGACGCGGCCCGCGCGCTGATAATCCAGATTCATCGGCGCTGCCCGGCCGAAGGCCGAGAGCAGCGAGTACGCCGGGAACGCGCCCGGCGAGAGATCGATGAACTTCTTGGTCAGCTCGAACGGCTCCGGCCCCATGTCGCCATCCAATCCCATCACGAAGTTGGTCTGGATGTAAGGGATGTAACGCAGAATCATGTTCACGTGCTCGGAGACCTGCATGACCTTGTCCATCCCGGTCCGGCGAGTCTTCGATTTGTTGCCCAGATCGTACCAGGATTCAATACCTGGAAGAATGGCCTGGAATCCGTTCTGCCGAAGCCGCTGCAGGTGCTTTTCCGACAGGAGCGAGAGGCTGCTCTCGGCAATATGCCGGATCCTTCCCGGCGGCACCGCCGCCTCCACCGCCTCCATGTAATCATCGAACCGGACGCCGAAGTTGGGGTCGTGCCAACCGACGATCGGGTTCTTGATCTTGGTCAAAAGGAACTTCAGGTCATCGCGGAGCTGGGCGAAGCTGAGCGGCTGGTAGTCGACCGTCGAATCGATGCAGAAGCTGCAGGTGTAGGGACAGCCCAGGCTGCCGATCATCGGTACGATCTTGATGGTAGGCGCCTTCGCCAGGGTCGGCTCCACGAACTTCCAGCGCTCCTCCAGCGTAGGCAGCTCCAGCGGCTGGGTGGCTGCCATGATGTGCCTACCGACGGGCCTATGCTGGCTGCACTCCCGGCACACTTCCGCTATGGTGTTTCGGTCGGTGAAGCCAAGGACGTAGTCGTAGTACTTCCGGGCGTCTTCTGGATAGCAGCGGGCGTGCGGGCCACCCAGCACCGTCACAGCTCCGCGCTTTCGAAAGAAGTTGCTCAGGGCGTACGCCAACTGGGCCGACTGGGTGAAGGCGCCGATAAAGACCAGATCGAGATCGGGAGGGAGCTCCTCGAGCAGATCCTCCATGCCGGTATAACAGACGAACCGGACGTGGTGCCCTTCCTGCTCACACCAGACACCGACGACCTGGGGCATGATGCTGGCGAGATTCGCGTTCATCACCCGTCCATACAGCGACGGGTTGGGGCTTTTCGTTACAAGATCGAGAATGCCGATGCGGAGTCGGCGCATGAACGGTCCTGACACATCGGGGAACGGCCTATTTCCCTAGGCTTACCCGAGACAACCGGGGGGCCGAACGAGCGGAAGGACCGGGGGAAGAGGCACATCTGGGGACGGTTCTCGGGATCGAGCGAGCATCGCCAGATGGCAGGGGCATTGACCGGCTGGAAAATGGCTAGGAAGCCATGGGATTGCAAGCCGAGGTGGTAGCCGGTACGTGGACCCGCAGTGCCCCTGCCCTCATCCGATACCTGAGGGGCGACTCCAAGGTTAATACTTCGCCATCGGTGGCCACCTGCAGTCGCGGCCGTCTCGTCTCGATTGTGGCCTCCTCCACCGTGATGAGGTCGACCTCCTTGACCCGCTCGGCCCCCTTCAGGAGGACCTGCCAGGCAAGCCGCAGGAGTCCCGGCCGCCGCTCCGCGTTCAGCACGTACAGAGCCAGCCGCCCGCGAGCGAGAGATTCCCGCGTGCCGGCATGAATGCCTGACATTTGATACTCGTTGTTGGCCACCAGAAGCAGCGGCGTGCGCCGCACAATCGCCTTCTCCTCGACGACGATGCGTACCGCCATGAAGGAATTCCGGCGCAGCACCGTCAGCGCGGCCCACAACGCCGCGATCCACTTCTCCCGAACCTTAGTGTGGTACCGCTCACGCAACCGCACGATGGCGGGGTACACGCCCAGGCTGGAGTTGTTGAGAAAGATCCGCCCGTTGACCTCCCCTACGTCCACTTGGCAGACGGTTCCGTCGAGCACCACCCTGGCCGCCTCATCGAGATCCAGGGGGATGCCCAGATCCTTGGCGAAGTGATTGAGGGTGCCGAGTGGCAGAACACCGAGTGGGATCTTCCGGCCGACGACCGCCGATGCACCACAGTTGATCGTCCCGTCGCCCCCACCCGCCACCAACGTATCGCATCCATCCTCGACCGCACGCCGCATCGCCGCGTTGATCTCCGCCCCTTCGCCCGCCAGGGTGATCCGGGCCTCGCGCCCTGCGGCGGCAAAGATCTCTCTCAGCCGGTCAGCGACCTTGGCCGCTGTACCATCCCCGGACGAGCCGTTCAGGACTACCGCAATGTGGCCCATGCTCAGGATCCCGCTGGACGCGGCGCTGGAGATGTGGTCATCGCTCCAATGAGTGGGGGTGACTGGCTTCCGGCAAGCGCCGGGAATACTATGGGCGGGTCTTCTTCGAGGTTTTTGTCATGCGGAGGCACGGTATCACGGTGCTCAACCTGCTGCTTCTCGTCATTGCGATCATCATTGTCGCCGTCTTTCTACTGCGGTACCTGCGGGCATCAGGCGCTTGATCAGCTGGATCTGCCCCGTGTGATACAGGTCGTGCGCCGCGACGCCGTGGATCTCTTCGGCGTAGGTCCACACGCCTTTGGGGGAGCGACGCTCGAGATCGGCCGCGCTCAGCCCTGAGACCACCTGCCGAAGTTTCCCATGCTCGGTCTCGAGTAGCGCGATGTCTTTCCTCCACGCTTTCAGGTCGGGTGGGTCCGGAATGTCGGGCCAATTGCTCGGCTTCCGCTCGAACGAACCGGCCGCCTCGCCCGCGAGCCGGCGGCGCACGGCATACTTCCAGTAGGCAGCGTGGATCGTCAGCTCCCAGACGTTGTGGCGATCGGGACCGGGCCGCCAGCGCGCCTGGGCCGGTGTCACCCCCCGCAGTGCCCCGCGGAGGGTGGTGCCGTGCCATCCTTTCCGGTCGAACGCTTGATCCATGATCTCGAGTAGCAGCTCGATGCGTGGATCCGCAGCTTGGCGCGGCAGCCGCCTGGCCATGTCTCCTCCTTACTGTGGCTCGCTAGTTAGACCCTCGCGACGGGGTGGAGAAGGCGAACCCCTTCCCCACGGTCAGAACCCAGCCGGAGGGTTCTGCATCGTTGGCAAAGCGCCGGGCCAGGTCGAATCGGAGGGCAGGCGTATCCGAGGACCGGCTGGCGCCGACGCGCACCCCCACTCCGGCATCCCAGCCGACCCGGTGCCTCGACCCCGCGTACCAGGCGCCACCATGGTCCACAAACCCGGCTATTCCGAGGCCCACCATGCCCCAGAGATTTTCGACGACGGTATACCTGTACTCGGCAGTGGCGAAGAAGGAGCGGTCGCCGGTGAAGGCGTGGCTTCCGAACGCGCGGGGACCGGTGCCAAGACCGAGGTCGAATTCCTCACCCGGGACCGGATTTCTGAGCCAGCCACCCTCGATGTGCATCACGGCGACATGGCGAGGGGCGGGCTGGAGCACCACCGTGCCGGCCAGCTGGACTGAGCCGGAATCGAGGCCTGCCCCAGAGTACAAGCCATTGGCACCGGCGTCCACATAGGCGAAGCCGCCCGGCAGGGTGGCACCGACGCGGGCATTCACCAACGGGCCAACCCCATTCCGGTCGTAGCCGAAGGCCCGCGGAGCCAGGTGGAGCCCGGCCCGCACCGTGAGACCGATGTCCACGTCTTCCTCCCGGCCAAAGCCCGCGTAGCCACGGGTGACGATGAACCTGGCCCGGTTCCCTACCAGGTAAGGCCCGAGTGACCCGGTGACCGTCTTCGAGAACGGCGCGGTAGAGGCCTCCGGCTGGAAGTCGTCCCGCTGCACCTGGCCCGTGAGTCCCAAACGCAGATAGCCTGCGCTCGACGCGTGAACCGCCCATGCGGCGGACGCGCGTACCCGGCTGAAGCGGCGAGACAGGGTGTCGAGTGCAACCTTCTGTCCCTCGAAAAAGCGGAGGACCCGCTCCCGATGGTCTTCAGTCTCGAAGCGGAATGCGCGGGGCGAGGTGAGCGCGAAGAAAGGCCGCTCGACGACGATAGCACCGGTTCTGCCGTCCGAGCGATTCTCGTATTGTAGCCCGAGGCCCACGGTGCCCAGGAACATGCGGGGGCGTCGAAACAAGAGTGCCACGCTGGACCGGTCCGGGTCCTTGCGGTATCGCACTGCGGCGGTCGAGGCCGTTCCCAGAAGGTTGGTTTCCACCAGCCCGATGGTAAAGGCCACCTCGCCACCGGTGCTGCGGAATCTCCAGTCCGCCTGAGTGCTCCAGCCATCCTTCGTGAGCACCCGAAGCATGAGCCCGGTCGGCGTGCGCACGGAGTCGATCTGCACCCGCCGGAAGATTCCCAGCGCGCGGAGGTTGCGTTCCGATTCCGCCACCAATGCGGAGTCGTACGGCTGGCCAGCCTGGAGCAGAACCTCCCGCCGGATGATGGCTGGGCGAGTCTGGAAGTGCAGCCGGTTGGCCATCCGGGCCAGCCAGCTCCGCTCGTTGGGATCGAAGATGTCACGTCGCTGGAGCTGCACGCCGCGAATGATCGCATCCGGGTTGGCGATCGATCCGGAATCCACCGTACTCTGGGCGTGAAGCGTGAACGGCAGAAGCAATGCCGCCAGGGGCGGGAGATACCGAAAATGCAAATGAACCCCAGGTAATGAGCGTGTGCGGTGCCGGAACATAAACCGGGCTCAGCCCAATTCGGCCACGCTCTCGAGTATGCGGTCCGGCCGGATGCCGCTCTCCCTGAGGGCCCTCTCCCGGTACTTGCCGGTGCGAACCAGCCATCCTTGCAGCCCCGCACGCTGGGCACCCTCGACGTCGGACCAGAGATCGTCCCCCACCATGGCAACCGAAGCCGCGGGCTCGACCTCGAGACTCTGGAGCGCGGCCGCATAGAAGCCGGGGCTCGGCTTTCCGGCCACGATAGCGCTCTTGCCGGTGGCGAACTCGAGGGCTGCCACGAAGGGTCCGGCATCGAGCGCCAGACGCTCCTGGTTCAACCAGTACCGGTCCCTCGATAGGGCAATGAGTTCCGCTCCGGCCATGATGTACTCGAACGCTTCCTGCAACAGGGCATAATTCCAGCGTTCCCCCAGATCACCCACCATCACCGCCTGGGGCACACAGCCCCGAGGGTGGTTGGATGTGCCCCCAGCCAGCTCCAACCCAGCCATGTCGTGCAATGCCGGCTCCGGCACAAATGGCGCTACGCACCGGTATCCTGCCGTGCGGGCCAGTACGCTCCCGGCCAGAGTGGCGGTGAACACATCCTCGGTCGAGACCTCGAAGCCATAGCCGCAGAGGCGCTCGACCAGCATCGCGCGCGAGCGGCTGGTCGTGTTGGTCACCAGGCGGACGGGAACGTGTTGTCGGCGGAGCCGGTCCAGCGTGGCAACCGCGCCCGGGATGGCGGCACCGCCGGAGTAGAGGGTGCCATCGAGATCCAGGAGATACCCCCGTGGCCGGCTCAGAACCGCTCCCACTTATATTCCGGCATGCTGCCAGTAGCCCCGCTCATCGTGCATACGGCGCTCCTCGCCCGGCTGGCGTCTCCCTACCCGTTCGTCGTGGGAGAGACCCTGCGGTACGACGCCAAGCTCGGGTACTTCCCAGTGGGCGAGGCCACCGTCTCGGTGACCCGGATGGCCAAGGAGCGGGGGAAGCAGAGTTTTGTGTTCACCATGGCCGGCCAGGGAGGCCCGCCCGGATGGCGGGTCCGCTACGACATGACTTCCTGGGTAGGCACCGGACCCTTCAATTCTCTCCGCTTTCATCGGCGGCTGGAACAGGGTGGCAAGATCGACGAGCATGGCTACGTGATCGTTCCCGACTCGGCACGCTACCGCGAGGAGGGAGTCCCTGGTGACTGGGCCGCTCCGGCGGATCCGCTCGATGAGCTCGCGTTTCTGTATTACTTGCGGGCCGCGCCGCTCGAGGTGGGGCAGACCTACAGCCTGGCCCGCTACTTCAAGACCGGATACAACCCCATCGAAGTCAGCGTCACCGGCCGCGAGACCATAGCCATGCCGGGCGGCGCGACGACACCCTGTCTGGCCCTCCGGGTCTCCGCGCGGGGGAGCACGATGCGCGTCTGGCTCACTGATGACGCGCGCCGGCTGCCGGCACAGCTGGAGATCCCACTGCCCTTCGGGAGCGTGACCCTCTCGCTGGTGTCTAGTATCTCCCCAGGTAATTCTCGATCTCCCAGCGGCTGACCTGCAGGTTGTACTGCAACACCTCGTCGCGCTTGGCCTCCAGGAATCTTTCGGTCAAATGCTCGCCCAGCGCAGCCTTGATCACATCATCCTTCTCGAACATCTCGAGCGCCTCGTGCAGGTCGCGGGGCAACTCGTCGATCCGGTACTTTCGCCGGTCGCGATAACTCATGGCGAAGATGTTCCGGCTGACCGGCTCCCGGGCCGCGAGCTTGTTCTCGATGCCCTCGAGGCCCGCCGCCAGCTGCACCGTCAAGGCCAGGTATGGATTGCAGGAGGGATCGGGCATCCGGAGCTCGCAGCGGGTCCCCAGTCCACGGCGATCGGGAATGCGTACCAGCGGTGAGCGATTTCGCATCGACCAGGCGACGTTGACCGGGGCTTCGTAGCCGGGCACCAGCCGCTTGTAGCTGTTGATCAGGGGATTGGTGATGGCGCAGAAGCCACGGGCGTGCTGGAGGAGCCCTTCGATGTAGCTCAGGGCGGTCTGGGACAGCTGGTACTCCGCCTTGGGATCATAGAAGGCGTTTTCCTTGCCCCGAAAGAGCGATTGGTGGGTATGCATCCCACTGCCGTTGATCCCCTCGATCGGCTTCGGCATGAAGGAGGCGATGTAGCCGAACCGGCTGGCCACGTTGCGCACCACGAACTTGAACGTGGTCAGGTTATCCGCGGTGGTGAGCGCGTCGGCATATCTGAAATCGATCTCGTGCTGCCCGGTGGCCACCTCGTGATGAGCCGCCTCGACTTCGAATCCCATCTCCACCAGCTGCTCCACGATGACACGCCGGATCTCCTCTCCCCGATCGAGCGGTCCGAGGTCGAAGTACGCGGCCGAGTCGTGCGTAATAGTGGTCGGCGACCCATCCGGCGCTTTCTCGAACATGAAGAACTCGGCCTCGCAGCCGGCCATCATGGCAAAGCCCAGCTTTCGGGCGCGCTCGACCTGCCGTTTGAGCGTGGTGCGGGGACACCCGGCGAAGGGTTGCTCGTCCGGGGTGTAGATGTCGCAGAGCAGCCGGGCCACCCTGCCCCCTTCATCGGCATAGGGAAGGATCCTGAAGGTGCGCAGGTCAGGCTTGAG
>Ga0307310_10000040_pt1 | contig 28438 bp, 29 predicted proteins | sample ER_DNA_197_FD_194502 | JGI IMG/M metagenome (GOLD analysis project Ga0307310, IMG submission 194502) | Bulk soil microbial communities from the East River watershed near Crested Butte, Colorado, United States - ER_DNA_197 | ecosystem: Environmental > Terrestrial > Soil > Floodplain | place...
CTCGGCGCTCGGCTGCTACGCGCTCACGGAGCCGGGCAGCGGCTCCGATCCGGCGTCACTCGTCACGCGCGCCGACCGTGACGGCGACGGCTGGGTGCTGAACGGCTCGAAGATCTTCATCACGCTCGGGTCGTGGGCGGGCGTCGCGCTCGTTTTCGCCCGCACGGGCGGCGAGGGCGCGCGCGGGATCACGTGCTTCCTCGTGCCGACCGGCGCCGAGGGGTACAACGCCGTGAAGATCGACGGCAAGCTCGGCCTTCGCGCGCAGGACACCGCCGAGCTGTTTCTCGACGGCGTGCGCGTGCCCGACTCGGCGCGGCTCGGCGACGAGGGCTCAGGCTTCAAGGTGGCGATGTCGGCGCTCGACAACGGCCGCATCTCACTCGCAGCGGGCTCGGTCGGCATCGCGGCCGGCTGCCTCGATGCCTCGACGGCGTACGCGACCGAGCGAAAACAGTTCGGCAAGGCGATCGCCGGCTTCCAGCTCGTGCAGGACCTGCTTGCGGACATGTCCGTCGAGACGGAAGCGGCCCGGATGATGGCCTGGCGGGCCGCGTGTCTCGCGGACACGGGGCAGCCGTACACGCTCGCGGCCTCGCAGGCGAAGTACTACGCGAGCGAGGTCGCCGTGCGTGCCGCGAACGCGGCGGTGCAGGTGCACGGCGGCTACGGCTACATCGACGAGTTCCCTGTGCAGAAGTACCTGCGCGACGCGCGCGTTTCGACGCTGTACGAAGGAACGAGCCAGATCCAGAAGCTCCTGATCGGGCGCGCGCTCACGGGCGAGAGCGCCTTCCTGTAAGACCGCAACCTGGTTTAAACCAGGTTGCGGTCGTTGGCTCAGCCTTTCTTTCGCTGCTGTGCCTGTTTCCACTGGTGCAGCAGCTTCGACTTCTTCGCCGCCTTCGGCGCCTGGAACGGCACCTTCGGTGCGTTCTCGTCGAGCCACTCCGCCGCCGGATCATCCGGCTCGAGGCCGACGCTCCGCTCACGCTCGCGCATCTTCTCGACGCGCCGTCTACTCGGAGGCTGCTTCACGGTACCCCTCGAGATACCGCGGCGACGCGATTCGTAATCGCGCCTCCACGTCCGCCTTCACATGTCGCAGCGTTCCGGGCGGCACGTCGCCGGCGCGGATCTTCGCCGCGAGCTCGCGCTGTGCCGTGTCGTCCTCGACCGGCAGCGCCTCGAGCTCGCGGTAGACGATCGAGAGTGCGTTCATCGCGACGAGCATGCGGAAGCGCAGGCGGTGGTCGGTCAGCGTCGGCAGGATCTCGCCGCCGAGGAACTCGAGCAGCGCCTCGGTCAGCTCCTGCGCGGTCGGGCGTTCGCTCATGCCGCCATCTTCTCCAGCAGGTTCACGATCTCGTACTCGACCTCGGCGCCGAGGCGGCCGAGCGTTGCAAGCTCGATGCTCCGGTCCAGACCCGTGAGGTGCCGCTGCATTTGCGTGAGACAACCGATCGCCCAGCCGACGTTGCCGGCGAGCTCCCAGTAGTCGAGCTCGAACGGCTGCACGTCGAAGCCCGTGAGCTCGTTGTAGCGCTCGAGGTACGGCTCGACCGGGCCGACGCCGCCGAGTCGCTTCTCCGGCACGCCGAACCGCCAGGCGCGGACGAGCGCGAACGCCATATCGCGCACGGGATCGTCGAGATGCGCGAACTCCCAGTCGAGGACGCCGGCGAGCCCGTCCTCACGGACGACAAGATTGCCGATGCGGTAGTCGCCGTGCGTGACGACCGGCTCGCGTGCGGGCGGGCGGTTCTCGCGCAGCCACCAGAGGCCGAGCTCGATCGCAGGGTGCGGCTCGTTCACCTCGTCGAGCTCGTCGACCATGCGCTCGAGTCGCGCCTCGGTGAGGAACGGCACGCGCGTGGCCGGGATCGCATGGATCTTCGCGAGTTGCTCCGCCATCTGCCGTGGCAGCTTCTCGCGCGCCACGGCGAGCTCGTCCTTCTGCACGATGCGCCGGCCGATCGTCGCGCCCTCGAGGCGTTCCATCACGAACGCCTCGCGGCCGGCGAGATCAGGGAGATAGCCGTACGGCCTCGGCACCATCACACCCGCTTCGTACGCCGCCTCGATCGTCGCGAACTCGTCGGCGAGCGAGAGCGTGTGGCGGTGGATCGTGCTTCCCGCGGCCCGGCGGACGAGCAGCCGCTCGCCGTCGGCGTCGACCGACCAGGCCTCCTTCGAGGCCCCGCCCGCAAGGAGGACCGGCTCCGAGATCTCGACCTCGCGGCCGAGCACCTCGGAGAGCCCGTTCTGGAGCGACTCACGCATCTCTGCGATCATTGCTGTCGATGGCGACTGTTGTCATCCCGGACCTCGTCGCCGAACGGCGCGAACAGGTGCGCGCCTTCATGGACGAGCACGTCTATCCGAACGAGCAGGCGCTCGCGCGTGAAGACGAGGCGGCCGACGCACTCGTGCGCGATCTCCAGCGAGAGGCGAAGGACACGGGCCTGTGGGCGCCGCACCTGCCGCCTGAGGCGGGCGGGTCGGGTAGCGGCTTCATCGAGTACGCCTACCTGAACGAGGAGATCGGCCGCAGCACCTACGCGCAGCTGATCTTCGGCTGCCAGGCCCCGGACGCGGGCAACGGCGAGATCCTGCACCTGTTCGGCACCGGCGACCAGAAGGAGCGCTTCCTGAAGCCGCTCGTCTCGGGCGCGACGCGCTCGTTCTTCGGCATGACCGAGCCCGAGGTGTCCGGCTCCGATCCGACGGGCTTGCAAGGTCGTGCCGAGCGCGAAGGCGGCCAATGGGTGATCAACGCGCACAAGTGGTTCTCGTCGGGAGCCGACGGCGCGGGCTTCGGCATCGTCATGGTCGTCACCGATCCCGATGCGGAGCCGCACCGGCGCGCGTCGATGATCCTCGTGCCGACCGACACGCCGGGCTACGAGCTCGTGCGGAAGATCCCGGTGATGGGCCACGAGGGACGCGGCTGGGGCACGCATTGCGAGACGCGCTTCACCGACGTGCGCGTGCCGCTCGAAAACGTGCTCGGCGAGCCGGGCGACGGGTTCCGCATCGCGCAGAAGCGGCTCGGGCCTGGGCGCATTCATCACGTCATGCGCTGGCTCGGGCAGATGCAGCGCGCGTTCGATCTCATGTGCGCGTATTCGCTCGAGCGCAAGACGTTCGGCGAGGCGCTTGCGAGCAAGCAGACGATCCAGAATTGGATCGCCGAGTCGGCAGCGGAAATCCAGGCATGCCGCCTGATGACGATGCAGGCCGCGCAGCGCATCGACGAGGGCGACGAGGCGCGCGTCGAGGTGTCGTTGATCAAGTTCTACGCGGCAAAGGCGCTCGGCGACGTGATCGACCGTGCGCTCCAGGTGCACGGTGGGCTCGGGATGACCGAGGACACGCCGCTCGCGTCGATGTGGCGCGCCGCACGCGCGGGGCGGATCTACGACGGCCCCGACGAGGTGCACAAGATGGTCGTCGCGCGCCGCATTCTCCGCTCGTACGAGGAAGGCGGCACCTGGCGCTTCACGTAGTCCTCGAAGGCGAGCGGGTGCGGCTCGTTCCGCTCGAGGCGAAGCACGAGGACGGGCTGTGGGACGTCGCGCAGGACGAGCGCGTCTGGACGCTGATGCGCATCAGCGGCCACGAGAGCCGCGAGCTCTTCCACGAGTGGTTCGAGTCCGTCGACATGGGGTTCCTGCACTACTTCGACGGCCGGCTCGTGGGGCACACGAGCTACCTGAACGCGCGCGCCGAAGATCGCGTCGTGGAGATCGGCAACACGTGGGTCACGCCGGCGGCGTGGGGGACAGGGGCGAACACCGAGGCGAAGTACCTGTTGCTCCGGCACGCGCTCGAGCACGAGGGCTTCCATCGCGTCGAGTTCAAGACCGACGCGAAGAACGGCCGCTCGCGCGCGGCACTGGCGGCTCTGCCCGCGACGTTCGAAGGCGTCTTCCGCAAGCACATGCTCGTCCGAGGCAGCGAGCGCCGCGACTCCGCGTGGTACGCCGTGCTCGACGACGACTGGCCGGTCGTGAAGGCGAATCTCGAGAAGCGGATCCGAGACCGCAACCTGGTTTAAACCAGGTTGCGGTCGTTGGCTCAGTCCTGCCGGATGATCTGCGTGCACCGCGCCGACGCGAGCAGGGTGCCCTCCGCGTCGTAGAGGTCGGCGGAGCAGAACGCGACGCGGCGGTTGCGCTGCACGACGCGACCTTCGGCGCGCAGCGTGCCGGGACGCGACGAGCGCATGAACTCGACGCGTAGGTCGGCTGTGAGAAAGCTCTCGTCCTCGGCGAGCGTCGACCAGCAGGCGCCGCCCATCGCGGTGTCGAGCAGCGTCGTCACCATGCCGCCGTGGACGATCGGGCCCGACGGAGCATGGAAGCAGTAGTCCGGTGTCGCGTCCCACTCGATCACCGTTTCGCCGTCGCCCTGCGACACGGAGCGGTAACCGAGCGTCAGCCAGATGTGCGGCGCAGGCAGGTCGCCGCCCCAGCCGCGGCGGCCCCGCGGGCTCACCCCTCCTCCTTCAACGAGGCCCCGGGATATTCGGGAACCGAAACCGCAGCACGCGGTTCGGCTGCACGATCCACGCGCCGCCGGTCTCCTCGTCGTTCAGCGCCTGGAGCGCCGCGCCGGCGACGAAGGCGGGCTCCATCAGCGGCACGTCGATCAGTCCACGCACCTCGTCTTGGACGATTGGCGTGTCGGTGAAGCCGGGGCACAACGCATTGATGCGGATCCCCTTCTCGGCGAGCTGAGGCGCCACGCTCCGCACGAAGCCGATCACGGCGTGCTTCGTGAGTGAGTAGATCGGATCCATCGGCGTCGCCGTCAATCCGGCAAGCGACGACGTCGCGACGATCGCGCCGCCCCGCGGCATCAGCCGCGCCGACAGCTCGCGCACACCGAAGACGACGCCATCGACGTTCGCGCGCAGCGCGCGCCGGTACTGCTCGTCGGTGAGCGCCGCCATGTCGCCCTCACGCGTGACGATGCCCGCGTTCAGGAACGCCGCGTCGAACTCGCCCTCGACCGCACGCCACGCGTCGGCATCGCCGACGTCGAAGCCCTCCTCGAGCCCGAGCGACACGACCTCCGCGTCACCGAGCGCTGCCGCGATCGCGAGCCCGAGCCCGCCGCTGCCGCCGGTGATCAGAGCCCTCACGGAAGGAGCACCACCTTGCCGACGCTGGCCCGCGACTCCATCAGCTCGTGCGCCTGCTCGACCTCGTCGAGCGGCAGCTCCGCGCCGACGAGCGGGCTGAACGCGCCCGTCTGCCAGAGCCCGAGCAGCTCACCGACCGCGCCGCCCACGAGCTCCGGCGCGAGCCGCAGCAGCCGCCCGAGGTAGAACCCCTGCACGCCGACGTTCCGGCCGACGAGCAGCCCCGGGTTCAGCTCCGGCCATGGCCCGGCAGCGGAGCCGAGCGCGAGCAGCACGCCGAGCGGCTTCAGCCGGCCGATTCCTTGCGAGAAGAGCTCACCGCCGACCGGATCGACGACGATGTCGGCCTTCAGGTCGTCGGGGAGCTCGTCGTAGACGTATGCCTCCGCGGCGCCGAGCTCGCGGCACGCGTCGAGCTTCTCGGTCGACCCGACCGCCGCGACGACGCGGGCACCGAACGCCCGGGCGAGCTGAATCGCCGCCGTCCCGACGCCGCCCGCCGCCGCGTACACGAGCACCGTCGACCCGGAATCGATCCGCGCCTGCCGCGTCAGCGGGATGTAGGCCGTCAGGAACGTGAGCAGGAACGACGCGCCCTCCGCGAAGCTCGCGTGCTCGGGCAGCGGCACGACCTGCGCGCTGTCGACCACGGCGAGCTCGGCGTAGCCGCCGGCACCGGAGGTGATCGCCATCACGCGTGTTCCGTCGTCGAGCTCGCCCGCGATCTCCGAGCCGAGGACGACGGGGAACTCGGGCATCTGCGGATACCGCCCGCGGCGGATCAGCACGTCCGCGAAGTTAACGCCCGCCGCGCGCACGCGCACGCGCACCTTGCCCTCGCCCTCGGGATCCGGCAGGTCGGCGAGCTCGAAGGGCCCGTCGACCTCGCGCAGCAGCGCCGCTCTCAAGTCTTTGCCGGCTCCTGCGCGAACTGCTCGCGCAGCGCCGTCTTCCGGAACTTACCCACGCTCGTCTTCGGGATCTCGTCGACGAACTCGAACCGCTCCGGTAGCCACCACTTCGCGAAGTTTGGCGCGAGGAACTCGCGCAGCTCGTCCGCCGTCGCCGCGGCACCCGGGCGCAGCACGACCGCCGCGAGCGGGCGCTCCGCCCACTTCTCGTCGGGGATCGCGATCACCGCAGCTTCGGCGATCGACGGATGCGCCATCAGCGCGTTCTCGAGCTCGACCGACGAGATCCACTCGCCGCCGGACTTGATCACGTCCTTCGAGCGGTCCTTGATCTGGATGTAGCCGCGCGGATGGATCGAGACGATGTCGCCCGTCTTGAACCAGCCGTCGTCCGTCCAGCGATCGGACTGCTCCGGCGTGTCGTAGTAGCTCGACGCGACCCACGGGCCGCGCACCTCGAGCTCGCCCATCGCCTCGCCGTCCCACGGGACCGCCTCGTCGCCGACGCGCGCCCGGATCTCGACGAATGCAAGCGGGATGCCGGCCCACGACATGATGTCGAAGCGCGTCTCCGCGTCGACGTCCTGGAGGTCGTGCGGCAGCGCGCCGGTCGAGGCGACGGGGGACGTCTCGGTCATGCCCCAGCCCTGGACGATCGTCAGGCCGTGCTTCGCGAACGCGACGATCATCGCGCGCGGCACCGCCGAACCGCCGACGAGCATGCCCTTCATGTGTGAGAGATCCCATTTCCCCGGATCCGCGTCGAGCATGGCGAGGATGCCCATCCAGATCGTCGGCACACCGGCCGACCACGTCACCTTCTCCTGCACGAAGTCCTCGAGCAGGCTCTCCGGATCGAGGAACGGCCCGGGGTAGACGAGCTTGGCGCCGAGCAACGTCGCGAGATACGGATAGCCCCACGCGTTTGCGTGGAACATCGGCACGACGGGGAGGATCACGTCGTTCACGGAGGTTCCGAGCCCGAACGGGTTGTTGACGCCGACGCCGAGGGAGTGCAGCACCGTCGAGCGGTGCGAGTACACGACGCCCTTCGGCAGGCCGGTCGTGCCGCTCGTGTAGCACATCGCCGCCGCCTCGTTCTCGTCGAGACCCGGGTCACGCCACTCGTCGGGCGTCGCGGTCGCGAGCAGCTCCTCGTACGAGTCCTCGACGACGAACACGTGCTCGATGTTCGTGCGGTCCTTGAACTGCTCGAGCAGCGGCAGGAGCGAACGGTCGACCATCACGACACGGTCGTCCGCGTGCGTTGCGATGTACGCGAGGTCGTTCGGGTGCAGCCGCAGGTTCAGCGTGTGCAGAACGAAGCCGCCGCACGGGATGCCGAAGTAGGCCTCGTGGTGCTGGTGGTGGTTCCAGCAGAGCGTCGCGACGCGCGTGCCGCGCTCGAGGCCGAGTTTCTGGAGCGCGACGGCGAGCTGCTTCGAGCGCCGCATCGTCTCGCGGTAGTTCGTGCGGTGGAAGCTCTTGTCCGGCAGGCGCGTGACGATCTCGCCGTTGCCGAAGAACGTCTCGGCCCGCTCGAGGATGTGCGTCAGCGTCAGCGGGAAGTCCATCATCAGGCCGTCCACGGAAGCCTCCTCGGTCAGACGGGAACGGACACGCCAAGCACGGCGTCGGCGACTTCGAGCCGCAGCTCGGCGGGACGCGAGCCGAGACCCTCGAGCCAGAGCGCACGCTTGTAGAAGCGGTGGAGCGGGTGCTCCCAGGTGAAGCCGGTGCCGCCGTGCACCTGGATCGAGCGCTCGCACGCGAGCACCGCGGCCTCGGCGGCGAACGCCTTCGCTGCAGCAGCGGCGACGGCTGCCTGCTCGTCGTCCTCGGCTACGCACCATGCGGCCCAGTACGCGAGTGAGCGCGCGAGCTCCACGTCGGCGTACGTGTTCGCAAGCTGGTGCGACACCGCCTGGTAGACGCCGATCGGCTTGCCGAACTGCACACGGGTCGACGCATGCTCGATGCCGAGCTCGAGGACGCGCTGCGCGATGCCGACCGCCTCGGCGGCCATCGCAGCTCGAGCGCGTGGGATGTCGCGCGGCCCCGGCAGCGGCGTGCCGTTCGAGCGCTCGAGCCGGCCGAGCGGGCGTGACGGGTCGACGGAGGGGAGCTCCTCGCCCTGCGCCGGTTGCGCGTTGCCCTCCATGTCGACCACCTTGTCGACCGAGCCGAGCCACGGAGTCAGCCCGTTCACCTCCGCCGACCATTTCGTCTCGCCGGCTGCGACCGCGCGCCGGTCGTCCGGGCCGAGCGCGGCGAGCGCGAAGCCGACGGTTGCGAGATACGGCCCCGGGTAGAGCGCGTAGCCGAGCTCCTCGAGCAGGATCGCCTCCTCGAGGAAGCCGAGGCCGACGCCGCCCTCGTCCTCGCTCACCGACACGCCGAGCCAGCCGAGCTCTGCGAGCTCCGCCCACCGGTCGTCCTGGGGCGCGTCCCACTCGCGGTCGAGCGGGTAGCGCTCGGAGAGCCACGCGCGCGCCTGGCGCTTCAGCTCGGCTTGCTCTTCGGTGAATGCGAAGTCCATCTAGCGGCCCTTCGGGAGGCCGAGCACACGCTCGGCGACGATGTTGCGGAGAACCTCCGACGTGCCGGCCTCGATCGTGTTGCCGCGGCTTCGCAGCTGCTGGTGGTGCCACCAGCCGTCGTCGAGAATGCCTTCCCCGCCGAGCAGCTCACGGCCGAGCTTTGTCATGCGTTGGTTCTGCTCCGACCAGCGCAGCTTGATCGCCGAGCCCTCGGGCCCTGGGATGCCGGTGCGCTGGTACGCGCCGAGCGAGCGGTAGTTCGTGTAGCGGAGCGCCTGCAGCTCGATCCACTCGGCGGCGACGCGCTCGCGGACGCCGGAGTCGCCGTTCACGCGCTCGCGCGCGACGTCGAGCAACCGGTTGACACCGCTCTCGAGTGCCGCTGTGAGCGCGAATCCGAGGGTGCCGCGCTCGTGCAGGAGCGTCGTCATCGCGACCTGCCAACCCTCGCCTTCCTCGCCGAGCCGGTTCGACACGGGCACCTCGACGTCGTTGAAGAAGATCTCGTTGAACTCGGCCTCGCCCGTGATCTGGCGGAGCGGCCGCACCTCGACGCCGGGCGCGTGCATGTCGACGATCAGATATGTCAGGTTGCGATAGCGCGGCGCGTCGGGGTCGCTCTGCGTGACGAGGATGCAAAAGTCCGCGATATGCGCGAAGGACGACCAGACCTTCTGCCCGTTCACGACGTAGGTGTCGCCGCGCCGCTCGGCGCGCGTACGGGCTGCGGCGAGGTCGGAGCCGGCGTCGGGCTCCGAGAAGCCCTGGCACCAGATCTCCTCGGCCGACAGGATCTTCGAGAGATGCGCCTGCTTCTGCTCGTCGCTGCCGTGGGCCATGATCGTCGGGCCTGCCATGCCGAGCCCGATCACGCCGACATGCCCGGGAGCGTGCGCCCGCGCCATCTCCTCGTAGAAGATCGCCTGGAAGCTGTACGGCGCGCCGGCGCCGCCGAACTCCTTCGGCCAGGTCAGGCCGGCATAGCCGGCGTCGTAGAGCATCCGGCTCCACTCGCGGCCGAACGCATCGTCGAAGCGCTGGGCGCCGCCGCGGCCGCCGCGCCGCTCCTCCGGGAGGTTCGCGTCGAGCCAGGCCCGCAGCTCGGCGCGGAAGGCGGCTTCGTCGGGCGTATCGCGAAGTTCCACGGGACGCTGAGCCTAACACCGAACGATTTCGACTTGGGCGGCGTTCTTAGAGAATCGTGGAGGCCGTGACCGAGTTCGCCGGGATCCGCCGGGACGCCCTGCACGCGGCGCGCGCCGCCCGCGAGGCGCTCTCGCCGCGGCGTCGTTTCGAGAACCTGCTCGACCGGCACGAGGCACGCCTCCGCCGCGTCGCGTACGGGATGCTCGGCGACGCGCACCGCGTCGACGACGTGCTGCAGGAGGCGTTCCTCAAGGCGTACCGCTCCTTGCCCGACCGCTTCGAGAACGACCGAGCCGAGTCGGCGTGGCTCTACCGGATCGTGCATCGCTGTTGCCTCGACGAGCTGCGCAGCCGCAAGCGACGTCGCGAGGTGGCGGGCGTGATCGAGTTGCTCGCCGTCGATGATGACCGCGACGCGTCGCTCGTCGTCGCGGGCGCGCTCGCGCAGCTTTCGGAGCAATCTCGCGCAGTGGTGCTGCTCGTCGACCTGATCGGGCTCGACTACGACACGGCGGCACTCGTCCTCCACGTGCCGCGCGGGACGATCGCGTCGCGCCTCAACAGTGCGCGCGAGCAGCTACGGAAAGGGCTCGAATGAGCGTCGACCTCGACGATCTCGTCGCCCCGCCTTTGCGCGAGGGGTTCCGTGAGGAGCTCTGGGAGCGGGCGGAGCAGCAGGAGCGCCGAGCGGCGCGGCGCTGGCGCGCGGTCGCGATCGCGGCGCTCGTCGTCGCGGCGGCCGCGATCAGCGGCGCCGGCGTCCTCGCGCGCGGGGGACAGGCATCCGTGACGATCGACCGCACGATTGCGTGCCCGGTCCCGATTCGCGGCGGTGTCCCGGTCTTCCATCTCTTCGCGCAGGCGCGCGGCAAATACCTCTTCCAGGGCAAGCTGACCGGGAGCGCGGCGCAGCTCGCGGTCGGCACCACGGCGCCCGGGCTCTCGTCGCGCGAGGACTTCGTCTCGGTGACGAGCTTCCGCGGCGGCTTCGGGATCGACCAGCAGCGGTGTCACGCGGCCTCGCAGATCGCGCTCGAGCGCTCCGGCCTGCCGAAGGACGCCGACTACCTCCCGAACCAGCCGGGCGTCGGCGGCATGTTCGGCGCGACCTGTCTCTCCGCAAGCACGATCACCGTACGCCTGCGCACACGGATCGCGGCCTCGGGAGCTCCCGTGTGGGCGAAGCTCGCGGTGCGGAGCGGGAAGAAGCTGCGGCCGATCGTGTACGTCGACTGGACGCCCGACAAAGTGACGACGTACCTCTCGCCCGACTGTCGTACGCAGTAGCTTGGCGGCATACCTCCTCCGCAGGTTCGTGCTTGCTGCCGGCCTCCTCGCCGTCGTCTCGTTCGTCACGTTCATCGGCGTCGCGACGCAATTCAGCGCGACCTGCTCGAGCCGCTTCACGCCGAGCACGCCCTTCCCGCCGCTCGCGTCGAACGTGCACCAGGCGATGATTCTCTACTGGGAGTGGCTCAAGGGAATCCCGAGCGGTCGCAGCTTCGGCAACGTCTGCGGGGCAGCGGTGACGCAGGACCTCTGGCAGGCGCTCGGGCACACGGGCGCACTGCTCGGGATGACGCTCGTCATGGTGCTCGTGCTGGCTCTGCTCTTCGGCGTCCTCGCCGCGGCACGTGCCGGCTCGTGGCTCGACCTCGCGTTTCGCGGCTTCTCGTACACCGCCTGGGCGATCCCGCCGTTCCTGCTCGCGCTCGTCCTCCAGTCCGGGCTCATCTGGCTGCGCACGCATGACGGATTCACCTTCTTCCCGGAGAGCGGCTGGCCGGGCTCCTGCTCGTTCGGGACGTTCGTCTGCACACCCGGGTCGCACGCCGGCATCGGCTACGTGGGCGAGGTCGTTCGCTTCCTCTTCGTCCCGGCGCTCGCGCTCTCGGTCGCGTTCGTCGGTCTGCACAGCCGCTATCTGCGTTCGTCGCTCCTCGTCGCGCTCGCCGCGCCGTATACGACGACGGCGCGCGCGAAGGGGCTCCCGGAGCGGCGGGTCGTCCTCCGCCACGCGCTGCGGAACTCACTCGGCACGTTCACGAGCGTGCTCCTGCTCGACTTCGGCGCCGTCGTCGGCGCGGCGCTCGCCGTCGACTTCGTCTTCCGCATGAACGGCATCGGCCTGCTCTTCCTTGGCGAGATCGGCGCGCTCGGGAGCCAGAGCGGCGACGGGCCGAAGTTCCTCGACCCGTACGCAGTGCAAGGGCTCCTCACCGTGATCGCAGTCCTCGTTGCGGCGGCGTCGCTTCTCGCCGAGCTCGCGGTGCTCTGGCTCGACCCGCGCGCAAGGCCGGCATGAGCGCGGTCGCGATCGAGACGCTTGCGCCGAGGCGGAGCCTCCTCCGGGTCGGCCTGCGACGCTTCGCGCGGCGTCCGGTCGCGCTGTCCGCGCTCGTCGTCCTGCTTGCACTCTTCCTGGTCGGCGCGCTCGCGCACGTCATCGTCGGGTCGAGCGGCGACGAGATCGATCTCCTGCACGTAAAGAACGGCCCGTCGCTCGACCATCTCTTCGGCACCGACAACGTCGGCCGCGACGTCCTCAAGCGGACGGTCTACGGCATCCGCACGTCGGAGCTGGTCGCGCTCTCCGCGGCGGGGATCGCGACGGTGGTCGGCCTTGTCGCGGGCCTGCTCGCCGGCTACTTCGGCGGCTGGCTCGACGCCGTGATCATGCGCATCGCGGATCTCGTGACGGCGTACCCGGCCGTCGTCTTCACGCTCGCCGCGTTCGTGTACTTCCGGCCGGTCTGGCCGCACACGCTGATCATCGTCTTCTCGTCGTTCATGTGGGCGACCGTCGCGCGCGTCGTGCGAGCCGATGTCGTCCGGCTGCGCGAGACCGAGTACGTCGAGGCGGCGCGCGCGCTCGGCGCGTCGAATGCGCGGATCCTGGCGCGGCATCTCCTCCCGAACGTCGGCGGCACGATCCTCGTGGCCGCGACCTCGCTCGTCGGCCTCGTCGTGCTCGTCGATGCCACGGTCGAATTCTTCGGCTTCGGCATCCCGCAGGCGGTCGCGCCGTCGCTCGGCAATCTCGTCGCCGACACGGTGAAGTTCAAGTTCGGGCTCGCCTCGAACAGCGATATCGCCGCGGTCCAGTTCGGTTGGTGGACGTGGTTCTTCCCCGGCCTCGTGCTCGTCGTGATCCTCGTCTGCGTCAACCTCGTCGGCGACGCGCTCGACGAGGCGCTGAATCCGAGCTCTAGGTAGACGCGAGCGCAGCCTGCGCAGGCAGCTTGACCATCGCGCGGCGGCGCTGAACCGGCAGCAGGCTGACGACGACGATGATCGTCGCGACGCCGATCCACTGCGACCAGCGCAGATGGGAGTTGTACGCGTAGATGCCGGCGATCACTGCGATCGCGGGATACGTGAGCTCGGCGAGCGAGGCGAGCACGGCGGGCGTCTTCTTCAGGCCGATGTAGTAGAGGCCGAGCGCGACGAGACCCGTCACGACGGCGAGGTAGGCGATCCAGAGCGTGTCGTGCCAGCCGGCGAATGCCTTGCTGCCGTCGCGCGAGTGCATGACCAAGAGAGCCACGGCGCTACCGGCGAGGCCGAAGAAGAAGCGGAGGCTCAGGATCTGCTGGAACTCGAGCTGGCGGCCGAGGTAGCGGCCGAGCACCGTGCCGAGCGCCCAGAGCACCGCGGCCGAGACCGCCTGGATGATCGGGATGAGGCCCTTGGCCGTGGGGTCGAGCGGGTGCGGCTGGTTCACGAGCCAGAAGCCGAGGAGGGCGGGCAGCAGAAACCAGGCGAAGCGCGGCCGCGGGCGCTCGCCGAGGATCACTGCGGCCGCGGCGACCGCGACGAGCGGCTGGATCTTCTGCAGCACGACCGGCGTGATGAAGTCGCCGTGGAAGAGCGCCTCGGTGAAGAGGATCGTCGCGAGCGCCGACGCGCCGGCGCCGATCGCGATTGCCGCCGCGATGTACCGCGGGCCGGCCTTCACGACCGCCCGCAGTGCGGGCAGGATGAGCGGCAGGGTCAGGAGCACGAGGATCACGTGCTCGCCGAACACGATCGTCGTCGCGGACGTGGTCGAGCCGAGGGGCTTCCGGAGGATCGGGTCCGTACCCCACATCGCCGCGGCAACCGCGACGAGCAGGACCCCCGGAACCATCGTCAGGCGCTTCATCTCGAAGAGCCTACCGACGAGGCTAGGCCTCGTAGCGCAGTAGGTCGTCGGTCGACTCGCGGCGCCGGATCACGCGCGCCTCGCCGTCCGACACGAGCACGACCGCCGGCCGCGGCACGCCGTTGTACGTCGAGCCCATTGCGAGCGTGTACGCGCCGGTCGCCGGGACGGCGAGCAGGTCGCCGCGATGCGGATGCGGGAGCTCCGCGGCCTCGATCAGCACGTCGCCCGACTCGCAGTGCTTGCCCGCAACGCGGAAGACGCCGTCGGCCAGCTCGTCGGCGCGGTTCCCGAGGAGCGCCTCGTAGCGCGCGCCGTAGAGCTGGGGCCGCGGGTTGTCGGACATGCCGCCGTCGATCGCGGCGTAGGAGACGCCGCCGCTCTCCTTCACGGCGCCGATGCGGTAGAGCGTGACGCCTGCTCGGCCGACGAGCGACCGGCCCGGCTCGAGCACGAGCTGCACGTCCGCGGGCCAGAGCTCGCGAAGCCGGGCGACGAGCGGGCCGACGAACTTGCCGATCGCGGGAACCTGCTCGTCGCGCGTGTAGCGGATGCCGAGTCCACCGCCGATGTCGAGCACGGCCGGACGCCAGCCGAGCTCTGCATCAGCGCGCCGGCAGAACGCGGCGAGGCGCTCGACCGCGAGGACACTCTCGTCGACGCGCGCAAGCTGCGAGCCGACGTGGAAGTGGACGCCTGCGACGTCGAGCCCAAGCCCGCGAGCCTCGTCGATCGCGCGCAGCGCTGCCTCTGCGGAGAGCCCGAACTTCGAACCTTCGTGCGCGGTGCGGATCGACTCGTGCGTCACCGCGTCGACGCCCGGCGTGAGGCGGACAAGGACCCGCTTCACGCCGGCCGCCGCCGCGCGCTGCGGCTCGTCGGGCGCGTCGAGCACGACCGTCACGCCGGCCGCCGCGCGCAGCTCCTCGTCCGACTTGTTGTTGCCATGGAAGAGGATCCGGTCATCCGGGATCCCCGCGGCCTGCGCGAACGCGAGCTCGCCGAGCGTCGAGACGTCGGCGCCGACGCCCTCCTCCGCGAGCACACGCAGGATGGCGACGTTCGCGAACGCCTTCGTCCCGTAGACGACGATCGCCCCCGGCGCGGCCTCCCGGTACTCGCGCGCCTGCGCCCGCAGCGTCGTCTCGCAGTAGACGAGAAGCGGCGTGCCGTGCTCCTCGGCGAGGCGCGTCGTGGGGACGCCCCCGAGCGAGAGGGTGCCTCCATCGACGCTTGCGGAATCGGGAAAAAGCTCGAGCACAGCTTGCTAGTATCAAAGCCCGATGAAGGGCCTGCTTAGCTAACTCAGGGAGACACGCGCGGCGAGGCCGCGACAGCTCCCCACGGCCTCTCTCCGGAGAGGCTTTTTCGTCTCTATGGACAGATACGACGCGAACACGATCGAAGAGAAGTGGCAGCGAGTCTGGGAGGACGCGCGGGCCTTCTACGCGTCGAACCCCGAGCCGGGCGCCACCGACGAGCCGCACTGGTACCAGCTCGAGATGCTGCCGTACCCGTCCGGGATCCTGCACATGGGGCACGTCCTGAATTACACGATGGGCGACGTCGTGACGCATTTCCGCCGCCGGCACGGCTGGCGCGTACTGCGGCCGATGGGCTACGACTCGTTCGGGCTGCCGGCCGAGAACGCGGCGATCAAGGAGGGCGGCAATCCACGCGAGATCACCGAGCGCAACATCGTCAACATCCGCGCGCAGATGAAGCGGCTCGGCTGGGCGATCGACTGGGACCGCGAAGTGTCGACGCACGATCCAGATTTTTACCGCTGGACGCAGTGGCTCTTCCTGAAGTTCTTCGAGGCGGGCCTCGCGTACCGGAAGGAGGCGCCGGTCAACTGGTGCCCGAACGACCAGACGGTGCTTGCGAACGAGCAGGTGATCAACGGGCGCTGCGAGCGCTGCGGCGCCGAGGTCGAGCTGCGGAAGCTGACGCAGTGGTTCTTCAAGATCACCGACTACGCCGACGAGCTCCTCACGTATGAGCTGCCGCCGGGCGGCGAGTGGCCCGAGCGCACGATGACGATCCAGCGCAACTGGATCGGCCGCTCGGAGGGCGCGGAGGTCGACTTCCGGATCGCCGAGCTGGACGCCGACGTGGCGGTCTTCACGACGCGGCCCGACACGCTGTTCGGCGCGATGTTCTTCGTGCTCGCTCCGGAGCACCCGCTCGTCGACGAGATCCTCGCCCGCTCGCCCGATGCGACAGAGCTCCGCGACTACGTGCGTCACGCCGGCGCGAAGCCGGCCGAGGAGCGTGCCGCCGCTGAGGAGAAGACCGGCGTCTTCACCGGCTTCTCTGCGATCAACCCGGTCAACGACGCGCAGATCCCGATCTGGGTCGCCGACTACGTCCTGATGGACTACGGCACCGGCGCGATCATGGCCGTCCCTGCGCACGACGAGCGCGACGAGGCGTTCGCGACCACGTTCGACCTGCCGATCGTGCAGGTGATCGGCGAAGACGGCAAGCTCGTCAACTCGGGGCGGTTCAACGGTATGCCCGCCGACGAGGCGAAGAAGGCGATCGTCGCGTGGCTCGAGGAGCACGGCCGCGGCAAGCCGACGGTCAACTACCGGTTGCGCGACTGGGGCTTCTCGCGCCAGCGCTACTGGGGCTGCCCGATCCCGATCGTCTACTGCGACGACTGCGGCCCGGTTGCGGTGCCGGACGACGACTTGCCGGTGCTGCTGCCGGAGGTCGAGGACTATCGCCCGAAGGGGCAGCCACCGCTCGCCTCGAACCACGAGTGGATGCACGTCCCGTGCCCGCGCTGCGGCAAGGACGGCGTGCGCGAGGCGGACACGATGGACACGTTCGTCGACTCAGCGTGGTACTTCCTGCGGTACGTCTCGCCTCACGACGACGCGGCGCCGTTCGAGCGCGACGCTGTCGACTACTGGCTGCCGGTCTCCCAGTACATCGGCGGCATCGATCACGCGACGGGGCATCTCATGTACTCGCGCTTCTTCGTGAAGGTGCTGAACGACTTCGGGATGGTCGGCTTCCGCGAGCCGTTCGCCCGGCTCTTCCACCAGGGCTGGGTGCAGATGGGCGGCACGAAGATGTCGAAGTCGAAGGGGAACGTCAGCGGGCCCGACGCGCTCGCGCGCGAGTTCGGCGCCGACTCCGTGCGCCTCTACATCCTCTTCATGGGCCCAGCCGACCAGGACATGGAGTGGACGCCGGACGGCATGGGCGGCATGGCGCGCTTCGTGCGGCGCCTCTGGCGCACGGTGCTCGAGGTGTGCGAGGCGCCGCCATCGAGTGCGGCGGTGACGGGGCCGCTCGCGCAGAAGGCGCACCAGACGATCGCGCGCGTGAGCGACGACATCGGCCGGCGGTTTCAGTTCAACACGCCGATCGCCGCGGTGATGGAGCTCGTGAACGAGCTCTCGCGCGCCGGAGCGCAGGATCCGGCGGCCCGCTTCGCCGCGGAGACGGCCGTCTCGCTGATCCAGCCGTATGCGCCGCACGTCGCCGAGGAGCTCTGGGAGCGGCTCGGCCACGAGCGCCTGTGGGAGTCGCCCTGGCCCGTCGCGGACGAGGCGTTCCTCGAGCGGCAAACATTCGAGCTCGTGGTGCAGGTGAACGGGAAGGTGCGCGACCGCTTCGAGGTCGACGCCGATTTGCCCGAGGACGAATTGGTTGCGCGGGCGCTCGCGTCGCCGCGTGTGCAAGCGCATCTGAACGGCGCGGAGATCCGGAAGACGATCGTCGTGCCGGGCAAGCTCGTAAATCTCGTGCTCGGATAGGTCGCTATCGCGGGCGGCGATAGACCGCCGTGGCGACGCTTGATATCCCCGGGCCATGGTTCTCGCCGTCGCGGCCGTTGTCGTCGGCTCCTGGAGCAAGGCGCCGTCGCTCGTCGCGGCGCGCTCGGCGCATGCCGTCGTCGCGGTGGGCGACGCGGTGTACGCGCTCGGCGGCACGTCGCTCGGCGTAGAACGGTTCGACGGCAGGCGGTGGAGCGCCGCGACGACGTTGCCGGGTGACGGGTTGAACGCTCCGGCGGCGGTCGCGCTTGGCGGGCGGATTTACCTGATCGGCGGCTTCGCCGGGACGACGAACGTGCCCGTCGACGGCGTACGCGTCTACGACCCGGCATCGCAGGCGTGGTCGTCCGCGGCGTCGCTGCCCGCGCCGCGCGGCGGCCACGCGGCCGTCGTTCTCGGCGGCAAGATCCACGTGCTCGGCGGTGGCAACTCGGTGTCGACGATCGCAGACCACTCCGTGTACGACCCCGCGACCGACTCCTGGACGGAGGCGGCGCCGTTGCCGCGCGCAGAGGGGAGCCCGGCGGCGGTCGTGTTCGGTGGGAGGCTCTACGCGATCGGCGGTCGCAGCGGCTTCTCCGATTACGGCGACGTGTATGTGTACGACGCGGCGAAGGATACGTGGACACGCGGGCCGTCGATCCCGGCGCGCGGCACGGCCGGCGCAGTTGTGTACCGCGGCGCGATCTATCTCTTCGGCGGCGAATCGCAGACATCCGGGACGACGCTGAAGGACGTGCTGCGTCTGACGCGCGGCGCGAAGTCGTGGCGACGTGTGAGTGCGATGCCGACCGCGCGGAACTACGCGCGTGCGGTCGTGTTCCACGATGCGGTCTATGTCATCGGCGGCAGCCGCTCCGCCGGCTCGAGCCACTCGGCGGCAGGAAGCCGGATCGTCGAGCGCTATTTCGTGAAGAAGCCCTGACTCTTGCGTGACGGTTGCGTCGCGACGATTCGCGGCGTGGACCTGCACTCGCTCACGGTCGCCCAGCGGCGCGTGCTCGCGGGCATCGTGCTGCTCGTCGTCCTCGTGTTCTTCGGTGTGCCGCGGCTCGCGCACCGCGGCGCTACCGGTACGGGGGTACCGCCGTTGCGCGCCCCACGGGCGGTGCACCGAGCCGCAGCAACGCTCGTCGTCGACGTCGCCGGCGCAGTGCGGCGGCCGGGGCTCTACCGGCTCGCGCCCGGCGCTCGCGTGGCCGACGCACTCGCCGCAGCGGGCGGAGCAACGAGCCGCGCGAACGTCGACGCGGTCAACCTCGCTGCGCCGCTCGCCGACGGGCTCCAGGTCGTCGTGCCCGTCCGCGGTGCCGCCGGTGCGGCAAGCGGTGGCAGCCCGTCGTCGACCGCGCCGGTCGACCTCAACTCGGCCTCGGTCGAGCAGCTCGATGCGCTGCCTGGCATCGGCCCTTCGACGGCGCAGAAGATCGTCGACTACCGCCAGGCGCACGGCGCGTTCCACTCGCTCGAGGAGCTCGACGCGGTCCCCGGGATCGGCGCAGGACGCATCGCGCAGCTGAAGGGGCTCGTGGTCCCGTGATTCGAGCGCCGTATCTCTTCGCGGGCGCGCTCGTCGCGGGCCTTGCGGCGTCGACGGCCGTTCGGTTCTCGTCGGCCGCAGCGGTACTGCTCGTGCTCCCCGCCCTCGTGCGCGTGCGCGTCGCGGTCGTGTGCCTGCTCCTGCTGGGCGGCTGGTGGTGGGGAAGCGCGCGGATCGATGTGCTCGACCACAGCGTGCTCGTGGCGAGTGTGGGCACCGCCGGCCGTGCGGTTGTCACCGTCGCCGAGCCACCGAAGCGCGGCCGCTGGGATGTGCATGTGCGCGCCGTCGTGCTGCGCTGGCGCGGCAGTCAGGTCCACGAGCCTGCCCTCTTGCAGCTTCCCGGCACGCGCGCGCCGCCGCAGGGAGCCCGCCTGACGGTACTCGGCATCCTGCGAGCGCCGCCCGACTACGAGCGCGTGTGGCTTCGCCGCCACGGCGTCCACGTCGTGCTGCGCGCCTCGCGGTGGCGGGTGCTCCGCGTGCGCGGCGGTGTCGCCGACCGGCTCCATGGCTGGCTCGCGCGCGCTTCGACGCCCGGTCTCACGGGAGAACGGCGCGCGGTCCTCGAAGGCGTCGTGCTCGGCGAGGACGGCGGCCTCTCGGAGTCGCTGCGGCAGCGCTTCCGCGCGTCGGGTCTCTATCACTTGCTCGCGGTGAGCGGTGGCAACGTGCTCGTCGTCGCGGGCGGAGCCGCCGGGCTCGCGATCCTGCTCGGCATCGGCCGGCTCGCGGCGGAGGCGATCGCGCTTGCCGCGATCGGTGCCTATGTGCTCGCGGTCGGGCCGCAGCCGTCGGTCATCCGTGCAGGCATCGCCGGGGCGCTGCTCTCGCTCGCGTGGCTGACCGGCCGCCAGCGCGACCGCTGGTACGCGCTGCTCGTCGCTGCGGTCGTACTCCTCGCCTGGAACCCATGGAACGTGCTCGATCCGGGCTTCCAGCTCTCGTTCGCGGCGGTCGTGTCGATCTTCGTGCTCGTGCCGCGGTTCAAGCGGGTGCTCGAGGGCTATCCGATGCCCGCCTGGGTCCGCGACTGCATCTCGATCTCGGCTGCGTGCGGTCTCTGCACGGCGCCGATCTCGTGGCTTCACTTCCACGCGATCCCGGTGCTGACCGTGCCGGCGAACGCAGCGGCCGCGCCGGCGATGCCGCCGATGCTCGCACTCGCGCTGCTGGCGGCGATCCTCCCGCCCGCGGGGCCGCTCCTCGCGCAACTCAGCGGCCTCCTCGCCGCGTACCTCGCGTGCTGCGCCCGCTTCTTCGGCGGGCTGCCGGGAGCGCAGGCTCGCTCGCCCGCCGCGGTGGCTGCGCTCGGGTCGGGTGTGCTCCTCGCGGCCGCCTATGCTTGGCGTCGTGGCGAACGAGTTGAAGCCGGTCTATCTGCTGCACGGCAGCGACCGTCCGAAGATCGTCCGCGCCGTGCATCGTCTCCGTGATCGCATCGGTGTCGACTCGACCGAGCATCTGAACGCGCGCGAGGTCTCGGGTGCGGACGTCGTCGCGTCGTGCAACTCGCTCGGGCTCTTCATCGGCGAGGGGCGGCTCGTGATCGTCGACGAGCCGGAGAAGTGGAAAGCGGCGGATGTGAAGGACGTCGTCGCGTATCTCGCATCCCCCGCGCCAAGCACGGTGCTCGCGCTCGTCGCCGACGAGATGAAGGCGGACTCGGCACTTGCGAAGGCGGTCGCGAAGGCGGGCCAGGTACTGACGTACGAGGTCACGAAGCGGAAGTTGCCGGAATGGGTCGCCGAGCAGTTCGCCCGCGCGGGCGCGAAGGCCGACGCCGATGCGTGCCGCGCGTTGATCGACATCGTCGGCGACGACCTCGACGAGCTGTCGACGGAGATCGAGAAGCTCTCGACCTGGGCGGCCGGAGACACGGTGTCGTTGCGCAACGTCGAGCAGATGGCGGCCGGACGCGCGGAGACGTCGATCTTCTCGCTGACGGACGCGTGGGGGAGACGCGACGTCGGCGCAGTGCTCCGTTCTGCCGAGGAGATCATGGAGCGCTCCCACCGCCCTCGGTCGGCCGAGCTCATGCGCATCATTGCCTCACTCGTCAATCACGTCGGGCGTGTGCGCCGGTGCCAGAAGCTCGCCGACGAAGGCATCCGCCCCCGCGACGCGGCGCCGCGGCTGAAGATGCACCCGTTCGCAGCGGAGAAGGCGTTCGCACAGGCGGGGAACTTCTCGGCGGAGGAGCTGGGCGACGCGCTCGTTCGGCTCGCGGAGCTCGACGCGGCGGCGAAGGGCGGCTCGCGGCTGCCTGCGGATCTCGAGCTCGAGCGCGCGCTCGTTGACGTGACGCGGGGGCGCGCGGCCTAGACCCCTCCGAGTTACTTCTGGCCGGCGACGAGCTTCGCGGCCTGCGCCTTGCGCCGGGCGGCGGTGTTCTTGTGGAGCGCGCCCTTCGACGCGGCCCGGTCGAGCCAGCTCACGAGCTCACGGCGGCGCTCGTCGACAACGGCGGAGTCGCCGGCGTCGACGGCGTCCTTGAGACGCCGCATGAGGGTCTTCGAGGTCGACCGCCAGCGCAGGTTCTCGACCCGCTGCCGGGTGGCCTGGCGCACACGCTTCTTCTGTTGGCTGATGTTCGGCATAGGCGATAAAACGCCCGCTGTAGCGGGCCGCAGGATGGTAGCAAGCGGCAGGAGAGGCCCGCGCGGGCGGGAACTCACCCACGATGGCCGACAAGCGTGGCTCCGACCGCCGCAAGCAGCCGACCCGCCGCACGGGCGACGAACGGCGCGGGCAGGAGGAAGGCCCGCCGCCCGATGCCGGCGAGCGCCGCACCGGCGACGACCGGCGCAAGGGCGACGATCGCCGCAGCGGCAAGGACCGCCGCTCCGGCGGCTGACGTTACGCTCAGCGGCGTGAACGACGCCGAACGCGAGCGGGAGCTGCGCCGGCTCGAACGTGACCGGCGCCGTGTCGCCCGGGGCGGCAAGGCCTACTTCCAGGACAGGCCGATCCTTGCCGAGTCGGGGCCGGACGACCCGACGCTCGTGATCCGCCCCGACGAGCTCCAGCCGCGCGACGCGGGAGAGGCCGACCTGTTCGCCGCGTCCGAGACGTCGATCATCCAGCCGGCCGAGGCCGCGACGCGCGACCTCGAGGAGCCGCCGCGACGGCGGCTCGCGGTCTCGACTGCGATCGTCGCGGTTGCCACGGGCCTCTCGCGCGTGCTCGGGCTCGTGCGCGAGGTCGTCGCGTCCTATTACTTCGGCGCGGCCGGGAAGATCAACGCGTTCACGATCGCGTTCCAGCTGCCGAACCTGGTGCGGGCGCTGGTGGCAGACGCGGCGCTCTCCTCTGCGTTCGTGCCCGTGTTCATCGAGCTGTTGCGCACGGACAAGAAGCGCGCGTGGCGCGTCGCGTCGACCCTCTTCTGGTTGATGCTGCTCGGGCTCACCGCGCTGAGCGCGCTCTTCATCCTCCTCGCGCCGTGGGTGATCAAGATCTTCGGCGATCCCGGCCATGACCAGGCGCTCGCCGTCGGCCTCTCACGTGTCCTCTTCCCGATCGTGACGCTGCTCGGTGTCTCCGGGATCATCGTCGGGATCCTCAACAGCTACGACCACTTCACCGTGCCCGCAATCTCGCCGGTGTTCTGGAACATCGCGATCATCATCGGCCTCGTGATCGGCGTGCCGCAGGCGCACTCGATGAACGCGAAGCTCTACGTGTACGCGTTCTCGATCCTGATCGCGACCTTCATCCAGGCGTTCCTGCCGTTGCCGTGGCTGCGCGGGCGCGACGACCGGCTGCGCATGGTGCTCGACTGGCGCGATCCGGCGGTAAAGACCGTCTTCGTGAACATGGTCCCGGTGACGCTCGGGCTCGGGCTGATCAACGTGAACGCGGTGATCGACATGCTCTTCGCGTCGCGGATCATCGACCCGAACCTCGCTCCGACCGCGATCCAGAAGGCGTTCCTCCTCTACATGCTGCCGCAGGGCGTGTTCTCGGTCGCGATTGCGACGGTGTTGTTCCCGACGCTCTCGCGTCAGGCCGCGGAAGCGCGCGTGACGGGCCGTTACGACGGCTTTCGCGGGACGGTGAGCCTCGGGCTGCGGCAGATCGCGTTCCTCCTCGTCCCCGCCGCCGTCGTGAGCGCGGTGCTGGCCGAGCCGATCGTGCGGCTGCTCTACCAGTACGGAAAGTTCACGCCGAGCCAGACGCCCGTCGTCGCCTCGGCGCTCGCGGCGTTCAGCGTGGGGCTCGTCTTCAACGGAGCGATGCTGATGCTGAACCGCGCGTTCTTCTCGCTGCAGTCGAACTGGGTGCCCACGGCAGTCGCGCTCGGCAACCTCGGATTGAACGCCATCCTCGACTACGTGCTCGGCAAGTGGGTCGGGATCTGGGGCATCCCCCTCGCCACTGCGATCTGCAACGTCTTCGGCGCGTGGGCGCTCATCGTCCTTCTCCGGCGCCGGATCGGCCGGATCGACGGCACCGAGATCGCAGCGACGGTGATTCGCGTCGTGGTCGCGTCCGCGGTCGTCGCCGCCGTCGCCTGGAGCGTCTGGCATCCGCTCGACTCCGCACTCGGGCGCAGTGTCCCGGCACAGGTCGTCTCGCTCGGCACCGCGCTCGGCGCAGCGATCGCCGTCTACTTCTTCAGCTGCCGGTTGCTCCAGGTGCGCGAGCTCGACGTCGTGCTCTCGCTGCGGTCGCGCCTGCGCCGCGCCTGATCGCGCCGCGAAGACGAGGGAAAACCGGCCCTCCGAGTACCATCGCCGGGAGCCCCATGGACCAGAGCAAGATCCGCAACTTCTCGATCATCGCGCACATCGACCACGGCAAGTCGACGCTCGCGGACCGCATCCTCGAGATCACCGAGGCGGTCTCCATGCGCGACATGCGCGCCCAGCTCCTCGACTCGATGGACCTCGAGCGCGAGCGCGGGATCACGATCAAGGCCCAGGCGGTCCGCGTCTCCTGGAAGGGCCACGAGCTGAACCTGATCGACACGCCTGGCCACGTGGACTTCACCTACGAGGTCTCCCGCTCCCTCCAGGCGTGCGAGGGCGCGCTCCTCGTCGTCGACGCGGCGCAGGGGATCGAGGCGCAGACGCTCGCGAACGCGTATCTCGCGATCGAGAACGGGCTCGAGATCGTCCCGGTCGCGAACAAGATCGACCTGCCGCAGGCCGACCCGGACGCCGCCTCGCTCGAGGTCGCCGACCTGCTCGGCGACGACCCGGCGCGGGTCGTCCGCATCTCTGCGAAGACGGGCATGAACGTCGATCAAGTGCTCGACGCGATCGTCGAGCGCGTTCCGCCGCCCGCAGGCGACCCAGCCGCGCCGCCGCGTGCGCTCATCTTCGACTCCGCCTACGACCAGTACCGCGGCGTGCTCGCGTTCGTCCGCATGGTCGACGGCTCGTTCTCCCGGCGCGAGCCGTTGCGAGCCATGGCGACCGGCACGCGCTTCGACGCGGAGGAGCTCGGGTTCTTCTCGCCGTCGATGACGCCCGTCGAGTCGCTCACCGCCGGCGAGGTCGGCTACGTCGTCACGGGCCTGAAGGACGTCTCGAGCCTGCGCGTCGGCGACACGCTCACCTCCACCGCGCGTCCCGCGACGAAGGCGCTGCCCGGGTACAAGGAAGTGAAGCCGATGGTGTTCGCCGGCCTCTTCCCGACCGACTCCGACGAGTACCCGGAGCTGCGCGACGCGCTCGAGCGGCTGAAGCTGAACGACGGCGCGCTTTTCTACGAGCCGGAGACGTCGACCGCGCTCGGCTTCGGCTTCCGCTGCGGCTTCCTCGGCCTCCTGCACATGGAGATCGTTCGCGAGCGGCTCGAGCGCGAGTTCGACCTCGAATTGATCGTCACCGCGCCGAACGTCGCCTACCGCGTCAAGGAGAAGAACGGCGAGTGGCAGGAGGTGCACAACCCGGCCGAGTTCCCGCGCGAGTTCGAGGAAGTCGAGGAGCCGTACGTAAAGGCGTCGATCATCGTGCCGAAGGATTACGTCGGCGCGGTGATGGAGCTCAACAACGAGCGCCGCGGCGCGTTCGACCACATGGAGTACCTCTCGCCCGAGCGCGTGCACCTGACATACGAGCTGCCGCTCGGCGAGATCGTGCTCGACTATTACGACCAGCTCAAGTCGCGGACGCGCGGCTACGCGTCGTTCGACTACGACCTCTCCGGTTTCAAGGCCGGCAACCTCGTGCGCGTCGACGTGCTCGTCGCCGGCGAGACCGTCGACGCGCTCTCGCTGATCATCCACCGCGACTTCGCGTACGAGCGCGGACGCCTGCTCGTCGAGAAGCTCCGCGAGGAGATCCCGCGACAGATGTTCGACGTGCCGATCCAGGCGGCGATCGGCTCGCGCGTGATCGCGCGCGAGACGGTGAAGATGCGCCGCAAGGACGTGCTCGCGAAGTGCTACGGCGGCGACATCTCGCGCAAGCGCAAGCTGCTCGAGAACCAGAAGAAGGGCAAGAAGCGCATGAAGCAGGTCGGCTCGGTCGAGGTGCCGCAGGAGGCGTTCCTCGCCGTGCTCAACATCGGCCAGACTGGGAAGAGCTGATGGCGCTCGAGATGCGCGCGGCATGCGAGCGCTGCACGGCGGCGCTCTCGCCCGACGGCGACGCCGTCATCTGCTCCTTCGAGTGCACGTTCTGCCCGGCCTGCGGCGACGCGATGGCGCAGGTCTGCCCGAACTGCGGCGGCGAGCTCATCGCGCGGCCGAAGCGGGTGAGCGAATGACCGGCGCGCGCCACCTCTACGTGCACCTGCCGTTTTGCGAGCACCGCTGCGGCTACTGCGACTTCGTCACCGTGACAGGACGCAACGGGCAGCATCGCGCCTACGTCGATGCGCTCCTGCGCGAGTTGGAGCTCGAGCGCAGCCTGCTTGCGCCGGAGCTCGAGACGATCTTCCTCGGCGGCGGCACGCCGACGTTCACCGCGCTCGCGGAGCTCACGCGGCTGCTCGATGCGCTCCCGCCTGCCGCCGAGGTCACGGTCGAGGCGAATCCGGAGACGGTGACGCCCGAGCTCGCCCGCGCGCTTCACGCAGCCGGCGTCTCGCGCGTGTCGCTCGGTGCGCAGACCTTCCGCTCGGAGCTTCTCCGCGTGCTCGAGCGCGTTGCCGGTCCTGACGACGTCCGACACGCCGTGCATCATCTTCGTGATGCCGGATTTGACAACATCTCACTCGACCTCATCTACGGGATCCCCGGCCAGAGCCCCGCCGACCTCGAGGCGGATCTCGGCGACGCCCTCGCGCTCGAGCGGGAGCACCTGTCCTGCTACGAGCTCGAGGCCAAGCCGGGAACGCGCTTCACCCATGCCTGGGGAGAGGAGCTCGGCCGGCAGGCCGACGCGATGGAGGACTACTTCGAGCGCGTCGTCGCCACGCTGACCGGTGCGGGCTACCGCTGGTACGAGACGGCCAACTTCTGCCGCGCGGACGACCTTCGCGACCTCCGCTCGCGGCACAACCTCGGCTACTGGCTCGGCCACGACTACCTCGGGCTCGGAATGGGCGCGGTCTCCACAATCGACAAGCGGCGTTGGCGCACGACGCCACAGCTCGGGCGGTACCTCATGGCGCTCGCCGCAGGGCGGCGGCCGGCGCGCGAGCTCGAGGAGCTCGACGGCGACGTCCGCGCGCGCGAGCGCGTGATGCTGGGCCTCCGCCTCGACGAGCCGCTGCCGCTCGCCGGACTGCGGCATGCGCTCGACGCGACGGGTCTCACCCGGGTCGAGAAGCTCGGCCTCGCCGAGCAGACCGAGTCGACGCTCACGCTCACCGAGCGCGGCCGCTACCTCGGCGGCGCCGTCACCGTCGAGCTGCTCGCGTGAGCGCCGCCGCTGGGGGCTCCGCGCGGGCGGCTAAAATTCCCTGCAAATGAGCGTCGATCTCCAGCTCACTACGCGCCAGCAGGACATCCTGCGCCGCGTCGTCGAAGAATTCGTCGCGACCGGCATGCCGGTCGGCTCGAAGACGCTCGTCGAGAAGGCGGGCGTCACGGCCGGTCCGTCGACCGTCCGCGCCGAGCTCGCCGAGCTCGAGTCCCTCGGGCTGCTCACGCATCCGCACACGTCGGCGGGCCGCGTGCCGACCGAGCGCGGCTACCGCATCTACGCCGACGAGCTGCTGCGCCGCAACGATCCGCAGCCGTCGGTGTTCGCGCTCGACCTGCACACGAAGCAGACCGAGGTCGAGGCCGCCCTCCAGGCAACGACCGAGATGCTCTCGAGCGTCACGAAGCTGCTCGCACTCGTGTCGGCGCCGCCGCTCCAGGCGACGACCGTCGTCCGCGTCGAGGTGCTTCTGCTCCAGCCCGAGCTCGTGATGGTCGTCGTGATCACGTCTGCCGGGGGCGTCACGAAACGCAACTTCCACTTCGACGAGCCGGTCGACTCCGGACTTGCAAAGTGGGCGGGCGAGTACCTCAACGAGACGGTGGCGGGCCTTCAGCTTGGCACGGCACTGCTGCGCGGGCGCTTCGAGGACTCCGGGCTGCGGCCTGGCGAACGCGCGTTCCTCGCTGCGCTGCGTCCCGCGTTCACCGACATCGTCTCGGCGGAGCAGCGGCTGTACGTCGGCGGCGCCGCCGACCTGCTCGGCGAAGTTCGCACGGAAGAGCTCGACGCGTACCGGAGCCTCTTCGAGCTCGTCGAGAAGCGCGCCGCGCTGATCGAGGTGCTCGGCGACTCGACGCTCGAGCCGCGGCGGACGTTCGTCCGCGTCGGCCACGAGCTCGAGCATCCCGCGCTCACAGAGATCGCGCTCGTCGGCGCGTGCTATGGGCTCGTCCATCGCGCGCTCGGCGCTGTCAGCCTCGTCGGTCCGGTGCGAATGGACTACGAGAAGGCGCTCGGCGCCGTGCGCTCCGCCGCGACCGAGCTGTCGCGTTTCGTCGAGTCGATCTACGACGAGCGCTAGTGGCCGCGTCCGCGAGTACGGTTGTCTGCCCGTGCGGCTGCAAACCGGCGCATGGCCGCGTCCTCGGGTTTCCCGATAGTTGGACTATCGGGAAACCCTGCGTCCTTGCTCTGCTTGGTTTTCGCGCGCCCGGCCAGGAACGAACTCACGGACGCGGCCACTAGTGGCAACAGCAGAGCGCGACTACTACGAGCTGCTCGGCGTCAGCCGCGACGCCAGTGAGTCGGAGATCAAGAAGGCGTTCCGCGCGCTCGCGCGGGAGCTTCATCCCGACGTCTCCGACGCGCCCAACGCGGAGGAGCGCTTC
>Ga0307310_10000043_pt1 | contig 28276 bp, 21 predicted proteins | sample ER_DNA_197_FD_194502 | JGI IMG/M metagenome (GOLD analysis project Ga0307310, IMG submission 194502) | Bulk soil microbial communities from the East River watershed near Crested Butte, Colorado, United States - ER_DNA_197 | ecosystem: Environmental > Terrestrial > Soil > Floodplain | place...
CGGCGAGTATTACCGCGCGCAGCACACCGGCGGCAACTCGCAGAGCGCGACCGGATACGTGTTCCAGGCCGAGTATCTTCAGGCCGGCGGCAACCCTGTCTACGACGCGCAGGGGGTCCCGATTCCGGTCTGGACGCCCGGCGTGTCGCGCGTGCAGAACTGGATTTCGACCATCGGCGCCGTGCTGAACATCAACACGACGTCGCTCTTCGTCCAGGACCACTGGCTCGTCACGCCGAAGGTGACGGTCGATGCCGGCACGCGGTTCGAGATGGTCAAGAGCAACGCGACCGGCGACATCGTGACGGTGGACACCAACACGATTGTGCCGCGACTCGGCGTGTCATTCGATGTCGAAGGCAACGGCCGCACGGTGGTCCAGGCGACGTACGGGCACTACGCAGGGAAGTACAGCGAGGCGCAGTTCGGCTCGAACACTGACGTCGGCAACCCGAGCCGCGTGACCTACGGCTACACGGGCCCTGCCGGCCAGGGACGCGATTTCCTCCCAGCCTTCAGTCTCGCAAATTACGGCACCGTCATCAGCGGCTCGTTCCCGACCGCCAACATCTTCGTCGCCGACGGCGTGAAGTCGCCGATCGTCAAGGAGTTCACCCTGGGAGTGGGGCGCGATATCGGCCAGCGCGCAAACCTCAAGGCGACGTATCAATTCCGCACGTGGTCGGGCTTTCTCGAGGACTTCATCCAGTTGTCGAACGGCACCGTCAACGTCAACCGCAACGGCGCGAATATCGGACTGTTGACGAAAGTACTCTATGACAACACGGACGCGATCGACCGCGAGTACCAGGCCCTGCTGCTGCAGTCCAACTACCGGATGCGCACCAACGTCTCGCTCGGGGCGCATTACACGCTGCAGATCAAGAACAACGGGAATTCGAACGTCGAGGCGGCCAATCAGCCGGGTATCACCTCGCCGGCCGACGACTACCCGGAAATCCTCGGGCCGGCCATCGACCGGTACGTGCCGGAAGGACGCCTCGCGGATTACCAGCGCCACAAGCTGCGCGTGTACGGCACGTACACTCAAGACATGGGACGGTTCGGGGCCGTTGACGTCTCTCCAATCTGGCGCGTCAACTCCGGTCAGGTCTTCAGCTATGTGGCGAACAGCGTGCCGCTCTCGGCCATTGAGCTGGCCCGCAACCCGGGATATCCGGCGAACGACATCAACGCCAGCACCGCCTACAACCTCTATTTCGGCGAGCGCGGCCGCGGCGACTTCCTGGGGTACGGTCTCCTCGATCTGTCGATCGGCTACGGCATCCCCGTCTGGAAGGCTGCCCGGCCGTGGATCAAGGTCGAGATCTACAACGTGCTGAACAACAACAAGCTCATTCAGTGGGACACGACGGTGACCCCCGATGCAGCCAGCCCGAAGGACGCCAACGGGCTCGCCACCGGCTTCGTTCAGGGAGCGAACTTCGGCAAGGCGGTCAACGACAACCAGTTCCCGCAGCCGGTCCCGGGCACCAACGGCGGGCGACTGTTCCGCGCGGCATTGGGCATCCGCTTCTGATCACCGTCGAGGAATCGGCAAGACGGGCGGGACCTTCCCGCCCGTTTCAATCTCCGTGCAAATTATCTTTTTGTTAGGAAACGGAGCCACTATCGGTGACGTAGAGGCTCGGCTCCATGAGAAAAATGAAAAAAGAGACGACCTTCTTCTTGACAGCCTCTTCTGTAGAGGTTAGGGTACCCTCTTTTCAAGAGGGTCTTTTGCATATGTTGCCCCGCCGGCTTCCCAGACCGGCGTTTGGTCCGGGAAGAGAAGTGGCTGCGCGTCCGCGGCCGGCCCTTCTGCCTGCTCATCTACGCGCGGAATGGGACGCCGTCCGCCAGGGACAACACAATTTCCTGCTGGTCGGAACCGCGACCACCACAAAAGAGATACTCGCCGCGATGAAGCCGGACCTTCGCGAGCCGCTTCAACAGTACAGCCCGAAGGCGGGCCTTCCAGTGCCGGAGCCGATCGACGGCACCCTGGTTTTGCTCGAGGTCGACAGGCTGGACGGAAAACAGCAGAAGCAGCTGCTTCGATGGCTGGAGCAGTTCGAACAGCGCGCGCACGTGCAGGTCATCTCAACGACCTCCAGGCCGCTATTCTCGCTTGTGAAAACCGGCAGGTTTCTCGTGGAGCTGTATTACAAGCTCAACGTCGTGCGGATGGACTTGAGCGGTTCGACGAGCGCGCGTCGGAACGCACTGCCTGTCGCCTGAGAATCTCTCGAAAAGCAGTTCTCCCCTATCGATCGGTCGAACGCCGGCCGCCCCGCGGGATCTGCCGCCGCTCGAGCGCCGTGACATTCCGTCGATCGTGGGGCGGGAGCGTGGCATGCACGTAGGCCGCGAGCGCGCGGGACATTCGGTTCGACCGCTCGTAAAACGCCCCGGCCGCCTGCACTTCCCGAGCTAACACGAGATCGTCGTAGGTCGAATAGACAACACACCGTGTCTGTGCGGTGGCCATATGCACGAGGTGCAAGCCGTTATAGGCCTGGAGCCGCAGATTCGTAACGAGCAGGTCGGGTGGCTCGGAGGAGAGTAATCGGGCGCGGGCAGCTGCAAACTTGGAGAAGACTTCGACGTCAGCCAGAAAGCGCAGCGTGGTCTGCGCGGCACGCAGGTAGTCGACGTCCGGATCGACGATGAGGATGTCCTTGACATCCCGGGCCAGGAGGGCGCGCGGCCTCGTGAGATCGGCATCCTGCCGGATCTCTTTCATCCCAAACGGCGCGACAAACCGTCTGACCGGGGCGTGGATCGGCCGGAGATGGTCCCGTGACCGTTGCCGATTCCCTATCAAAACGACCAACTCCTGGCACCGACGACCGCTGACATTCATGACACCCCCGGTCTCACGCCATTTGGAGGGGGCACGTCGATGTGAAAAAGCGCCCCTCAGTGGTCTAAAGGGTGTCGGCGTCGCCGATAGATATAGGCCTCCCGAAAAATAGTTGGGTCTGGGATAACATGCCGCCGTGCGATTCGTCTGCGCTCGGCTTGGCCATGGTGTTCTGGTCCTGCTCGGCGTGTCCGCCCTGTCTTTCCTGCTGGCGGAAGTCGCGCCGGGAAGCTACTTCGACGAGCTCAGGCTGGACCCGCGCATCTCTCCAGCGACGCTTGCGGCCATGCGCGATCGGTACGGCCTAAACCAGTCTCTGCCCGAGAAATACCTCGACTGGCTGCGGTCGATCGCCCGGGGAGAAATGGGGTTCTCCGTGGCCTACAACGGCCCGGTCGCCCCGTTGCTGTGGCCGCGTGTCCGCAACACGCTGCTTCTCACGGTGCCCGCGACCTTGCTCGCCTGGCTGATCGCGGTCCCCGTGGGCACGTGGGCAGCCAGCCGGAAAGGTGGCTGGGTAGACCACCTTGCCGCCGGCGTCACGACAGCGCTCCTCGGTGTCCCGGATCTGCTGCTCGGCCTGGGTTTCCTGTTGCTGGCCGTGCGCAGCGGGTACTTCCCGACCGGTGGAATGGCGTCGATCGGCTTCGAACAGCTTGCTCCGTGGCAGAAGGCGAAGGACATCCTGTCTCATTTCCTCCTGCCCGTCACGGCGCTGACCCTGGTGAACCTGCCCGTACTGGTCCGGCACGTTCGCGCGAGCCTCCTCGACGTCCTCGAAGCGCCGTTTATCCAGGCGGCCCGGGCGACAGGCGTTCCCGAGCGGCGGCTGCTGTTTCGCCACGCGTTGCGTGCCGCGGCGAACCCGTTGATCTCGCTGCTCGGACTTTCCGTCGGGGGGCTGCTCAGCGCGTCGCTCGTTGTCGAAACGATCATGAGCTGGCCCGGACTCGGTCCGCTCCTGCTCGAAGCGGTGACCGCACGTGATCTCCATGTGGTGGTCGCGGCCGTCACCTGCTCGACTGTTTTACTTATCGTCGGAAACCTGTTCGCCGACGGCCTGCTCTACCTCGCCGACCCGCGCATTCGGCCAGGGCGGGCATGGCGGGCATGGCGGGCATGATTGTTCAGAGCGGTCGATTCGCCCTTGTCGCGCTCGGCATTCTTTATCTGGCGACAATATGCGCCGGGTTTCTCGCTCCGTACGACCCGGTCACACAGAACCGCGAGCTCGCTTTCGCTCCTCCCACTCGGCTCCATTTCGTGGATTCGGCAGGCACAGTGCATCTGCGGCCGTTCGTGTACGGACTGGCGGGTGGTGTCTATCCCGTGCGCTTCTTCCTGCAAGGCGTGCCTTACCGGATTGGCGGAATATTCAAGGGCGACCGTCATCTCGTCGGAACCGACGGGCCGCCAAGCCTTTTTCTGTTAGGCACTGACGCATACGGGCGCGATCAGTTCTCCCGCTTTCTGTACGGTGGACAGATCTCACTCTTCGCCGGGCTGTTGGGCGCAAGTCTCTCGGTCGGAGTCGGTCTGGTGCTCGGAGGGTTGGCCGGGTTTTTCGGGGCATGGATCGACACGACGATCATGCGAGTGGCAGAGATCTTTCTCGCTGTGCCGTGGTTTTATCTTCTTTTTGCGGTGAGGATGGCGTTACCGTTGCAACTTGAACCGTCGCAGGCGTTCCTGATGATCCTCGCGGTCATCGGCCTGGTCGGTTGGGCGCGGCCGGCGAGGCTCATCCGCGGTGTCGTCCTCAGCGCAAAACTGCGCGATTACGTCGTGGCGGCGCGAGGCCTTGGCGCCACGGATGCATATCTCCTCCGGCGGCACGTGCTGCCGCAGGTACTGGGGATCGCCTTGACGCAGGCCGCCTTGCTGACGCCGCAGTACATTCTGGCCGAGGTCACCTTGTCGTTCTTCGGTCTCGGCGTAGGAGAACCGGTGCCGAGCTGGGGAAACATGTTGGCCGTCCTCCTTCGCTACGACGTGTTGTCGTCGTACTGGTGGATGTTCGTGCCCGGATTGGCGTTGGTCCCGGTGTTTCTGCTGTACTACGTGCTGGCCGATGCCCTGCACCAGCGGGCAGCGGCCTTTACGGTGTAACTCGGTGGAGCGCTAACTCGGTGGAGCGCGAACAATCAACCCCGCGATGTCGGAGATCATGACGAGTCGAGTTGCCGGGCTGACTCTCGCGCTGAGCCTGCTCGCGATCGCGGCACCCGGCCACGCGTCGCAGCAGTCGTCCGCCACCACGGAGTGGCTGATCTCTCGTGCGGAAGTCGGGCGCTCGGGCGGGCAGCTGGTGGTCATCGAGCGCGCCGAGCCGAGAACGTTCAACCCCGTAATCGCGATCGACAGCCCATCCAAGGACGTCGTCTGGCGCATGATGGCGGACCTGATTCACATCGACCGCGAAACGCAGCAGAGCGAACCCGCGCTGGCCCGCTCCTGGACGGTTTCGCCTGATGGGCGCCGGTTCAGGCTCATCCTGAGGCGCGGCGTTCGTTTTTCCAACGGCGATGCCTTCGATGCCGACGATGTGCTGTTTTCGTTTCAGGTTTACCTGGACGAGAAGGTCGCGTCGCCGCAGCGAGATCTCCTGATCGTCGGGGGCCAGCCGATCGCCGTGCGGAAACTCGACCAGTACACGGTTCAAGTCGATTTGGCTGAGCCGTACGCCGTCGCCGAGCGCTTGTTCGACGGCATTGCGATGCTTCCTCATCATGTTCTCGAAACGCCCTACAAGGAAGGCCGCCTGAGGGAGGCTTGGGCGCTCGGAACGTCGGCGCAAGGGTTCGCCGGGTTGGGACCCTTTCGCTTCAGGGAACATCTGCCCGGGCAGCGAATCACCCTCGAGCGGAACCCTTATTATTGGAAAACGGATCGTGCAGGCAATCACCTGCCATATCTCGATACGCTCGTGTTCGTGTTCGTGCCGAGCGAAGATGCGCAGGCCGTCCGATTCCAATCGGGCGAGGCCGACATCACGACGCGTTTGAGCGCCACGAATTTCGACGTCCTCTTGAGAGATCAAGGCCGCCGCAACTATGAGCTGATCGACCGCGGCCCCGGACTCGACTACACCTTCCTGTTCTTCAACCAGAACAACCTGGCGGAAAAGGGGCCGGCGGCGATTGCACGAAAACAAGCATGGTTTCGCCAGCTGCCGTTCCGGCAGGCGGTTTCGCTGGCGATCGATCGCGAAGGGATCGTACGTCTGGTCTATCGAGGACGAGCCACCCCGCTCTGGGGTCATGTCCCGCCGGGCAACAAGCTGTGGGTGAACCGGTCGCTGCCAAAACCCGCCCGGTCGGTCGAGCGCGCGCGCCAACTGCTCCGGACGGCCGGCTTCTCGTGGAACGCCGGCGGCGCGCTGCTCGACAAAGAGGGTCAGCCCGTCGAGTTCACGATCGTCACCAGCGCCGGAAACACAGAACGGGTCCAGATCGCGACTATCATTCAGGACGATCTGAAGCAGATCGGCATGCGAGTCGGTGTGGTGACGCTCGAAAATCGCGCCCTCCTCGACCGGCTCTTGACGACGAGCGACTACGAGGCGTGCGTGCTCGGCCTGGGTGCCGGCGACGGGGATCCCGCCAGCGAGATGAATGTCTGGCTTTCGAACGGAGCCACCCATCTCTGGAATCTCGGCGAGCGCGAGCCGGCTACCGCATGGGAAGCTGAGATCGACATGTTGATGCGGCGGCAGCTCGTGGTCCGCGATGTCCAGCTCCGAAAGCGTCTGTACGACCGCGTGCAGGAGCTGGTCGCACAGAATCTGCCCATCATCAGCCTGGTCAGCCCGAGCGTGCTCGCCGGCGCGACGAAGGGACTGGGCAATTTGCGGCCGACGATTTTCGACCATCACGCGCTTTGGAACGTAGAGGAACTGTACTGGCGCGGGAGGCCGCCGTCCGGTGCGCCGCAACCGCGATGAGACACCCAAAGCACGACTCGCGCGCCGACTCCGGGGCCCGGACGTCGCGTGGACGGACGCGCGCCTCATCGGCGCGTGCCTGAATGGCAACGAGCTCGCCTGGTCCGCCCTGATCGAGAAGTATCGGAACCTGATTTATTCCATTCCGCTGAAGTACGGCGCCAGCCCCGATGATGCGGCCGACATTTTTCAATCGGTGTGCCTGGAGTTGTTCTCCGAACTGCCGCGTCTTCGCAAGAAGGCGGCGTTTCGCAGCTGGCTCATCACGGTGACCGCGCATCAGGCGTACCAGTGGAAGCGCAGGACGCGGCGCCGCGCAGAAGACGAGCTGACGCCGGCAGACGAAGAAAAGCTCGAGATGGATCCATCCCCCGACCTCATCGAACAGGTGGAGCGGGAACAGATGTTGCGCGATGCGATCGCACGCCTTCCCGCACGCTGCCGGGAAATGATCCGGATGCTGTTCTATCAGGAACCGCAGGTGTCCTATCGCGACGTCGCCAGGCAGCTTGGCCTTGCAACCGGTTCCATCGGTTTCATCCGGGGCCGTTGTCTCAAGCGTCTCCAACGCACGCTCGAGGAATCAGGCTTCTAAAGATATGACGCTGGATACGCTGATCGGGCATCTTGCGGAAGTCAGCACGTCGCGCGCGCGCGTGAGCTTTCTTCGCCGGCACCGCGAGCTCCAGGAGCCGGCCGTTGTCGAACAGCTGTATGCCCATGTCGTGCGGCTCGCCCGGGTCGACCTGCAGCAGGCCGACCGTCTGGCCCACGCGGCGACATGGCTGGCTGACATCCTCGAAGACGAGGGCGCCCGCGCGCAGAGTCTACGCGCGACCGGTCACGTGTTGTTCATTCGAGGCAAGTACAAGGAAGCACTCGAACATTACAACGCGGCGGTGAAGCTCTTTCGTCGTGCCGGAAGAGAAGTCGACGTGGCACGGACGCTGAACGGCGGCCTTCAAAGCCTGATTTCCCTCGGCAAGTACGACGAGGCGCTCGAATGGGCCCGGCAGGCGCGCGTGCTTTTCGAGCGGCATGGGGTCGCGCTCGGCCTCGGCCGTCTCGACAGCAACGTGGCCAACATTCTGTATCGCCAGGACCGGTTCGACGAGGCCCTGGCGCTGTATGACCGCGCTCACCGGCAACTCGCCGCCAATGGCGAACCGCAAGACGTGGCGGCGGTGTTGAGCAACATGGCGGTCTGCTACATCAACCTGAATAATTTCGAGAAAGCGCTGGCAACGTATCACTCCGCGCGGGCGTATTGCGAAAGCCACGAGATGCCGCTGCTCGTCGTGCAGGCCGACTACAACATCGCTTACCTCTACTATCTGCGCGGTGAATACACGCGTGCGCTCGATTTCTACCGCACCGCGCAGGAACAGAGCGATCGGGCCGGCGATGCGTATCACAGCGCACTGTGCGATCTGGATCGCTCGGAGATGTACCTGGAACTGAACCTCAGCGAGGAAGCGGGCGAGCTCGCCGAACGGGCTCTCGCACGCTTCGGCGCGCTGCGCATGGTGTACGAAGAAGCGAAGGCCGTGACGAACCTCGCCCTCGCCACCAGTCGACAGGGCGATGTCCGCCGCGCGCGCAGACTATTTGCTCGTGCCCGCCAGCTGTTCGTCCGCGAAAAAAATAAAGTCTGGCTCGCGCTCGTTGACTTCTATGAGGCGTTGGTGCTCTATCGGGATGGACAGCACGTCAGGGCCCGGCGGCTCGCGGAGCATGCTCGACAGCTTTTCGCCCGGGCGTCCGTGCCTGCAAGGGCCGCCTTTTGTGATCTGCTCCTGGCGCGCCTCGAGCTTCAAGCCGGCAATCTGCAAGCGGCCGAGAATGCCTGTCGCGCGGTCTTCGAGAGGACCGCAGCGGCGGCGACCCCGATTCTGACCTATCAGTCGCATTTCGTGCTCGGCCTCATTCGCGAGGCGCAAGGCAATCGCCACGCTGCCTTCGAGGCGTTCCAAAAAGCCCATCGCGCCCTCGAGCATCTGCGCAGCCACCTGCAGGGCGACGACCTCAAGATCGCGTTCCTGGAGGACAAGCAGGCGGTGTACGAGAGCCTCGTTTCGACGTTGCTCGCTCCTGGACCCACGCGCGGGCAACTGGAGGCCGCGTTCGGCTACATCGAAAACGCGAAATCGCGCAGCCTGGCCGATCTCATCGCCTTTCGCGCGGCGTCTCTTGCGCCGCGCGTCGCGGGAAAGACGATGGACGGCGTGCCCAAACTGCGCCAGGAGCTGAACTGGCACTATCGGCAGCTCGAACTGGAGGAGTCCAGGCGCGAGAAAGGCTCTGTGCGGCGGGTGGAAGGCCTGCGACATCGGGCTCACGCCCTCGAAAAACAGCTGAGCAGATCGCTCGACGAGCTCCGGCGCACGGACGAAGAGTTCTCGACGCTCCAGAGCGGTTCGTCATTCGGCGTGAAGGAGATTCGCTCGAGCCTCGGGGGCGACACCGTTCTCCTCGAGTACTACCAGGCGCGCGGGCAAACCTACGTCTGCGTTCTCGGGCAGGACCGACTCGACATCGTGCCTCTAGGGCCGATCGCCCGAGTGCGGAATCACATGCGGCTGCTGCAATTCCAACTCTCGAAGTTCCGTCTGGGGCCCGAATACGTCGGCGCGTTCGGCGAACAGCTCCAGGCAGCGACTGACGCTCATCTTCGCGAGCTTCATGAAGCGCTGATCGCGCCGATCCGCCATCGCCTTCACGCCGCACACCTGGTCGTCGTGCCCCACGACGTGCTGCATTTCCTGCCGTTTCACGCGCTGTTCGACGGCGAGCGCTATCTGATCGACGAGTTCTCCCTGTCCTATGCGCCGAGCTCGAGCGTTTATCGCCTGTGTTGGGCGAAGGAGGCCAGTTCGAGCGGACCCGCACTGATTATGGGCGTTCCCGATGCGTCAACGCCGTTCATCGTCGACGAAGTTCGAGCCGTCGCAAGCGTTCTCCCGAATCCGCACGTCTTCATGGGCCCTGAAGCGACAGCCGGTCAATTGCAGCGGCACGGTGCGGAGAGCCGGTTCGTGCACGTGGCTACGCATGGAATGTTTCGCCGTGACAACCCGATGTTTTCGTCCATTCGGCTGGGCGACGGCCCGCTGAGCGTTTATGACCTGTTTGAACTGCGCCTCCCGGCGGAACTCGTGACATTGAGCGGCTGCGGCACCGGTCTGAGCGTCGTCGTCGGGGGAGATGAGCAACTCGGACTCGTCCGCGGGCTGCTGTATGCGGGCGCACGAGCCGTGTTGCTCACGCTGTGGGACGTCGACGACAGCAGCACAGCCGACTTCATGAAGGAGTTTTATGGACGCCTGCAGAATGGCTGGAGCAAGGCGCGAGCCGTGCAGGAAGGGATGCGGCAGCTTCGACATCGCTACCCTCATCCATTTTATTGGGCACCCTTCGCCCTGATTGGAATTTAGGTTTCTTCTCCAAAATCGGTCCGTGCCTATATTTTCCGAGCCGTCCCGCACCCTTCATGTACCAGAGGACGAAAGCCCCTCCCCGGCTGGAACGAACTTATGAAGCATTTCAGTATTTGGCAATGGACGGATTTCGCGCGCGGCCTGGTTGAATCCGGGGCCGCCCGTTCGGCGATGGAGACGCATCTGTCTTCCTGTCGGCGGTGTGAACGACAGGTAAACGTGCTGCGCGCCGTGGCCGTTACCTCGCGGGCCGACGCCGGCTACGAGCCGCCAGAACGCGCCATTCGGTATGCGCAGGCGATCTACTCACTGTACGCGCCTGAAAAAGTCAGTCTCCCGCGGTTGCTCGCACGACTCGTGTACGACAGCGGCCGCGCGCCGTTGACCGTCGGGATGCGGGCACAGAGCCGCCTTTCGCGGCATGTGTTGTACGAGGCTGGAAGCTATTCCCTCGATGTACAGGTCGAGCATCAGCCGGGTACTGGTCTGGTCAGCCTGACAGGCCAGCTGGCCGACCGTAACAAGCCGGCGACGAGCACAGCTGACCTGCCCGTGCTCTTGATGGACCGAAAACGCCTGATGAGCCGCACGCTCAGCAACCGTTTGGGGGAGTTTCATCTGGACTACATTCCGACGCGTCACCTCCGCTTGCAGGTCCCGATTCCAGCAGCCAGAAGGCGCCTGGAAGTCTCATTGAGTCAGCTTTTTACCGGCTTGGCTGCTGGCGCGCGGCCGGCCAAAGTCCCGTCCCGCCCTGGAACCCGCCGGAGGCGCCCAAAAGGTAAATAATAGATTTTTCTGAAAACCCACCTCATCTTGCGATAACCTTCCACTTTCGCACCGGCTCGTCCGTGGGCCGGTTGTGTCTCGATCGTCATTCTTGAAAAAAAGTTGTCTCGTCCGCTGGGAGCGTGGGTGTGGTGTCGATGTGTAGGATTCGTTCGCTGATGGGACGCCGGCTCGCGTGGTCCACCTTTGCGGTTGTGAGCATCCTTGTGTGCGCCGAGACCAGCCGACCGGTCCGAGCGCAGCAGGCGCTTGCCGTCCCGAGCAATGAATTCATTCTGCGGGCGCCCGCCGCACTCATCCAGAGCATCGCCGCGCGACATGGCTTGACGGTCATCCGGCGGCTCGACGGCCAGGACGTATTCCTGGTCAGCAAGACTATCAGCCCGCTCGGCGGCGGTTTGAACAACCTGAACGGCGATAACGGACTCGACAATGGAATCGACGCTGTCGATGCCGACCCCGACGTCGTGCATTTTGAACAGAACGCCGCGGTCGTCACGCCCGAAGTCGCTTCGGGGATCAACCTCAACGGATCGGTTGTCTCGATACTGGACGCCCTCTCCGATCGGAGTCTCGTCAACTACTTCGACGATCAGGTCTGGACCCGTTATGTCAGCCAGCCGGCGACCGACGCAATACGTCTTTCGGCAACCCACGAGGCGACGGGCACAGGCGCCGGCATTGTCGCGATCATCGACACCGGTGTCGATCCGAATCATCCGGTGCTGGCCGGCTCGCTCGTGCCGGGGTACGACTTCATTCACGAGACGGCAGGCACGGCATCGGAATGGACCGATCTCGACGGATCGGTCGTTTCAATTCTCGATGGGTCGGTCGTTTCGATTCTCGATTCACGGTCGGTCGTCTCGCTGAATGGCTCGACGGTGGCGATCCTGGATCAGAACACGGCGGCCGCGCTCGGCTCCACAGTCCTGCCGCGCGCCTTTGGCCATGGGACGATGGTTGCAGGCCTCGTGCATCTCGTGGCGCCGACGGCCCGCATCATGCCGCTGAAGGCTTTCAAGGCTGACGGCACGTCCACCGTCTTCGATGTCGTTCGCGCGATCTACTACGCGGTCGATCACGGCGCGCGCGTCATCAACATGAGCTTCAGCGCAACGGCGTCGTCTCCAGAGATTACACACGCGATCAACGTCGCCACCAGCCGCGGGGTGATTTGCGTGGCATCTGCCGGCAACCTGGGCCAGGAAGTGCTGGTCTATCCCGGAGCGCTGCGCAATGTCCTGGGCGTTGGATCCACGAGCAGCACCACTCCGCCCGTTCGGAGCTCCTTCTCCAACTACGGAGATGCGCTTGTCAGCTTCGGCGCACCGGGTGAAGGAGTGATCACCACCTATCCGGGAGGGCGCTATGCGGGCGCGTGGGGAACGTCCTTCAGCGCCCCGCTGGCCTCGGGCGGAGCCGCGCTGCTGTTGCAGGTCGATCCGTCGTTGAACCAGGCGAAAGCTTCGGAGCTCCTCGGAAAAGCGGATCAAATGCAGGGCGGGATGGGCACGGGCCGATTGAATCTTTCGAACGCGGTTCAAACGGCGTCCGACACGACGGCGCCGGCCATCACCATGATCACTCCCGCCAGCGGCGCGGGCCTCTTCGGGAGCGTGCTCGTATCTGCCTCCGCCTCCGACAACGTCCGTGTAACGGGCGTCACGTTTCTTCTGGATGATCACCCGCTCGGTGCTGAACTGACCGCCGCACCCTACGAGCAGGCATGGACGACGACGACGGTGCCCAACGGGACGCATGTGCTGACGGCGATCGCGCACGACGGCTCGGGCAATCAGAGCTCGAGCATCATCAACGTGACAGTCTCGAACGATACCGCGCCACCCAGTGTGACGCTGACGAATCCGACTGCCGGCGCAACACTCGGCGGAACCGTGACGGTCATGGCGACCGCTTCAGACGATTTGGAAGTCTTTGGCGTGCTCTTCACCCTGGACGGAGTGCCGCTCGGTGCCGAGCATACGGTGGCGCCGTATGCCGTGACCTGGACCACTACGACGGCGACGAACGGGCCGCACACCCTCGCGGCCATCGCGCGCGACGGGGCGGGTCACCAGGCAACCGCGAGCGCCAGCGTGACGGTAGCGAACGACTTCGCAGCGCCGACGGTGACGCTGACCAGCCCGGTGGCCGGGACAACGCTGAACGGGATCGTGACCGCAAGAGTCACGGCGTCGGATGACGTCGGGGTCGCCGGGGTGCAGTTCAAAATCGATGGCGCGCCGATGGGCGCCGAAGCGACGGCCGCGCCCTACGAGCTGGTGTGGAACACCGCGGACGCGGTCAACGGCACGCACACGGTGACGGCCGTGGCGCGCGACGGCGCCGGCCACGAGACGGCGGCGAGTGCGGTCGTCACTGTGGCGAACGATTCACGAGCGCCCACTGTGGCGCTCGACACGCCAACTGACGGCGCGACGGTCGCGGGGGTGGTGGGATTGATTGCGACGGCGTTGGACGACGTCGGCGTCGCCGGCGTGCAATTCACGGTCGATGGCGCGCTGGTGGGCACTGAAGGTACGGGCGCGCCTTACGAAGTACTGTGGAACACGGCGGACGCGGTCAACGGCACGCACACGGTGACGGCCGTGGCGCGCGATGCCGCCGGCCACGAGTCGACGGCGAGTGTGCAGGTAGTCGTGATGAATGACCGCGCGGCGCCGACGGTGGCCTTGATGATTCCACCCGGCGCACGTTTGGACGGCGCGGCGACTCTCTTCGCGGAGGCGTCGGACGATATCGGCGTCGCCGGCGTGCAGTTCAAAATCGATGGCGTGGCGATCGGCACCGACGATGCCGACGCTCCCTACTCGGTAGTGTGGAATACCGCGAACGTCGCCAACGGTATGCACACGGTGACCGCGGTGGCCCGGGACAGGGCCGGCCACGAGACGACGACCAGCGCCGATGTGACCGTGGCGAATGACGCGGCGCCGCCGACAGTGGCGCTGACGAATCCGGCCGCCGGCGCGACACTCGGAGGCCTGGCGACTCTCGTCGCCGACGCATCCGACGATATCGGCGTCGTCGCCGTGCTGTTCAAGATCGATGGCGCGCTCGTAGGCATCGATACCGTCGCCCCCTACGAGCTGCTATGGAACACGGCGGACGCCTCGAACGGCACGCACATGGTCACAGCCGTGGCGCGCGACGCGGCCGCCAATGAAACGGCGACGAGCGCCGAGGTGGCCGTGACGAACGGCGACTCGACGCCCACGACGACGAACTAGCGCCCGCGCGTCATTTGGTCGCGCTCACCTCGTTCGATACCAGGCTTTCGAACGATGTCGCGTCGTACGCGGTCACCACGAAGTAATAGACATTCCCCGGCGAGAGACCGGTGACCGTATAGTTGATGGTGTTCCCTACGTTGTAGCTCGTCGAATAGACGCCACTGCTCGTCCCGACGTACACCTTGTATCCGGCAAGGTCCGACTCGGTGTTGGCGTTCCAGGCCAGCTGCACCGTCGCCAGCGGGTTGGATACGGTCACCGTGCGAGTCGCCGTGGCCGAATTACCCGCCGCATCCCACGCCACGGCCGTCAAGGTGTGTGTGCCCGCCGTCGCTGTCGTGGTATCCCAGGGCACCGAATACGGAGCAGCCGTGTCTTCGGGAGCTATCAGCACTCCATCGCGCTTGAACTCGACTCCGGCCACGCCGACATTGTCGGTCGCGGTCGCGCTGAACGTCGTCGTCCCTGAGACGGTGGCGCCAGCCGCGGGCGCCGTGATCGAAACAACTGGCAACGACGAGTCGACGGCGACGGTGGCGAAGGCGAAGTCAGGCGACAGCGCGAGGTTCCCAGCCGCGTCCTTTGAGCGCGCCCGGACGTGGTAAGTGGTATTGCCGGCGAGGGCACCCAGGATCACGGTGTGCGTCGTGACGAAGCCACCGTTCAGCGGGCTCGAGGTGCCGTACGCCGTGGTCAGCCCGTAGTCGACCTGCGAATCGCTCGCTTCGTTCGTCGTCCAATTGATCGTCGCCCCGGACGAAGTGATCGACGCCGCCGCGACGCCTGAAATCACCGGGGGCGTGATGTCCCCGTTATTCACCGTCACGGTCACGGCCGCCGATGTCGCCGTGTTGCCCGCCGCGTCACGCGCGACCGCCGTCAACGTGTGTGACCCTGTGGTCACCGGCGCCGTCACCGTCGTCGTCGCCGATCCGCTCGTGATGGTATTGGCCGTCGTCGTTCCATCCGCGATATTGGCCGCCGTCCCATCCAACGGGCTCGTGATCGCGATGCCCGCGTATTCGTGAAGGGCCAGCCGCTGGGCTACCGGCATCGCTCCGCCAAAACTTGCGGTAACCGTCGTGGCTCCCGCCAACGTGTTCGCGGCATAGAGAATCGCCAGACTCTGCCCGTTGACCGCGTCATACGCCGACGTGGCCACGCTATACGCATTCCCCCGCGTATCGGTCACGCTCACGGCGCTATTCCCCTGCCACGCGATCGCGACCACCACGAGATGGCCCGCGATGACATTGGCGCCCAAGGCTTGGGCAATGGTGGCGCTCGCCGAGTTACTCGTGGCTGTCGCGCCCTGAACGTACGCCGGCGTCCCCGCCGCCTTGAAGGCCGCCACCTGCGCAAGGTAATGTGCCGATGTACTGAAGGTCCACGTCGCCGCCACGGGCCCGGCGACCGTCTGGATCTTGTCCTCGCTGGTCATGTCTTCGCTGCCGCACCCGGGACACGAGAGGCTCAGCCGCTTGGTCAATCCGGGGCCTGGCGTCATCGTCATCGGAAGAACGATGACTTTCGTCACGCCGACGACCAGGTCGGCAGAGCCCAGGGTATTCCACGCGATCGCATACGGCGCCGCCACGTCTTCGGCCCCGAGCAGCGCGCCATCGAGCGTGAACTGCACACCCGCCACGCCGACGTTGTCGCTCGCGGTGGCAGCCACCGCGATCGAATTCGTCACTATCTCGTTTGCTGCAGGGGCTGTCAGGGAGACCGTCGGCGGCGTCGTGTCGCCTTGCGCGGCCAGTTGCATTGGAATGAACGAAAGCGCGGCGAGAAGTGCGAGGCCGAGGCCGAGGTCAAGACCGTAGACGTCGGCGCGAGCGCGAAGCTTCGAAAACATGGTGGCCCCCAGCTGTCAGCGGAGGCCCCCAATGCTTTCCGAGTGCGGTCCTTCGGTAACCTGGCGATCCGGTCGACGTGTGACCCGATCTAAAATTCCGTACCCGCCTCATGACGGGTTTGACTTCTGGAATCGGCAAGTGGTATGCCATCGCTGTAGGACGAATGCGGACATGGACCGCGCCTCGCCAGGCCAAGACATCGAAGTAAATTAGATCATTACGGTGCCCTACGGCCCTTCGCGGCGCTCTGCTGCGCGATTCTTCATTCGAGCTCATCACGCCACACCCCGTACGCAGATCAATACAACGCCCTTACATCGTGCACACCACGACCTCGACAGGCATTGTGCTTTTCAGCTCAAAGAACATCACGGACGCGAAGGGCTTGGAGATAACTTACAAAACTGGCAACATGTGAACCGACCATTCCTCGACAACTCGTCCGTAAATCCTTACAATGCGCGCTCATTCATTCCGCGCCTCACCTCGTCCCAGGGGGTCCCCATGCGCAGGTTCATCGGCGGCACTGGTGTGTGTCTTCTTCTCGCGACCATGTTTTTATCCGCGCAGAACGAGCAGTCGGTACCCACGCTCGACAACGAGATATCGGGCACCTGGTTCGTTGAACTGGCAAGCCCGCCCACGGTCGAGGGTACCGCCATCGCGACGCTCGAACGCGAAGAGGAAGGTTTTCACGCCGCCGCCGCGAGCGCAGGTGTGATGTACTCAGAGGGGCGCCACTTCCGAAAGCTGTGGAACGGACTCACGGTGCGCGCGTCCGCCGGCGACATTTCCAAATTGCGCGCGCTCCCTGGTGTGCAGTCGGTTTATCCAGTGGTCAAGATTGTCCTCGACCAGAGCGAGGAGCAGCCGGGTGAGGTCGCCGATCTCGTCACGGCGCTCAGGATGACCGGGGCCGATATCGCGCAGAGCGAGCTGGGATTGTCGGGAAACGGCATCACGGTCGCCGTGATCGACTCCGGCATCGACTACGACCATCCGGATCTGGGCGGCTGCTTCGGAGCCCCGTGCCGCGTCGAAAAAGGATTCGATCTCGTCGGTGACGCGTTCAACGCCGATCCGGCGTCCCCCGGTTACAACCCCACGCCGAACCCGGACCCGTTTCCCGACGACTGCAACGGCCACGGCACGCACGTCGCCGGCATCATCGGCGCCAACGGAGGGATCAAGGGCGTGGCTCCGCGCGCGAAATTGCACGCGTATCGCGTTTTCGGCTGTGCAGGAGCGACAACCGCCGACATCATCCTCGCCGCGATGGAAATGGCGCTGGACGATGGAGCCGATGTGTTGAACATAAGTATCGGGAGCGCGCTTCAGTGGCCGCAATATCCCACGGCCAAGAGCGCCGATAATCTGGTGAGGCACGGCGTCGTCGTCGTCGCGTCGATCGGCAATGAGGGAGCATTCGGGCTCTTCGCGGCCTCCGCCCCCGCTGTCGGCAGGAACGTCATCGGCGTCGCATCGTTCGACAACACGCACACCAACCTGCGCGCGTTCACCATCTCGCCGGACAATACGCCGGTCGGCTACATCGATGCGACGGGCGCGCCGGTTTCCCCCGCCTCCGCCAGCTTCCCGATGGCTCGAGCCGGCACGGCGACGTCTGTCGACGACGCATGTGGCGCATTCCCTGCGGGGAGTCTCGCGGGAAGGGTCGCGCTGATACGCCGGGGCACGTGCTCGTTCTACCAGAAGGCGTTCAACGCACAGACGGCCGGCGCCGCCGGCGTCGCCTTGTACGACACGGCCGGGGGCCCCAACCCGGCAACAGTCGCCGGTACTCCAGCCATCACCATTCCGGTCGTGTCGATTGCGTCAACCGGGGGTGCCTTGATCGCTGCGCGGCTCGCCGCGGGCGCAGTCACGATGACGTGGACGAACCAGCTGGCAAGTGACCCGAACCCCACTGCGAATCTGATTTCAAGCTTCTCGTCGTTCGGGCTTGCACCCGATCTCAGCTTCAAGCCCGACATCGGCGCGCCCGGCGGCTCGGTCCGATCGACGCTGCCGCTCGAACAGGGAGGATATGGAAACCTGAGCGGCACGTCGATGGCGTCGCCGCACGTCGCCGGGGCCGCCGCATTGCTGCTCGAAGCATGGCGTGGCGCCAGGCCACGAGAAGTCGAGGAGCGGCTGCAGAACACCGCGCGCCCGCACCTGTGGTTCGGAAACCCGGGCCTCGGCTTCCTCGACAACGTTCATCGCCAGGGTGCAGGCATGCTGGAGATCGACGACGCGGTGCTGGCGGGCGCGACCGTGTCGCCGAGCAGCCTCGCGCTCGGTGAAATCGCGGCCGGCACCGTCACAAAGACGCTCCACATTTCGTTGGCCGAGTCAGACGAGCGCCCTGGCGGGGATGACAAGCATGACGGGCACGAGGGGCACGAGGGAAAGGAGCGGGACGAAGACCACGGTCGCGGGCGCGGTCACGGGCGAGGTCATGGTCACGGTCACGATGACGACGAAGAGGGCGATGCCCCGATCACCTACACACTGGGCCATCAGCCGGCGCTTGCGACCGGCCCGAATACGTTCACACCCTCATTCTTCAATAGCTTCGCAACCGTGACGTTCAGCGTGCCGTTGATCACACTCGGGGGTGATGACGATGAGGAATCGGCCGTCGACGTGACGATTGCCCCGCCGGCCAACCCCTCCGCGCGTCTGTTTGGCGGTTACATCACTTTTACCCCGAGCGATGGCGGCACCGTGCTGCGCGTTCCATATGCCGGGTACAACGGCGACTATCAGGCGATCGTGGCGTTGACACCGACGCCGTTCGGCTTCCCCTGGCTGGCAAGGCCCGTGGGAGGGAGTCTATTCAATCAGCCAGGCGGAGCGGCCTTCACGCTCCAGGGCGGCGATGTCCCGTTCTTCGTCTTCCATCTCGATCATCAGGTGAGAAGTCTCACGCTGGAGGTCTTCGATCTGGCGACCGGCCTGTCGGCCGGCTTTGCCGATCTCGAGGAGTTCCTGGGCCGGAACAGCGCGCCGACCTCCTTTTTCGCGATCTCCTGGAACGGGACCACCATGCAACAAGCCGGCGGCACGGCGCAACCGGTGCCGAACGGCGCTTACCGCATCGAGATGTCGGTGCTGAAGGCGCTTGGCGATCCGCTCAACCCGGCGCACGTCGAGCGCTGGACGGCCCCGACCATCGTCATCAGCCGGCCGTGATCGCGCGGTTGGCCGCTCTTTATGACCCGTGTTCCGTTGAGCCGTACCAGGCCATCTTTTTGGGCCACGCAAATTTCAATCCCGGAGCAAACGCGGAGAACGTTTCCGAGGAGGTCATGTTCAACTCGTGGCAGGTCAGGCCCTCAGGTAATACGACCTGGGCGCTTGTCTCTTTGCCGTTTACCGGATTTCTCATCGGCTCCATCGTCAAACGCAGTTCGTCACCAAACGTGTAGCGACTCCTGGCGCCGTCGAGCTCCCATTCAAGAGAAACGAAAGAAGTGTCCAGCCACGTATCAATCGTCGCAGCAAAAATCGACCACGGCTTCCCGCCCATCTTTCCCCTGACGATCTGATCCAGTACGTGTCTCTGCTCTCTTGTCGCCTCCGAGGCTATCCAGACTTTTGCCACGCCGCCGCCGTTGTGGATGGCCTGCGGCCATTTCGCCATGAAGGCGAATCCAAGCCCGTCGAGGCGGACGTCGCCGCTCTTGCCATTCTTGATTCTGAGCGCCCATCCTCCCTCACAGAACCCCTGCGTCGGCGGAGCATTGAAATTGCACGGGCAACCCCAATCGCAGCTACAGGCACACATGATGTCTGCGTTGTAGCTCCATCCGGCAGGACGTGAGCGAGAAGACTTCTTCACTGTCGGGCGCGAAATCTGCGGAGCGTCGGTTCGATTTACGGGACGATGCTGCTCGAGCGGGAGGCGCCGCCTTCGACGCCAATCATCAGCTCCGGGCCATAGTTGTTGCCCTGGCAGACGTATTCGAACAGCTCGTTCGTCGGCGACCAGTTCTTGGTGTACCCGCTCGTCCAGGGTGCGGTGTACGCACCGGGATCGTCGATCGTCACCTCGTACTTCAACTGCTCGAAATTCGGGCGCGTCACCCGCTCGATCATGTGCATTTGATCCGTGTGCGGCAGCGCATCCCTGCTCATCCAGGCCCTTTCGTTGAAGCCGACCGTATCGATCACCAGCGTGTCGCCCTCGTAGCGGCCGATCGAGTGACCCAGATAGCTGGGAACCAGATCCTTGCCCGTCGGATGAGGCCGTCCGTCCATATAAATCGTTCGGAACGTATGGGAGCCGCCCTGCAGGAACAGATAGATGCGATCGCTCCCCGGCAGATTCAGCAACTCGACGCCGTATGCCGTCGCAAACGAACGCGGACCGGGAGAGGGCTTGCAGCGCGTGTATGGCTCGTCGGCAATGAACTTCGAATGGCGGTAGTCGAGGAGGGCTCGCGCCCACGGCTGAAGGGGAATGTCCTTGACGTCGATCGGGCCGGTTCGAAGGGCCCGGCCCAGAAGCACTTCATAGTTTTTCGGGTTGGTCGCCAGCAGTCCGCCACCGTCCCAGTTTCCCTTTTGACCGGGAGGCGCCCCGAAGTTCACGGTACCGTCGGGCCAGCGCGGCGTCGGCTTCGGTGGTCCGGCCGGGCGACGCGCGCCCCGCGCCGGCGCCGGTGCTTCGTCGTCCTGCGCGAGCGCGGGCACGGCGACAAGCGACAACACTGCGCACGCCGCCACCGTCCTCAAGCACGCGAGGATCAATCGATTTCGCACGCTGACCTCCATAAATACGGAACGATCCTACACTACCCGATCAATCATAGGAACCCGCAATGATCATTGATATCCACGGACACGTCACGGCCCCCGACAAGCTATACGTCTATAAAGCCAATATCCTTTCACATCGCGGCGCACACGGCCGCGGCTCCCCCGACGCCACCGACGACGACATCCGGGAGGCGCTGAACGCGCCGGTTTTCGGCGGATCCTCGCACCTGGCGCAGCTCCAGGAAGTGGGGACCGACCTGCAGATCATCTCGCCGCGTCCTTACCAGATGATGCACAGCGAGCAGGCCAAGATCGTTCAGTGGTACATCGAGGAGTGCAACAACATCATCGCGCGGCAGACCAAGCTCTATCCGAAGACCTTCCGCGGGGTCTGTGGATTGCCGCAAACGGCCGGCGTCAGCCCGAAGGAGTTTCTGCCCTATCTGGAGAAGATCGTGAAGGAACAGGGGTTTGTCGGGTGTCTCCTGAACCCCGATCCCAGCGAAGCGACGCGTACCGACGTCCCGCCGCTCGGCGATCGCTTCTGGTATCCCCTCTACGAAAAGCTGGTGGAGCTCGACATTCCCGGCCACATCCACTCCGCCGGCTGCCGTTCCGAGCGCCTCACCTACTCGCTGCACTTCATCAACGAGGAGAGCATCAGTGTCGTGTCGCTCCTGAACTCGACGGTGTTCAAGGATTTCCCGACCCTGCGGATCGTCTGCTCGCATGGCGGCGGGGCGATTCCGTACCAGTGGGCGCGCTTCGAAGCGAGCGCCCTCCGCCGAGGCATCCAGAGATTCTCCGAGCGCCTGCGCAACATCTATTACGATACCGTCCTCTATTCGAAGGACTCGCTGGCGCTCTTGATCAAGACCGTCGGCGCCGACCGCTGCATGTTCGGCACGGAGCGTCCCGGCGTCGGCACGGTCAAGGATCCGCGGACCGGCCGCTGGCTCGACGAAACCCGCTACATCATCGAAGACTTCGAATGGCTGAGCGATGCCGACAAGAAGCTGATCTTCGAAGATAACGCGAAGAAGGTGTTCAAACTCGACGTCGAAGGAGCATGAGCATGACGACCAGACGCACACGCTTCTCTGTGATGATCGCCGCGGCGCTTGCCGCCGTCAGTTGCGCGAAACAAGAGCAGTCGGCGCAACCGCAACCGGCGCAACTTCGCAAGATCACGATCAACTATCCCAACCGGAGCGGCTCGCAGTGGCCCCTGTTCCTGGCCAAGGAAGGCGGCTTCTACGAGAAGCAGGGCCTCGACGTCACGCTGAGCTTCGGCGTGCACCCGGCCGGCATCGCGATGCTCGCGAGCAACCAGGGCCAGATGGTCAACTCCTCGCTCGAGCAGATGATGCAGGCGGCGATGAAGGATGGCTCGCTGTCGCTCGTCGGGAGCTCGCTCAACCGCGGGACGTTCGCGCTGATGGCGGACAAGAAAATCAAAGACGTCAAGGGCCTCAAAGGGAAAAAGGTCGCCGTCAGCCAGGTCGGCGATGCGCCCTACGGGTATGTCGTGGCGATTCTCTCGAAGGCAGGCCTCTCCGACCGCGACGTGCAGTGGATCCCCGTCGGTCAGGGCGTCGCCGGCCGCGCCGCTGCGCTCACGAGCGGGCGCGCGGACGCCACGATCCTCACGGCCCCCGCCTACTTCAAGCTCGAAACCGACTACAACACGCTGGCCAACCTCGCGGAGCGCGAAGACATTTTTGCGTCGACCGCCTACACGATGGCCAAGAAGGAGCTGCAGCCCGACACCAAGCTCGCCGAAGCGCTCATCAAGGCGCACGCCGAAGCGATCAAGAAGTTCTACGAAGACAAGCCCGCGGCGGTCGCGGCGTACCTCAAGTACGATCCTGAGGCTGTGCCCGCCGAAGTCGATCGCACCTACGATCTCTACGCCAAGCCGCAGGCGTTCGAGCGCGTGCCGTATGTGCTCAAACCGGCCGTCGATGCGGTGGTCAACCAGCAGGCTGACCCGCAACTATCCGAACAGATGAAACAGTACGACTGGAAGCAGGTCATCGACAACAGCATCGTCGAGAAACTGGTCAAGGATGGGTTCTTCGTGCAGCTGTTCGGCGACAGTGTCACCGCAGAACAGGATCGGAAGGCGTCCCTGGCGTTTGGGAAATAGCGATTGGATGGCGGTTAAGCTTCAGATCGAACACCTGACCAAACGGTACCGGCTGGAACGCGAATCGAGCCAGGCGATGGCGTTGCAGGACGTCAGCCTGGCAGTCCACGACGGCGAATTCCTCGCCGTCGTGGGTCCGAGCGGCTGCGGCAAGACGACCCTGGTCAATATCATCGCCGGCCTGATGCCGTACGACGAAGGCGACGTCGCTATCGACGGCACACGCGTCAAAGGCCCGGGCACGGACCGGGCCATTGTCTTTCAACACCCGAGCCTCCTGCCGTGGCGCACCATTGCGGGCAATGTGCGATACGGCATGGAGATGCAGAAGCGCTTCGATGAGCCGACGATGAAGCAGCGCGCGGAGCATTTTCTGAAGCTCGTCGGCCTCGGCGGATTCGAAAAGCACTTCCCCGGCGAGCTGTCCGGCGGCATGCAGCAGCGCGTCAACCTGGCGCGCGCGCTCGCGTCCGATCCGGTCGTCCTGCTGATGGACGAGCCGTTTGCCGCCCTCGACGCCCAGACGCGCGAGTTCATGCAGTCCGAGCTGCTCAAGATCTGGACCAAAGCCCGCAAGACCGTGCTGTTCATCACCCATCAGATCAACGAAGCGGTGTACCTGGCCGACCGCGTCGCCGTCATGAGCGCGCGCCCGGGACGCCTGAAGGCGATCTTCGAGATCCCGTTCGGGCGTCCGCGGACGCTCGCGCTCAAGCGCGATCCGAAGTTCGTCGAGATCGAGGACCGCATCTGGCACCTCATCGAAGAGGAAGCGGATCGCCTGGGGATGCTGGAGGCCACGGAGGCATGAGCGAGCCGGCCGCGCGCCTCCATCAGTCGTTCTACGAGCGGCACGAGTCGCTCATCCTGGGCGGCGGATCGATCGTGCTGATCCTCGGCCTTTGGGAGGCGGCGTGGAAGGCCGGGGCGATTTCTCCGCTCTTCTTCAGCGGGCCGTCGGCCATTGCGAAACAAATGGTTTACGCGTGGACGAGGGGACATCTCAAGTCGGACCTCGTGTACAGCGGGACCAACTTCATTCTGGGGTTTGCAGCAGCCGTGGTGGCGGGCGTCACGCTCGGCATTCTGATCGGGTGGTACAAGAAATTACGCATGCTGCTCGATCCGACGTTGACGGCGCTATACGCGACGCCCCGGGTCGCGATGATTCCGCTCATCCTCATCTGGTTCGGCATCGGCATGTGGTCGAAGGTGTTCATCGTGTTCATCTCGGCCTTCTTCCCTGTGCTCGTGAACACGGTCGGCGGCATGCGCGCCATCGATCGCGACCTCCTGCGCGCCGCGCGCGCGTTCTGCGCGTCGGACTGGCAGATCTTCAAGACCGTCGCCATCCCCGGATCGGTGCCGTTCATCCTCACCGGCATCCGCCAGGGGGTCGCGCTGGGACTCATCGGGGTGGTGGTCGGCGAAATGTTCGGCGGCAGCGAAGGGATTGGCTTCATGGTGGCCTACGGCGGGCAAACGTTCGCGACCGACACGCTGTTTGTCGGCGTGGTCATCATTGCCGTGGCCGGCATCGTCCTGACCTGGATAGCGGAGCGCCTGGAACGTCGGTTCTCTCAATGGCGACCTGAACGGTAACGGACATTTCAAGAGGCATAACCACGGAGGCACGGAGGCACGGAGGAAATGCAGACGGCTCACAGAGCCACAGAAAAGACCTGGCCGCAACGCGGGTGCGATGCCGCAACGCGGCACCAGGCCACCGGACGTGGAACACAAGCGAATACCTCCGAATCGGCGCTTGTGTTCCCACGTCCGGCTGCCCGGGTAGCGGCCGGCGAAGCCGGCCGCATCGCACCCGCGCTCTTCGCATCTCTGTGCCTCGGTGTCTCTGTGGTTTTTTTCGTGAGATTCGTGTTCTTCGTGGTTTCGTGATTTCGTGGCGTACGAAAGGAATTCATGGCAGACATCGTCCTAGGCATGGGGGCTTCGCATGGCCCCCTTCTCTCCACTCCTCCCGAACAATGGGACCAGCGCGCCCAGGCCGACCGCAAGAACACGTCGCACTGGTTCCGGGGCAAGACGTACGACTACGAGTCGCTGCTCAAGCAGCGCGCCCCCGGCTTCGCCCGGGAAGTCGAGATCGGCGTCCGCCGCGAACGGCACGCGCAATGCCGGGCGGCGATGGAACAGCTCACGCGGAAATTCCAGCAGGTCGCCCCCGAAGCCGTCGTCATCGTCGGCAACGACCAGCGCGAATTCTTCACCGAGGAGCTGACGCCGTCGATCACCGTCTACCGCGGCAAGGACATCCGCAACGTGCAGCACCATCACGAGGAGTCGTCAGGGTTGAACATCGCCGAGGTCGGCAACGCGCCCGAAGAGAGCGCGACGTACCCCGGTGCGCCGGAACTGGCCGATCACATCCTCCGGGCGCTGGGCGATGCGGCATTCGATCCTGCTCAATCGGGGACGACGCCGCAGAACGCGATCCGCCACGGCATCCCGCATGCCTTCGGGTTCCTCTATCACTCGATCCTCGGCGACACGCCGCCGCCGAGCGTGCCGATTATTCTGAACGTCCACTATCCGCACAATCAGCCGAAAACCGCGCGCTGCCTCGAGCTCGGCCGCGCTCTTCAGCGCGCGATCAAGAGCTTCACCGGATTCAAGCGGGTCGCCATGATGGCGTCCGGCGGACTCACGCACTTCGTCGTCGACGAAGATCTCGATCAGAAGGTGTTGAAGGCGATGGCCACGGGAGACGAAAAGGCGCTCACTGAAATTCCCGAAAACATCTTCAAGGTCGGCACCGCGGAGATCAAGAACTGGTTCCCGCTCATCTCCGCGATGAATGCCGAAGGGCGGCGGTATCACCAGGTGGATTACGTTCCCTGTTATCGCTCGGAAGCCGGCACGGGAAACGCGATGGCGTTCGTATATTGGGAATGATGGATCAATTCATCGAGCGGTTGAGCCGGATGGATTCGTGCGCGGTGTCCGACGCACTCGACAAGCTCGGACTGCCCGGATCCGTGACGGGCATTCCGCGCGTCTCGACCGACCGCCGCATCGCCGGCCGCGTGCTGACGGTCAAGCTCGATCGAGCCGAGGGCCGCAGCAGCACCCGCCATCTATGCACCACCGCCATCGAAGCCGCGTCCTCCGGGGACATCATCGTCTGCGAGCAGCGGACGGGGCTCGACGCCGCGTGCTGGGGCGGCAACCTGACCATCGCCGCGAAGGCGCGCGGCATCGCCGGCGCCATCATCGAGGGCCCCGCCCGCGACATCGACGAAAGCCGCCAGCTCGACTTTCCGGTCTTTGCCCGGAGCATCACGGGCCGAACCGCGCGAGGACGCATCGTCGAAGCCGCCACCGGCGAATCCATTCTTGTCGGCGAAGTCACAGTGAGCCCTGGCGACTACGTCATCGCCGACGCCAGCTCGGTTGTCTTCATCCCGCAGGCGGACGTCGCGCGCGTGGTCGAAGCGGCGGAGCTCATCGTGCAACGTGAATCGCTGATGGCACAGGCGCTCCGCGACGGCAAGCGGGCCAGCGAGGTCATGGGCGCCAACTACGAGCACATGCTGAAGACAGCCTCCGCCAAGGCTACGGCGGTCCGCCGGAGCCCGAGGCGAAGGCGGAAGTAGATGACGCTGACGGACATCCCCACGCCGGCGCTCGTCGTGGACGTGCGGGCGCTCGAGCGCAACATCCGCCGGATGGCGGACTTCTTCGCGTCGCGCCCCTGCAAGCTGCGTCCGCATTTCAAGGCCCACAAGACGCCGGAGATCGCGCGCCGGCAGCTTGCGGCGGGATCCTGCACGGGACTGACATGTGCCACGGTCTCCGAAGCTGAAATCGCCGCGCCATTGACCGATGACATTCTCATCGCCAACGAAACCATCGGGGCCGACAAATGCCGGCGCGCCGCCGCGCTGGCCACGCGCGTCACCATCACGATCGCGATCGATTCGGTAGCCGGCCTCGACGAGATCAGCGCGGCCGCGCGGCAATCGGGCGCCATCGTCGGCGCGCTGGTCGACGTCAACGTCGGTCAAAATCGCTGCGGTGTCTCTCCGGGAAGCGAGGCCGTGGCCCTGGCGAAGCGCATTGCCGGTGCTCCGGGCGTCGAACTGCGGGGGTTGATGGGCTATGAGGGGCACGCGGTCGGTATCGCCAGCCGCGCCGCCCGTGAGATCGAAGTCCGCCGCGCCATGGATCAACTGGTCCTGACCGCCGGACAGTTCAGGGAGGCCGGACTGCCGACGGCGATCGTGTCTGCAGGCGGCACGGGCAGCTACGACATCAGCGGCACCATCGAGGGGATTACCGAAATACAGGCCGGATCATATGCACTGATGGATACCGATTACGCAAAGCTCGGCCTGCCGTTCGAACATGCGTTGTTCGTGCTGGGTACCGTCATCAGCCGTCCGGTTCCGGAACGATGCGTCGCCGACAGCGGCCACAAGTCGTGCACGAAGGACCACGGCAACCCTTCCGTCGAGGGGATTCCGGGCGCATCTGTACTCACGCTCAACGACGAGCACGCGACGATTGCCGTTCCCCCCGACTGCGCGATACAGATTGGCGACCGCATCCAATTGCTGCCGTCGCACATCGATCCGACGATGAATCTGCACGACATGGTGTACGCGCTCGACGGCGACAGGGTTATCGGGGTGTGGCCAGTCGCCGCGCGGGGATACGGAGAACGCCGGACCGCCGATTCCTAGAAAAACACGTAGCAGATGATTGCTCCCACCACTGTCATCGACAATCCCCACGCCAGCAGCTTGTTGAACACGCTGCGCAGGTTCTCCGACGCCGACACGCCCGCCAGGCAGAGCGCGCCCGTCGTCGACAGCGGCGACAGATCGACCAGATGCGCGCCGACGTTCATCGAGGTCGCAATCGACACCGGGTCGCCGCCGCCAAGGCGCATGATCAGTCCCGGAATGGTGGGCAGGAACGCCGGCAGGACGACGCCAGAGGTGCTGCTGTAGACGGAAATCAGGCCGGTCACGAACGCGATCACTCCGGTAATGGTGGCCGGCGTCGCCAGCACAGCCAGCGCGGCGGTAAACAAATCGAGGCCGCCGGTCTTTTCGAGCAGCGCAATGAGCACCGTCACGCCGCTCATCATGATGATGACGGACCACGGCATTCGCCTGATGGCTTCCTTGTGATCGGCCGCGCGGCAGATCGCCAGAATCACCGCCCCCGCCAGTCCGCCCAT
>Ga0307310_10000045_pt1 | contig 27342 bp, 21 predicted proteins | sample ER_DNA_197_FD_194502 | JGI IMG/M metagenome (GOLD analysis project Ga0307310, IMG submission 194502) | Bulk soil microbial communities from the East River watershed near Crested Butte, Colorado, United States - ER_DNA_197 | ecosystem: Environmental > Terrestrial > Soil > Floodplain | place...
TCAGAGTCACCAGTCCCATTCGGGCACGATTCAGCGTCGAATCTTAGGCCCGCAGCCTTCCCACCGTCCGTCGCCTGGATCACCGCCGGGACGTAACGCCCGTCAAGCCGGGTCGGCTTCCTTCCCAGCGGCTCGGGCGGCATAATTAGCTAGGAGCTAGGAGTAGGAGCTCCCCATTCCCAGCCACGAGGCCCGCGTGACGCAGTTCCTGAAGACCACCCAGATCGCGATTGACGGGGCCAAGACGCTGCCCCGGCGGTACTACGTCGAACCCGGGATCTTTGCGGAGGAGCACGAGCGGATCTTTACCCGCCGCTGGCTATGCGTGGGCCGGGAAGACCGGATTGCGTCGCCAGGCGACTACTTCCTTCAGCCGGTCGGGAAAGAGAGCATCATCATTCTGCGCGATCGGGCCGGAACTCTTCGAGCCTACTACAACGTCTGCCGCCACCGCGGCACCCGCCTGTGCGAAGAACCCAGCGGCCGGTTGACAGAGACGATTCAGTGCCCGTACCACGCGTGGACCTACGCTCTCGACGGCCGCCTGATCGGAGCCCCATCGTCAGGCGACATCGAAGGGTTCAGTAAAGCCGACTACCCACTCCACAGCGTGCCAGTTCAGAGCTGGGAAGGATTTCTCTTTGTCAACCTGGAGCCAGAGCCGGAGCCGTTCGCCAAGGCGTTCGAACGGCTGGTGGGACGGTTCACCCGCTTCAACCTGTCCAATCTGGCCGTGGCTCGTACCATCGAGTACGACGTCCGGGCCAACTGGAAGCTGCTGTTCCAGAATTATTCCGAGTGTTATCACTGCGGCCCGGTGCATCCTCCTCTGGCCAGGCTGACTCCACCGACGAGCGGGGAGAACGACCTGACCGACGGCCCCTTTACCGGCGGGTTCATGGTCATCAACGAGGGGCATCAGAGCCTGACGATGACCGGACGATCCTGCGGGCTCATGGTCGGCGACCTGCCCGAGGAGGACCTGAACCGGGTCTACTACTACGCGATATTCCCCAACATGCTTCTCAGTCTGCATCCGGACTACGTGATGTACCACACGCTCTGGCCGGAGGCACCGGACCGTACCCGGATCTTCTGCTCCTGGCTCTTTCATCCGGATACGCTGACCGATCCGTCCTGGGATCCCGAAGACGGGATTCAGTTCTGGGACATGACCAACCGACAGGATTGGCACATCTGCGAGCAGAGCCAGCTCGGCGTCCAGTCGCGAGTGTATCAGCCGGGGCCCTACTCCAAGCGGGAAGCTCTGTCGGTACAGTTTGATCGGGAGGTCTTGAAGGCGCTGGGGTAGCTACTTCTGCATCTCCTCCAAGATCCCCATATGCAGCCGCAGTCCGAACTCGAGGTTCTCCAGCGAGATCCGTTCGTCATTCCCGTGGACCCCGCGCCGGATTTCCTCCAGCTCTACCAGGTAGGGATCGATCCCATAGCAGATGATTCCCGCGCTCGCGTAGTACGGCCGGTCCGACGCCCCCGTGCCCACTGCGGTCGCGAATGGCGCTCCTGGAACCAGGCGGCTCGCCGTGCGCTCGATGGCCCGGGCGAGCTCGGTATCCAGCGGCGCCGAAAACCGGCGCGGTATGTCGCCGATGAGGGACAAGGTGACGCTGGTGTCGGCAATTACCCGGAGAAGCTCCCGGCGGAAGGATACGGTATCCTGGTCCGGCAGGAGCCGGATATCCAGCTCGGCCGACGCCTCGGCAGGAATGGTGTTGGTCTTGTTCGATCCCACCAGCACGGTCGGTGAGATCGTATTTCTCAGGAGAGCGTTGCGCTCGGGCTCGCTGAGCAGCCAGGCGCGGCCAGCAGGTGATCTGAGAGCCGCCGGAGCATCCTCCAGCCAACGGCGGTGTTGGCCGGTTTCAGCCTTTGCCTGCGCCTTGAAAAACCGGTCGACCGCGGGCGTGAGTCTGACCGGCGTCTCCCAGGCAGCGATCCGCGTCAGCACGCGCGCGAGGTGAGGCACCGGGTTATTCGGGGTGGGTACCGAGCCATGGGAGGACTTGCCCTTCACGACCAGCTTCTGCCAATAGACCTGCTTCTCGCCGACGCCCACGCCAAACCAGCGCACTTTCCCCTTCTCAACCCGTACATCGCCCCCTTCGGTAAGGAGATACTCGACATCGGCGAGGAGATCTCGGTGGCGCTCGACGAAGAACCGGGCGCCGAGCCCGTCCGACTCCTCGTCGGCGGTCCCGATGAAGACCAGGTCCTGCTTGAGCGGCACTCCGGAGCGTTTGATGGCGATGAGCGTCATCAACTCCATGATGCCCTGCCCCTTCATGTCCAAGGCACCGCGCCCCCAGACATAGCCCTCCTTGATCAGACCGGCGAACGGATCCACCGACCAGAACTGGCGGGACACGGGCACCACGTCCATATGATGGACTAGCGCGATCGCCTTTCCTGAGCCGGTGCCCTTCAGCCGGGCATAGAAATTGGCTCGTCCCGGACCCAGCTCGGCAGTATCGAGGATCTGCCCCTCGATCCCCTCTTTCGCCAGGATCTCCTTCAGCCATCGGGCCGTGGCCAGCTCGTTTCCTGGGGGATTACTGGTGTTGATCCGGAGATACTCGGAGAGCCGCTGAGCGGTCTCCTCTCGCAGGCGCTCGTAGTCGATGGCGGGTCTTTGCGCCCTTGCTGGGACGGAGACGGCGGCCAGGAGTGCAGCGATGCCGGTAAGCTGACGAACGATGCGCATCATCGGATCTCCCCGTTCCAGCTGTTTGGGTTGTAGCTCATGTGGCTCATGCTCGCCTCCACCGGCCCCGCCAGTATACAAGAGCGCCGGCGGCAACCAGCAGGATGGTGAGACCCGCGACCTTGGTGACGGCCAGGACCTTGTGCGGTTCGTCTTCCGCCGGAATCAACGCGAGCGCGATCGAGATCACCGTGGTGGTGAAGCCTAGCGCCGCCAACCCGATGGCCACCGGCTTGCCGCCCGGCACCCGGATGACCTCGGGGCCGGCAGGCTCCCGCTGCAGCCGGATCATCGAAGCAAACATGAACAGATAGGGGATGAAGTAGGAGATGATCGCCATGCTGACGAGCACATCATAGGCGCCTTTGACGGTCGTCCCCGCCTGCCCCAGGAATATGAAGACGGCGGCAATTCCCGCCTGGGCCAGGAGACTCACGTATGGCGAGCCGTACCTGGGATGCAGGCGGCCGAAGGCAGGGGGAAGAAAGCGGTCGATGCCAGCCACAAACGGGAGTCGGCCTCCGGCCGCGAACCAGGCCCCGGCTTGACCCAACCCGCCCAGCACCAGGAGGGCTGCCACCGGGGCCACCAGCCAACCCAGCCCAACCCTGGCGCTCGCGGTCTCGATGGCCCGCATGAAACCCTGAAGGTTCACAATCTCGGACTGCGGCAGGGCGACCAGCATGGCCACCGTACCGAGAACATACAGGGCGGTGATCAGCACGCCGGCGAGCAGCAGCGCACGAGGGATGTTCCGTCGAGCGTCCCGGATCTCTTCACCCAGCATCGACGCGCTCTCCAGCCCACTGAGAGAGAACGCGATCGTGGACCAGAAGACAATGTCCTTGAGCCGGGTGCTCGGCACCATACTGTGCACCGTGAATGACGTCGCGGAGCCAAAATGGAGCCAGGCGCCGAGTCCCAGTCCCATGAGAACGAGGCCCGGCAGCCAGAGACCGACGGCTCCCAGGTTGTGAAGCCACTTACCCACCGCCAGCCCACGCACATTGAGGCCCGCCGCCAGCGCGAGCGCGAGGAGAGAGAAGGTGATGAAGTAGACCGGACTCGCGCCGAGGCGCTGCCACTCGGCTCCGCCGATAAAGAGCGCGGCCGCCGCCGTGAAGTAAAACAGGCCGGGGAAGTAGGGCAGGTTGCAGGTCCAATAGGTCCAGCCGGTGATGAAGCCGGCGAAATCACCGAAGGCCCGCTTACTCCAGACATAACAGCCGCCTTCGTTCGGGTATCTGGACGAGAGCTCCAGGACGGTGAACATCAGCGGGATGTAAAAGGCGAGGCACGCCATCAGCCAGATCACCACCGCGCTCGGGCCGGCGGAGGCGGCGGTGCCGATCCAGCGGACCGTGAAGCCCGTGACCAGATAGAACAGCAGCAGGTCGCGGAAGCCCATGGCACGGTGCAAACGCACCGGAGGATCCGTCACACCATGTAGTTCCGCGGCGGGTTCAGCTGGTGGAGAATGGGGCGGTCGATCCGGAATGCCTCGAGATCGTGTTCCGTACGGCGGTCAACGGCGAGCTCCGCCAGAATCCGCCCGATGAGGGAGGAGAATTTGAAGCCGTGGCCGCCGCCGATGGCCACCAGGGTGTTCGGGTGATGGGGGACGAAGTCGATGACGAAATCCCGGTCGGGCGTCAACGTATAGAGGCAGCTCTTGGTGTAGATGATCGGCCCCAATGCGGTGGGAAGGTACTTGGCAAGGAACTCTTTCACCCGGGTGAGAGCCTCGGGGTCCGGATCGAAGGTCCTCGTATCCACGGTCACCTCCTTCCCACCCGCGTCCTGTCCAACCTTGGGACCGGGCTCGCCGAAGACCGGAAACCCATAGAAGCAAGGATCGTCCATCCAGATCCAGACCGGGAAGCGCTCGGGCTGGAAATCCGCAAGGCGCGGACTGGCGAAGTAGGTGACCTGCTCCTGGGTAACCGTGAGCGGCAGCTGAAGCCCGAAGGGAGAGAGCGCGCGGTTGGACCACGAGCCGGCCGCGATAATGAGATGTCGGCATCGGTACCTGTCCCCGCCCGCTTCGATCTCGATCTCGCCCTGGCCGGGTCTAATTCCACCCACTGGTGCACGCTCCCGTAGAGTGGCGCCGTGCGCCCTGGCCAACCGCTGGTGTGCCGCGTTGCCCCGCGCAGCCATGGCAATTCCGCTCTCAGGCTGGAAAAGCCCCCGGATATCCTCGGTCAGTCGGAAGGGAGGCCAGCGTCGCATGATCTCGGCGGCATCGAGCGTCTCGTACGACACCCCGGCCGTATCCATGCTGCCCGCGTAGTTGGAGAGCGGGATCGCGCTCACCTCGTGGGCGAAGTCCAGGCCACCGGTCCGGAGGATGAGCTGCTCGCCCGCCTCGCGCTCCACCTCCGCCCAGGCGCGAAAGGCGTGCTTGGCCAGCTCCACGTAGCCCGGCGTATGGTAGGAAAGCCGGATGATGCGGGAATGGTCCTGCGATTCCCCCCTGACATGCCCTAGCTCGAACTGCTCCAGCCCGAGCACCTCGGGGCCCGCGCGGCGCGAGAGCCAGTACGCCGCGGCGCTGCCGAATCCTCCCAGGCCGAGAACGATGTATTCGTACTCTCGCTTCATACGGTGGGTAAGAGATAAGAAGTGAGAGGTAAGAGGGAGACGTCCCTGTCCTCTCACTTGTCACCTCTCACTTCTCACCTCTCAGTTGCTCACCTCCGAGCTTCTCTCCCACGTAGCGACGGATGTCCAGACTCGCGCTCTCCATGGGCGCGTAATATCCCTGCTGGAACATTCGCGACTGCATGCCGCGCTGGACGTTCTCGCAGATCGCCCAGTCCTGGTGGTTGACCAGATCCCAGAAATCGACGGCATCCGCGGGGTTGAAGTCGGACCGAGCAAGCTCAGAGGGATGAAAGAGGAAGTCACACACGATTGTCGTGTGCCCTGGTTCTCTGGGCCAGACGGTATAGGCGGTGACATGGTCGGCCGAGAGGCTGATCATGAAATTCGGGTAGACCAGCTCGCCTTTGTGGCGGATCTGCTCGTCATCGTTCAGGCCGTCGAATGGACGACGGTTGGTGGTCCCCGTCTCGGTGAAGGTCCAGGCCCCTTCCCGATGAGGAATCCCCCGCTCCCAATCCAGCTCGGACCCGCCTCGCTGCTTGAAGGCCGGCACCAAGCGGCACAATTCGGGATGCACCGGGCCGCAGTGGTAACACTCGTTGTAGTTCTCCAGGATCACTTTCCAGTTGGCCGAGACCTCGTACACCATCCGCCTGGCCGACCGGAGCTGCTCGAGTGGGTAGCGGCAGAGCCGTTCCGGCACGCCGCCGAGCTGGGTGCGCAGGTTGTGGCCGCGGGTCTGGGCTTCGTCAGGCGTGAGATTCAGAAAGAAGAAACCGCCCCAGCTCTCCACCCCCACGGGGTGGAGTCCTAGATCGGCTTTGGTGAGCCCGTTTTCCTCATCCAGAAAAGGGGCAGTGCGAAGCTTTCCGTCCAGAGCGTAGGTCCAGGAGTGATAGGGACAGCGGATGGCGCCGGCAAAGGAGCCTTTGCAGCCCTCCAGCACCAGGCGGGACCCACGATGGCGGCAGACGTTATAGTGGGCGGCGAGATCTCCCTGCCGAGTCCGCACGACGATGAGGCTTTCCCCGGCGACCTCCAGCACGAGGTAATCACCCGGCCCGGGCAGCTCCTCCTCACGTCCAGCGCAGAACCATTCCCGGCAGAAGATCCGTTCCTTCTCCTGCTGGAAGATCTCGGGTGAGAAGTAGTAGTCCCGGTGGAGAGTCCGTTCGATCACGCCTCAGCCTCTCCCCCCTCGGGTCCATAAAAAAAGACCCAGACCATCATGTCGTCGGTGAATTCCTCGAAGCGATGCACTACGCCAGCAGGCACAAAGAGAACGTCGCCGGGTCCGAAGCGATGTCGGTCGCTCCCGTTTCTGAACCAGCCGCTTCCCTGGATCACGGCGTAGACCTCGTCTCGGGTATGGGGGGCCTGCGGATCGACGCCCCTCGGGGCGTAGAGCTCGACGCTCAGGGAGACGTGCCGGAAGAGCTCGACAAACCGCTCACCCTGGGGACCAGGCAGCTGGGCGATGGCCGCGGCGACCGTCAGGTGAGGCTTTGGCATCTAGGCCGGAGCTTTGGAAGCTCTCCGTCCGGCGTCGCGCAGAATCTCGCGGGCAGCGTTGTAGCCACAGGCGCCCATCACCCCTCCTCCGGGGTGCGTTGCCGCACCGCACATGTAGAGTCCCCGGATCGGCGTACGGTAGTCGGCGTAACCTGGGACCGGCCGCATGAACGAGAGGCTGCTGAGAGACATCGACCCCTGCATGATGTTGCCACCGGTCAGCCCGAAGCGCTTTTCCAGGTCCACGGGCGAGAGCACCTGCCGGCCGATGACGGAACGGCGGAAGTTGGGGGCGTATTCGTTCATTAGGTCGAAGCAGCGCTCAGCGTACTTCTCCTTCTCCTCCTGGAGCGAGAGCCCTGGTGCAAGCTTGTAGGGGAAGTACTGGGTGAACATGGACATCACGTGCTTGCCCTCCGGCGCCACCGAATCGTCGAGCACCGACGGAATGGTAGCCTCGATGATCGGATACTCTGACGGACAGCCATATTTGGCCGTGTCGTATGCCCGCTCGATATAGTTCATGCTCGGCGAGATGTGGATCGTCCCCCTGTGCTGCAGCCCGGCCGCGGTTCCCGGCACCGAGGTAAAGTCCGGCAGCTCGCTGAGCGAAATGTTGATCTTCAGGCTGGCGCTGCTGTAGTCGATGTTCCGGACCGCCTCGACGAACTCAGGCGGCAGCTCCGAGCTGCCCACCAGCTTGAGGAAGGTGACGTTCGCGTCTACACCCGACGCCACTCGCCGAGACCGGACCTCGGTACCATCCTTGAGTGCCACACCCACGGCCTCGCCATTCTCGACCAGGATGTGGAGGACTTCCGCCCCGGTGCGGATCTCCGCTCCCTTCTCCCGGGCGGATGCCGCGATCGCGTTGCTGATTCCTCCCATCCCGCCACGGACGTAACCCCACACCCCGCGAATGCCGTCGCACTCCCCCATGACATGGTGGAAGAGCACGTAGGCGGTGCCCGGCATCGAGGGCGACGCCATGGCACCGATGATCGCGTCGGTGGCCAGCGTCACCTTGAGCTGTTCCGACTCGAACCAGCGATCCAGGATCGGGGTGGCCGCGCCGGTGAGGATTTCGATCGCCTTTTGACCGTCGGTGCCCAACTTGGCAAACCCCATCCCCAGCTTGGCCAGCTTCAGGAGATTCCCCGGCCGGAACGACCACGGGTTAGGGGGAGTCTGGACGAGAGTAGGCTCGAGAAATGACGCCACCCGCTCCAACATCTGCTCGTATTTCGGCAGCGCATCTGCATCCTTCGCCGAGAACTTGGCGACCTCCTTGTGAGTCATCGCCTTGTTGGGCCCCAGCATGAGGGAGCGTCCATCGGGGAACGGCGTAAACGAGGAGGGATTCCGCGGCAGCATCTTGAAGCCGTGCCGCTTGAGCTCGAGATCCCGGATGATCTCCGGGCGGAGGAGGCTGTTGACGTAGGCCGCGGTGGACACCTTGAACCCGGGCCACAGTTCTTCGGTGACACAGGCCCCGCCAAGCACCTCCCGGCGCTCGAGGACAAGCACTTTGAGGCCGGCCTGGGCAACATAAGCGGCGGTCACGAGACCATTGTGGCCGCCGCCGACAACGATGAGGTCGTATGTAGTAGCCATGATGCCGTGAAACTTACCTCGACAGCTGAATCTCCGTCCTGGCGTAGACGAAACGCCCATTGTATCCGAAGGGCGAGGCCGCGGCCCAGGGGAAGGTGCCGAAGTTGTCGTTGAAGTTCTGGGACGTGTCACCGAACGAGTCCACGATGACCTGCGAGCTCGGCCGGTCGGGGTAGGTATCGAACAGGTTCCGGACGCCGAGGGCTAGCTTGACGAAGTTGAAGCCGTAGGCCACCTCGGCGTCGACGAGGCCCTTGCCGCCGTAGTTCTCGCGGCAGAGATCGCAGAAGCCCGGCTGCGCCGACGAGAACCCGCCGTAGTAGGACAAGCGTCCCAGCGTGCTGAACCGTCCCAGAGTGAGGTTGGCCTGGAAGGTGCCGCGCCAGTCGGGGCGCTCGTCCTGAATGCCGATTGCGGTCACCGAGTCCAGGAGGCCCGGCTCGGTCGAGCCCGCGTCCACCAGCACCTGGGGCAGCGGATCTACATGGGTGATCTTGTTCTTGGTGTAGTTGACCGAGGCGTTGAGGTCCAGCGTGCCGTTGCTGCCGGCCGGGACCCGCAGGTTGCCGGTCACGTCGATGCCCTGGGTCCGGGTGTCCAGGCCGTTGGTGAAGTACTGGAGGCCGCCGAGAGCGCCGAACCCGGCGGCGGACAGGATTGACAGCGTGGCGGCGTCGTCGAAAGTGGCGCCCAGCAGGATCCGGTGATTGATCCGGATGTGGAAGTAGTCCGCAGTAAACGTGAGATTCTCCACCGGCGTCACCGCGACCCCGCCGCTGAAGTTGATCGAGGTCTCATCCCGGAGCGGCTTCGACCCCAGCGCGAGGGCCGCCGGATGGCCCACCGGGAGAATTCCGATATCCACCGCTTGGCCGGCGATGACATTGGTCACCCCCTTCACCTTGCTGAAGAACTCCTGGCTCAGGCCGGGCGCGCGGAAGCCGGTGCTCGCCGCCGCGCGAAGCGTAACCCGCCGCGAAGGCTGGAAGCGGACAGCTGCCTTGCCCGTGAGCCTCGAACCGAAGTCGCTGTAGTGCTCGAACCGCCCCGCTATGTCAACCAACACCTGGGTGGACAGGTCGGACTCGGCGTCGGCGTAGATCCCAAAGTTGGTCCGGTGCTGGTCGGTGGCGTCGTCAGGCGTGAAGCCCGCGAACACCTGCGAGCCTGCCTTGCCGACACCGGAGCTGTCCGGCACGAGGTGAAAGCCCTGGATGTACGAGGCCAGCTCACCGGAACGAATGGCGTAGCGCTCGCGCCGGAACGCCGCGCCGAAGGCGAAGTTCACCGGTGCTGGCAGCCCCAGCGTCACCGGCCGAGCGACGTTCACCGCCGTCACCAGCTCTTCGCGGAGCACGCGCCCGGCGAAGAACTCCGTCCGGTTCGGGATGCCTGGATCGTCGGCCGTCCCCAGCACGCCATCCGGTCCCGGCGCGCACGGACTGGCCGGATCAAGGCAGGGCCCCAGCGAAACGTTCAGCGTGTTGGTGATGTTGTAGTCGAAGTTGTTGTGGCCGAACTCGAGGCCGAGGTCGTAGTTCCAGCCGGAGATCGCGCCACGGAGTCCGCCGGCCCCCGACCAGTCGACCGCGGTGCCCTCGATCGTCGGCAGGTAGCCCAGCGGGTAGATCTCGGCCCAGTTACGTCCTTGGATGAAGCTGGCGCAGTCGACGGCGCAGCGGCGGAAACCGTTGCCGCTGCCGTCCCGGTGGCTGTAGCCGCCGAAGGCGTAGACCTCGCTCGAGCCCTGCTCGTTCACCGGCATCCGGAAGTTCCCGAAGCTCAGCACGTCCTTCTCCAGCCCATCGCCCCAGTGATGGTTCGGCTGATCGACCGGGTTGCGCTTTTCCACGACCTTGCCGTCCACCACCGAATCCGTGACCCCGGTGCCGGCGTCCTCGAACGCATCCGCAAACGCCCGGTTGGTCGGCTGCCGGTCGCGGAATTCACCGAAGAGACCGAGGGAGCCCCTCCCAAGGGGAATACCCCAACCGCCATTGACGTTCACCGTGGTGCCATCGTCTTTGTAGTCGTCGGGGGTGTAGCGGCCCGCGTCGCCGTTCAGGAATGGGCTGAAGGCGCCGTCCTTGAGCACCAGGTTCACCACTCCGGCGATGGCGTCCGACCCGTACTGGGCGGAGGCGCCGTCGCGCAGGACCTCGATCCGGTCGAGCGCGCTGGCGGGGAACGCGTTGAGGTCCACGCCGCTCGAGCCCGCGCCCATGCCGTAGGTGAAGTTGTTCACCAGCGCGGTCTGATGCCGCCGCCATCCGTTCACCAGGACCAATGTGTGATCGGGGCTGAGCCCCCGGAGGGTGAACGGCCGGACGACGTCCCCCGCGTCGGTGACACTCTGGCGGGGAAAGTTGATTGACGGTGCGACCGACTGCAGGATGACGCTCGTCTCGGTGCTTCCCTGCTGCGCGAGCTGCTCCGCCGGGAAGATATCCACCGGCACCGCCAGCTCCTCAGCGGCGGTGTGCCGTGCACGGGACCCGATCACGACGTCGATCGGCGCCAGCTGCACGGCGCTCCGGCCCAGCGTGAAGTCCTGTCGGACCACGTCCCCTGCCACAACCGTCACCGGAGCACTCGCAGCGCCATAGCCGATGAGGCGGGCCCGCACGGTCTGCCGCCCGGCCGGCACACCCCGGAGTTCGTAATCCCCCTGATTCCCGCTCGTGGTACGGAGGTTGGTGCCCTCCACGGTGATCGACGCGTTGGGAAGTGGTGAGCCGCTGCTGTCGGCCACGCTGCCACGGATGGCCCCGCCCTGGGCGAGGAGTGGAGCGGGTAGAGTCAGCCCCAGGACCACGATCATCCGGACAATACCTCGCATCATAGGGCCCCCTTAGAGTTGAACCTTCGGTCCGCTTATCGGAACCTCTGTGCGGAATCGGGATCTGCGTGTAGTCCGAGACGCACCGACGCCACGGAGAATGCGTGGCGTAATGCGGATCGACTTGTGGGTGGATGCCGGTTAGTGGCCGACGGCCTGCGCAAAACGTGCGGCCAAACCGGGAGGGTGTCAATAGGAAAAACGATGTGCGGCAAGTCAGTACACGGAGAAACTCGAGGCATCGAGATGGTTCTCCAGGGTCCAGGTAATCACCTGCCCCGGATATACCAGAATAGTCTCGGTGGTGAAGGGCTTCCCCGCCACCGGAAGAGCCCGCAGTCGTACGCCGCCGCTCGTAGTCAGCCGCTGGGATGGGAAGTCAAACGTCGCACTGCTCAATGCAGACACCATGCCGAGGCGCTGAGGGAGCCCTCCAGCGAGCAGGTAGACGGTGATGTCACTCCAATTATGACTCTCAACCTCCACCAGGACCTTGGTCGGTACGGCGGAATCGGAGGAGGTCGGGTGCCGCGAGGAGAGTAGGCCACAGGCGGGAGTCAGAACCAGCATACTGCAGGCGAATACGATGCGAACGACGAGCATAGTGTCGAGTTTCGGCCCATCCAGCAGGGCCGCCTTCGGTCACGCTGCGTAGTGAAACGGTGGTACGCATAAGATACGATCGCGACCGGAGCATGCTAGCCGAGTCTATTGACGCCCCTCGATACGGACCGTAGAATCTCCAGCCAGAGCGCGCCCCGACCGTTGGGGCGTCCCGCATCTCTGTGACACATCTGGTTTCTCGTACTGCTGCCCACTAGCAGGACCTGGCACGCTCCCCGCCGGTATGGAGGACGCCTCGTGCTCAACTCTCGTCGGGTGCTCATCACAGTCGCCGCGCTCCTGAGTCTCGCCGGCTCAGCTGCCGCACAACAGCCGACCACTCTGACCGGTCACGTCAACCGGGATGACGGTACGCCGGTGGGTGGCGCAACCGTGGCCATCCCCGCACTCGGACTTGGTACCACCTCAAGGCCGAATGGAAGCTACGGACTCCTGCTGCCGAGCGGTCAAGCCCAGGGTCAGACGGTGACGGTCACGGCGCGGGCCATCGGCTTCAAGCCCCAGACGGTGCAGGTCGCTCTCATCGAGGGGCCACTGGTCCAGGATTTCGCACTCGCTGCTAATCCACTTCAGCTCGGCGAGCTGGTGGTCACCGGTGCCGGGACCGTCACCGAGGTGGAGAAGCTCGGCAGCGTGCGGAATAGCGTAGACTCGTCGCTCATCAGCCGAAGCAACGAGTCCAATATCGTTACCGCGCTTTCGGCGAAGGCTCCCAACGTCGAGGTACTCTCCCCCTCCGGTGATCCTGGAGCCTCCAGCTCCATTCGAATTCGGGGCGCAAATACCCTGGGGAGCACCGGGGAGCCGCTGTTCGTGGTCGACGGGGTGCCGATCGACAACTCCACCGTGACCACCACGACGTTCGATGGAACCGGGTTCGGCGGCCAGCAGGGCACCGCGGCGCCCAACCGGGCCTCGGACATCAATCCGGCCGATATCGAGTCGGTCGAGATTCTCAAGGGAGCGGCTGCCGGCTCCATCTACGGCGCCCGGGCGGGCCAGGGGGTCATCCTCATCACGACCAAGCGCGGACACGCCGGGGCTACGAGCTACTCACTCAACTCCTCGCTCTCGGTCAACGACGTGCACCGGTTCCCCGAGCTCCAGCGTGTGTACGGCCAGGGAGACGAAGACAGCCTCGGCGTCATCACGGCGGAAACCTGTGTCGTCGGCGGCGCGATCGACTGCGAGGGCACTTCCGATAGCTGGGGTCCGGCCCTCGCCCCCGGCACCCCGACCTTCGATCATGCCCGGGAGATGTTCCGCACCGGCGTAATGACCGACAATACGCTCACAATTTCCGGCGGAAACGACCGGACGCTGTTTTATCTGTCAGGGTCTTACAACAACCAGACCGGCACCTTTGTGGGGCCGCAGAATTCCTACAAGCGCTACTCCTTCCGCCTGAAGGGGTCCCACCGCGTGCGGGACAACTTCACCGTGGGTGGCAACGTCGCGTACTCCAACGCCGACGGCCGATTCATTCAGAAGGGGAGCAACTTCAGCGGTGTGCTCCTCGGCGCATGGCGTACCGCGCCCCAATTCGACAACCGCACCTATCTGGACCCGACGACGGGCCTGCACCGCTCCTACCGGTTCCCCAATCCTTCGGCGTCGTCCTTCGGCTCGAGCCGCGGCTACGACAACCCGTTCTTCACCGCCAACGTCCCCGTCAGCAGTGCCATTGCCGATCGTGTATTCGGCAACGTGAGCCTGGAGTACGTGCCGCTGGCGTGGCTCCGGTTCAACTACACGTTGGGCGTGGATTACTCCGGCGACGACCGGCTCCAGGGGCAGCCGCAGACGTCGTCGAACATTCCCGATCCCCTGGGCCAGGTGGTCAAGGTCAACTTGGTGAATCAATCGGTGGATCACAACCTGACCGGCACGGCCACATACAAGCTGAGCCCGAGCCTGGGCGGTAGTTTCACGCTAGGCCAAAACCTGAACACCCGTAGCCTGCGACAGCTCGGAGGGGTGGGTAATGGTCTGCTTGCACCCGAGCCGTTCACTCTGACCAACACGGCCAGTCAGCTCCCCCCGATCGACAACGAGACCAAGGTCCGCATCGAGGGCTACTTCGGGCAGGGCACACTCGATATTGCCGATCAGCTGTTCCTCAAAGCCGGCCTGCGGTACGACGGGGCATCCACGTTCGCGCAGGACAAGCTGCGCAGCTGGTACCCCAGCGCGAGCGCCGCCTGGCAATTCACCAAGCAGACCGGCACCATGGGCGGCAACCTCACCTACGGCAAGCTGCGCGCAGCGTATGGCGAGGTGGGTACCCAGCCGAATCCCTACCTGACCGTATTCACCTTCCTCAGCGGTGGCACCTTCGGGGACGGTTGGGGCGATAATCTCACGGCGTCGCAGAATGGGTTTGGGGGCCTCTTCAGCGATACCACCCGCGCCACTCAACTCAAGCCGGAACGGACCCGCGAGCTCGAACTGGGCGCCGATTTCGGGCTTTTCAACGACCTCGCCGACCTGAGCTTTACCTGGTACCACCGCACATCAAAGGACGTCATCCTGACGCTCCCCGTGGCCGCCAGTACCGGGTTCATCAACGCCGCGACGAACGGTGCCGAAATTCGAAATGCCGGCACCGAGTGGGCGCTCAACATCCGGCCGATCACGAAGCGCGATTTCTCCTGGGATCTTGGCTTTTTGTTCTCGACCAACCGCAACCGGGTAGTGAGCCTGGCGGGGCCGCAATTCGTCAGCTACGGCGGCGTGGGCGGGTTCGCCCTTTCGGTAGCAGAGGTGGGCCAGCCCGTCGGTGCGTTCCGCGACTACGACTACATCCGCTGTGGCCGGGGCATCACCGTTCTGGATGCTGCCTCCACCGAGGTGAACGTGGACGACCTCTGCGGGGCGGCGGCCAACAGCCAGCATGCGCTCTTCATTAACGACGGCACCTACCAGAACACCGGCTTCGACCCCGGCGCGGGCGCGGGGTATCCACTGCTCGAGCCCGAGAGCCGTATCATCGGCGACCCCAACCCGAAGTGGACCGGCTCGATTCGGAGCGGCCTCCGATTTGGAAAGATCTCGGTCTCGGGCCTGCTCGACATCCGGCACGGTGGGCTGGTGTACAACGGCACCCGTGGCGCGCTCAACGCCATCGGCACGTCCAAGGAATCGGGCGACCTGCGGGGCAAGTCGGTCGTCTTCGGGCAGGACTTTCTGCCCGGGGCCGTTGCCGGCCCAGGGGTCGGAACCAGCGCGGTGCTGGATCAGAACTGGTTCCAGAACTACTACAGCACCTTCACCTTCCTGGGGCAGCCGTTCTACGAGAGCGCCAGTTTTGTGAAGCTGCGGGAGGTGTCGGTCGGCTACAGCTTCACCGGGGGCTTCGTAAGCCGCAGCCTCGGCCTCAGCAGCATGGATGTCCGGGTAGCAGGTCGGAACCTCGCCGTGTGGACCCCTTACACGGGGGTCGATCCGGAGACCAACCTCACGGGAGCCGACACTGGCGCCCGAGGAATCGAATGGTTCAACAACCCACAGACCCGATCGTTCGTGTTCTCGGTGACCCTGAACCGCTGATGCCCACCCGACCACTCGAGGTTCATGCTATGCGCAAGCATTTCGCGACGGCGGTGATCGGTTTCGGTGTCGCTCTGGGGATCACCGGTTGTGGGGACTTCCTCACTGGCCCCAAGCTGTCCGACAACCCCAATCGCCCGATTGCCGCAACCAATGCCAATCTGCTGGTGGCCTCGCAGACCAACCTCTCGAGCGTAATCGAGGGCCACCTCGGCCGCAGCATCTGCGTCTGGATGCAGCAGTGCGCCGGCACCCAGCTCCAGTACGCCAGCCTCGGCCAGTACATCGTCGGCGACGATGACTACTTTATCGCGTGGTCGCAGATCTATGGCCCCGGCGGACTGGTCGATCTCCGATTGTTGCAGCGCCAGGCGCTCGCAACCGGCGACTCCGCTTACGCCGGTGTCGCCGAAGTACTCGAGGCCTGGTACGTCGGGCTGGCGGCAGACGTCTGGGGAGACGTCCCCTACTCCCAGGCGGTGGATTCCACAATTCCGACCCCGGTGCCGGATCCTCAGGAGCAGGTCTATGCCGCCCTGCAAACCACGCTTGACGAGGCCATCGCCTCGATGAATGCCAGTAACCCGGGTGGAAGTCCCCCGGGCATCGAGGATCTGGTCTACGAGGGGGACCTGGCGAAGTGGACCGCCTTGGCCTACACCCTCAAGGCACGGTATTACCTGCACACCGCCGAGCGGCTGGGAGCCCCGGCGTACGCGGCTGCGCTTGCGGCGGCGACCAACGGGATCGCCGATCCGGAGGGCGATTACCTGGCTTACCATAGCGAGGCGTCAACCGAGAGAAACCTCTACTTCCAGTTCACCGGGCAATGGGTGGATTATCTATCGGCCGGAAAGGCATTGCTGGATCTGTTGCAGAGTACCGGCGATCCGCGGCTGAGCGAGTACTTCGACCCCAACGCCGACGGAGACTTTGTGGGGGCGGACCCGGGCGATGATATCGGGGTCTCTCCTTCACCGCTGAGTGCGACGCGCCTGGATGCCAGCTTCCGTCAGCCCCTCGCTACCTGGGCGGAGAACGCCCTGATCGTCGCGGAGGCCGCCAACCAGGCCGGAGATGATCTCACGGCTCGCGCCAACCTCGATGCCGTGCGTGCCGATGCCGGCCTGGGTCCCGTGGGCGGCGGGGGTGGTGCGGCATTGCTCCAAGCAATCATGACCGAGAAGTACATCCGTCTGTTTCAGAGCCCCGAAGCCTGGAATGATTACAAGCGGACGTGCATCCCCCCGCTGGTACCAGCCTCGGGGTCAAGCTTCATCCCCGGACGTTTCGTGTACCCGCTCAGCGAGCGGAACGCGAATACCAGCATTCCCGGCGGCGGGCCGCTCCAGAACTGGAACGACCCCAACGTGTGTCCCTGATCTAGTGGACTGCGACGCTGGAGCGCGCCAAGTCGCTCTCCAGCGTCCACTGGATCTCCTGGCCGGGTTGTACCAGGAACCCGTCTGTCGTGTGATCGTCCGGCGCCCCCACTGCATGACCGCGGAGCCGGATGAGGCCGGCTGCGCCGAGCCGGCGGCTGGGGATGACGAAAGTCGTGGTCTTTACTGCGGTGGCGAGCCCGATTCGCTCCACCACTCCGTCATGCAGCACGGAGACGACCACATCGTTCCAGTGATGGTTTTCCACCACCAGAGCGATCTCAGCACGGGATTCTGCGGCTGCGCCGGACTCTACCCCGTGCCGAGCACAGGCGGACGGGCAGAGGATCAGCGCAACGAGAATCCAGGCCAGCCCTTCAACGCGTCGATGCCCGGTCCGGCTGCTGCTTGAGGTGGCGGCCATACCAGTCGAGATACCGCTCCAACCGATCCCGCTGGTAGCTGGGCTTCTCGATACCGTGGTGCTCCCCCGGATAGATGACAAGTTGGGTCTCCCGTCCAAGGCTCTTCAGTGCCTGATACATCTGCTCCGAGTTGAGCAAGGGCACGTTGAAGTCCTTGTCGCCGCAGAGGAATAGCGTCGGCGTTACGATCCGATCGGCGTGGACGAAAGGGAAGGAGACCTTGAGCCAGGCCGCAGTGTTTCTCCATGGCGTGCCCAGCTCAGCCTCGTACTCCCTGACGTATTGATCGGTGCCGTAGCCGGCGAGCACATTGGACTGCCCAGCGCCACTGATCGCTGCCTTGAATCGCTGATCCCGCGCGATCACCTGGTTTGTCAGGATGCCGCCGTAGCTCCAGCCTCCCACACCGAGCCGGTTTGGATCCGCGACCCCCTGCGCCACCGCATAGTCTACAGCGGCGAGGACGTCCTGGCCGTCCTTGTTACCCCAGTCTGCCCAGATGGCGGTGGAGAACTTCTCTCCCCGTCCGGAGCTTCCGCGCGGGTTGGCCGCCACCACCGCGTATCCCTGCGACGCCAGCAGCTGCCATGCGAAATCGAACTCGTTGGCAAACTGGGAGACCGGTCCACCGTGAATCCGAAGCACGGCAGGGACTCGGGTACCCGGTTGGTAGCCAACCGGTCTCATCAGAAACCCGCCGATCGGCGTGCCGTCGCGGCTCTTGAAGGAGATCTCCTCTACGGGGGCCAGCTGAACGTCGGTAAGCCATCGGTCGTTCTGGCGGGAGAGCGCACGCAGCCCGCCACCCTCCAGCGCAAACACTTCCGCCGGCGTTGACGGCGTGCTCGCCAGCACCGCGACTTTGCCCCCGGGGCCCACGGAGAAATCGCTGACCACTCGGCGTTCCTTGGTGAGCAACTGAACCGAACCCCCGGCCAGGGGGACCCGAGCGACATTGGTGACCCGATCGTCCTCCAGAAGAAACAGAAGCGATGCCCCGTCGGACGACCAGGCTGGTGAGAGCACGTTGCGATCGAGCGATGGAGTGACGACCCGGGCGGGGCCACCGGCAGCCGGCACCACCGCGAGCTTTTGTCCGGCGTAATAGATCAGGTTCAGGGGTCCTCCCTGGACGTACGCCAGGTATTTGCCATCCGGACTCCAGGCCGGGGCATGCCCGCCCCAATCGGGATCCATGTCGGGACCCTCGAAGGTGGTAAGCTGGCGGGGCGAGGCCCCCCGCTGGGCCTCTACCACGTAGATATCCCAGTTGTTGGTGCGGTCGAACTCCGGACGCCGCTTGCTCACAAAGGCAATCGAGCGGCCGTCGGGAGACCAGGCCGGCCAGAGCTCATCGTACTGGCCAGGGGTGAGGATCTCGCCCTTGCGGCTCGCGAGATCGAACAGGTAGAGGTGATCCCGGCGAGTGTCGAGATAGCCGGCCTCGTCCTTCTTGAACTGAAAGCGGTCGATCACAATCGGCCGGGGGGTACGCTTGGTGGTATCCGGACTGACCGTTGCCGAGTCCGGGTCTGGATCGCTGGCGATGAGAGCCAACCGCCTGCCGTCAGGCGACCAGGCATAGTCCGATACGCCACCCGGGAGATCCGTGATCCGCTCTGCCTCGCCGCCCGCGCGATCGAGCAACCAGACCTGGTCCACCTCGCGCGGGTCGTCCCGGTCGGACAGGAACCCCAGATACTTCCCATCTGGACTCCAGCGCGGCGTGTGCTCGCCGGACTTGCTGGTGGTCATCCGGAGGCTTCGGCTGCCATCCCAGCTGGTCATCCAGATGTCCTTGTCGGCCCGGTTCTTGGCGACGTCCGGTGCCGAGACCGAATAAGCAACCCACCCTCCATCAGGCGAGATTTGCGGGTCATTGACATCCCGCAATCGGTACAGGTCGTCGAGCGTCAGCTTACGCTTGCTCGCGTCCTGCCCGAGCGCACCCTGGATGACACATGCTGTACACAGGAGTCCGACTGCCACGCCTCGCTTCCACCTCACCGTGACTCTCCCTGGGGCGATTTGAAAACGGTCCCCCCCTTCATCACGAACCCAACCTTCCTGAAGCTCCTGAGATCCGCCAGCGCATCGCCCTCGACGGCAATGATGTCGGCGTACTTCCCCGGCGTGAGCGAGCCGACGCTGTCCTTCCATTGCATGAGATCGGCGGCCGAAATCGTCGCGGACTGGATGGCCTGCATGGGTGACATGCCGTATTTGACCATGTAGGGAAGCTGCAACGCGTTGAGTCCGTGGGGATAGATCCCGCTATCGGTCCCATACGCCACTTTAACGCCGAGTGCGACCGCCTTGCGGAAGCCGGCGCGTTGCAGCTCGGTTGTCTCAGTGTTCTTCCTCATGATGTCCTCGGGCCACTTCTGCTCCCGTCCCACGCTATCGGTATAGTCGCCGTTCCAGATATCGGCCACCAGCCAGGTGCCCCGCTCCTTCATCAGTGCGATTGCCTCGTCGTCCATGAGCGAGCCATGCTCGATCGAACGGACGCCCGCCCGCACCGCCCGCTTGATCCCTTCGGCACCGTGCGCATGTGCCGCCACAAAGGTGCCGTATTCGGCCGCCTGCTCCACCGCGGCCCGGATCTGATCTTCGGTGTACTCCGACACGCCGGGCTTGGTGCCTCGCGTAAACACCGCACCGGTTGCGAGAATCTTGATGAAGTCGGCCCCGCCATTCATGATCGCGCGCACCCGCTCGCGAACCTGGTCGGCCGAGTTGGCGACGCCAAAGCGAAAGCTCGCCGGGATGGTCACATCCGGTGCGGCTCCCACCAGCTCACCGGCGCCGGTGGACACCGTCACGTAGGCGCCCGCGACCTTCATCCGGGGACCGATCACGCTGCCGTCGTTGATGGCATCACGAAGCGCCACGTCCACGAAGGCCCGGTAGGTGCCGACATCGCGGACCGTGGTAAACCCGGCCAATAACGTCGCGCGCGCGTTCCGAACGCCGCTGAACGCCTCCTGCGCCTCTGAGCGCTCCAGCGGCAGGAGCACATCGGCGGCTGCTGCGTCACCTATGAGGTGAGTATGACAGTCGATGAGACCGGGAAGGACGGTATATCGCGAGAGGTCAACCAGGCGAGCGCCGGCCGGGAGTTTGGCTGAGCCGGGCTGGATCGCCTCGATCCGGGCGCCGCGCACCAGCACGAGCTGATCCCGGCGCACCTCGCCCCGCTCCACGTCTACCAACCGGCCGGCCCGAATGGCCGTCAGGGTCTGCGCAGTGAGCGCGGATAAGGGACAGCCGGCCGCGAGCACCGCGGCCGCAAGGCCCGAGGCGAACCGCATCATGCTGGCTCCGAAGCGCGTGAAAAGTAGAGCCCCGCGGGGACGATTGACCCCGCGGGTTTGCGCAATATATCTCTGGGTTTTCGGGAGGGCGAACCTACTCCTTGGGCTTCTTGACCTCGACCTTGGGCAAGGTCACTTCCTTCTTCTCGGTTCCGACTGTGGGCACGGTGATCGTGTCCTTGACCGTACCGGTCTCGACAGACGGAGTATTCACCGTGTCCGTCTCGGTGCCGACTACCGGCTTCTGCACTTCATACTGTCCTTCGCCCGTCTTCTTGCATCCACTGAGCGTCCAGAGCGCAGCGAACGCTAGGGCCAGCGTGAAATTCCGCACGAGTGACCTCCGGTTGAGAGACCAACTAGACTTCCACTTGCTCAGGCCAATATGGCTGGGATGGGCCGGCACGCCTGTGTTGCGCGTCACCCGGAACGTCCGAGGCCTGGGGACGAGGATTTTCCGCAAATGCTGATGTAGATGATGTTGACAGATTTGTTGGAAAGATGGTACGCCACAATGTGATGCGGGTCACATTACTGCGCAGAAAGTTGATACTCGTCATGAAAAAAGACCCTCCGAGCGCTAAGCCTCGGAGGGTCGTTTCTGTTTCAGCTGCCGTAGGGTGCTAGTTCTGCACCAGGATCAGGTACTTCGATGCCGACCAGAATTCCTCGGGTGACCCGATCTCGACCACACCCTTGACCTCACCCTTCTCGCTGATGTCTCCGGCCAGGAAATCCGGACTCTGGCGGGACACGATCTTGTACTTCTTGTCCGTGCGAGGGAGCGGGATCGACAGGGTCTGGGTCTTGTCGATCATGGTGAAGGCATCCAGGTTGGGCCGCCGTGCCGGCTCCAGCCGGGTGCCACCGAAGAAGAGGAACTTGGAGCCTTCTTTCGTCACCACCCCGCTCTTAATCAGCTCGTCCTTGGTCCCCACGGCGTAGTAGACCCGGTTCTTGTACGCAGTGAGATGGGCGACCGTGTCGATCAGCCAGCCCTTCTCCCAGCTGAGCGTATCGACCCGGCCGGCGAGTGTCGCGATCTGATTCCGTTGATCGGCGATGATCGCCTCGGTCTCGGCCCGCTGCTGTTCCGCCGCTGTCTTCAGATCTTCGATGGTCTGCTTGTAGGTCGCGATCTGCGCGAGCAACCTTGCATTCTGGACCTTGGCGTTTTTGACCCGCTTCTCAGTCTCGGTCAGCTTGGCTTCGCTCTCGTTCAGCCGCTCAATGACCTGACGGATCTTTCCCAGGGTGGCTTGCCGTTCCGCTTTGTCCTGTTGGGCACCCGGGACTCCACGGTCCCCGTCGATCTCGAGCGCAGCGACCTTGGCCTTGGCGAGCTCGCTGTTGAGGTCGCTGACGAACTGCGTGGTCTCGAGCACCTCGGTCAGCAGGCTGTCCTTCTGAGCCTCGGCCGCCTTCGATTCAGCCAGCGCCTTGGTCAGGTTGGCGCGGCTGGTGCAGCCCATGGTCGTGACTGCGAGGATCAGAACCAACCCGGCGTACTTCATAGAGGCTCCCCCTTCTACTCGGAATTGGGGGGCCGGACACAGGCAGATGCCCGCGCCGAACCCGCCCTTCGGACGGAGTATCGGCCAGAGGAGTCAAAACCCTGATCGATCGGAGATGTGAAGTCGAATTGTTACGTTAACCCGGAGGGCCGAACCGCGGCAGCCCCCGTCGAGGCTGACGGGTTACATCGAACTGCAGGAAGTTGCACTACTCTCCGGCGCCGTCCCTAATCGTCGCCATCCCCGTGGCCGCCGCCGTGGCCGTGCCCGCCCTTATCCAGAGCGGTCACTCCGAAGGTGGCTCGCGAGTCCGGTCCGGCAGCCTGGGCAATCGTGGCTTCGATCGTCTGCGGTCCGGTGACGGTACCCAATCGCACCCGGACAGAGGCGTGGCCGGTGGAGTCTGTTGCGACGGATGCCGGGTCTATCTCTGCGTCCGGAACTGCAGACCGAAAACGAAACACCAGCGGCACCTCGGCGACAGGCTGCCGGGCTGCATCGGTCACCTGCACCACCAGCGGCTTGGGCAGGAGGCTGCCCACCTTTGCCTCCTGGCCGTCGCCCGATACGGCCGTCAGCTCAACTGGAGTGCCGTCGTTGGGCAGGTTGAGGTCGCCCCCGGAGCAGGCGAGCACCGCCAAGCCGAGTCCTGGACTGAGCCGGAACGAAAGCAAGATGGCACGCATAAGAACCCCTCCGATTCCCCTCGAAGGCCTTCGATTGACGATTCTGAGCTATTTGAGAGTACTTCTGAACGGAAGGGGCGGATAGGATGTAGCTCACACCCCCCGGGCTCTGAGCTCGGTAAGCCGCCGGAGCAGGCCTCGGGGGATGAACCGAAGTAGAAGCACCATCAGCTTATAGCGAAACCCCGGAATGCAAACCACCGGTCGTCCCCGGTCGAGCGCCCGAAGCGACGTATTTACCACGCGGTCCGCCGACATCCACATCCATCGGGGAATCTCATTCACATCGGCATCCATTCGCTGATGGAATTCCGACCGGGTGAAGCCGGGGCAGAGCGCCTGTGCCTTCACGCCGGTGCCCGCCAGCTCCGCCGCGAGCCCCTCGCTGAACGTGGTCAGGTACGCCTTGGTCGCACAGTAGTTGACGTTTCCTGCCGAATAGATGAAGGAGGCGACGGAGGAGACGTTCACGATGGCCCCGCGGCGGTTCGCGAGCAGCACTGGCAGCGCTGCCTGAGTCAGACGCATTGGGGCGACGACGTGGAGCCGGAGCAGTGCCTCCTGAATCGCCGGGCTCGCGTCCGCAAGCCTACCCCGGGTGCCGAAGCCGGCGTTGTTCACCAGCAGCGCGAGTCGGGGCGACCGAGTCAGCCGCTCCGCCAGCAGACTCACGTCAGTGTCGATCGTGAGATCGGCGGGAAAAACCTCAACCGACACCCCGTATCGCCGTTCGAGGTCCTCTCGCAGGCTCTCCAGCCGTGCGGCATTCCGAGCCGCCACGATGAGATCGTAACCCCGAGCAGCGAGCCTTTCGGAGAACACCTTCCCGATGCCGGCGGAGGCACCGGTTACTACCGCCAAGGGTCGGGTACCTTCGGAAGAAGTATCCATCAGCGCTGCAAGCCACTGCGTGCTGCGGGCTCGAACGGACGCAGGGATGAAGCGGTACCCGTGGACGACAGTGTTCGCAACCGCCGGGCCGCTTCGAGCAGTATGTCGTCGGTCTTGCAGAACACGAAGCGAACCAGCCCACGGCCCCCGTCCCCACCGTCTCGGAAGAAGCTCGAGCCCGGTACCGGCGTCACCCCGATCTCCCGCGAGAGCCAGATGGCGAACTCGGTATCCGAGAGTGCGCGCTCGGAGCCGGGAAGGGCAAGACCAGAGAAGTCGGCCAGGATGTAATAGGCGCCTTCGGGTGGGGTACATCTGAACCCTGACTGGACCAGAGCGCCGTGGAGCAGGTCTCTTCGGACACGATAGTCGTCAGCGAGTCGCTCGTAGAATGCCTGGTCCAGTTGCTCCAGCGCGACCGCTACCCCTTCCTGGAGCGGAGCCGGAGCGCCGACCGTGAGAAAGTCATGCACCTTCCGGATCGCGCCGGTGAGCTCCTCCGGCGCGACGATCCACCCGACCCTCCACCCCGTCACGCTGAAGGTCTTCGAGGCCCCGCTGATGGTCACCGTGCGGTCCCGCATGCCCGGCAACGTCGCGATAGGCACGTGCTCGCCTTCGAACCGGATGTGCTCGTAGATCTCGTCGGTGATGGCCAGGGCGTCGTGCTGGACGCACAGATCGCGCACGGACTCGAGCTCGGCCCGGGTGAGCACCCGGCCGGCCGGGTTGCTCGGCGTGTTGACGATGATGGCGCGGGTTCGTGAGGAGAAGGCTGCAGAGAGCCTATCGATATCGAGTGGCTTGCCCGGATCGAGCGGGACATAGACCGGCTTGGCATCGGCGAGGATCGTATCGGGACCGTAGTTCTCGTAGAAGGGCTCGAAGACGATCACCTCCTCGCCCGGATTCACCAGGGCGAGCAAGGCCGAGATCATCGCTTCGGTGGCGCCGCAGGTGACAGTGATCTCCCGCTCGGGGTCTACCTCGAGACCATACCAGCCGTGATACTTCCGGGCCAGTGCCTCGCGCAGTCGCTGCGCACCCCAGGTAATGGCGTACTGGTTGATGTCATCATAAATCGCGCGGGCCGCCGCTTCCTTCAGAAGCTCGGGCGCAGGAAAGTTGGGGAAGCCCTGGGCCAGGTTGATCGACCGGTACTCACGCGCCAGGCGCGTCATACCCCGGATGACCGACTCACGGAAGCCTTGCGTGCGGCGCGCGGTGTTCACCGGATGCTCCGGTTGGTGGATTGGTACGTAAAGACTACACGCCTCCTGGGTGCCGCGCATACCGCTTCCCCCCCTTCCCGCCGTTTCCGCGGTTTCCGCCTTGTTGTTGGCCCGATCGTTGCCTTAGACTCGCAGTATGACCAGTTCTCCCGACCAGCCGCTCCCGATCGTTGACCTGCACAGCCATCTCGTGCCGGGCGTTGATGACGGTACGGCCACCATCGCCGAATCCCTCACCGCACTGGCCGGCCTATACCAGGAAGGAGTGCGCACGGTGGTCACCACGCCCCACCTGCTCATCCCTCACCTCGAGAGCCATGCGGCTATCAGCCGCGAGCTGGACGTTCATCGTCGCGCCTTCGATCGGCTGGCCGAGGCCGTCGCCGGCCGGGAGGACCTTCCGGCACTGGCACTGGGCCAGGAGATCTACGCGCCCGATGCTTCCGCCGCGCGGCGGGTGGCGCGCCGGACCGATGTCGGATTGAACGGCAGATTCCTGCTGGTCGAATTTGGCTTCGAGCTGCAGGGGAGCCACACTGATGTCATCCGCGAGGTCCTCGACGCGGGGCGCCAGATCGTCATCGCACACCCGGAGCGCTATGCCTATCTGCCCGGTCACGATCCACTGGAGCTGATGCGGCGGTGGCAGGAGCTGGGCGCGCTGCTCCAGGTGAACGTCGGAAGTCTGAACGGGTATTACCGGAACTCGAGTCCCGGCTCGGATAAGCTGGCGTGGCAGATGGTGGAGATGGGACTGGTGGATGTGCTGGCCAGCGATCATCATGGCCCGCGTCGCTCAGGCGTTTCACCCCGCGAGGCGCTGGAAACGCTGATCGCCCGCGGCGAGCTGGCGCTCGCTACACGGGCGATGGTGGAGACTCCGGGGCTGATCGTGCGTAGCGACCTGGTCGCTTCACGTCTCCCGGGGTAGGCTTGTGGTTCCAATCGCCCGCAACAGCAGTCCGGTCGGACCGGCAGAGGTGGCGCCACCCGCTGCTACTGCGGAATCGACCTGCTCCTTGATCTCCCGACGTAGGGCACCATATCGCTGCGCTGCGGCCGGGTCCTCGAAGGCGATCGCATTCCCTCTGATCTTGTACGCACCGGCCTGCGCATCCAGGACACCGAGGATGCTGTCGACCCCGGCGAGTAGGGCGCCACTCAGAACCGTCAGTGCCGGGTCTTCGGCTCTGATCTCACGGGAATACCATTCCTTTACCTCGCTCGGGCTCCAGCCGAATCGCTTTGCAAAGATCATCACCGAATCCTGGTAGGCCGCCTCGATCGCCACTTGCTGCTGCCGGTAGACCCGGATGAAGTTGGCAGCTCCGGCCAGACTCATCCGGGTATCGGTGACCCCGCCGTTCGGGTTCAGACGCGCCGCAGCAAAGAGCCGGCCGAGACGCGCCACCCGCATTCCATTCTCCAGCCGCTCGCGGGCCGCGTCGTGCGCGCCGGCATAGCGACCCAGCACCGCCTCCACCGTTTTGCCGTCCACCTTCGGCGTTTCAGTCGCGAGCGCAGCGCTGAGCGACTTGGAGCGAAGCCGTGGTGCCCGCGGCAACACTCGCGCGACAACGGCGGCGGGAGCTGCGGGGACACTATCAATGGACCGATCCGCAGCAGCAGGGATCACCTCGGAGGGAGTCACCTCGGAGTGAGGCGCCTCCGCAGGCCAAAATGTGGTGGTGCTGGCGAGCGACACCATCTCCTGGCGTTCAGCAGGCGCACGCGCAACCGCCGGAGTGGAGTGGGCCATTTTCGTCGCGACCACCCGCCCACGACCAGCCCAGGGCGGACGGGGACCCGAGAACGCGAGCTGAATCCCCAGCATCAGCAGCACGCCGGAAATCCCCAGCGCAAGCGGACGGCGCCAGTGATGCATCAGGTGCCCGTTGGAGTCCACCGGCTCTGGAGCAGCCTCAGGCGCTGGATTGATGCCGCCGAGGAAAGTCCAGCCCTTCCGCGCGGGGCGGGCGGGCGGCTCTTCCTTTGCCATCGTAATGATCGCTTTGTATTGCGGGTGCAGCGTGATCGAAATCCACTTGGCCGTTGCCCGGTGATAAATCCGGGAGCGCGCGTCCACATCGCCGTTGCGAATCGCCAGCGCGAGCTCGTCGCTCGACCGGTAGAGTTCTTCCTTGCCTGGGCTGAGTTCCACGAGATACATGGTCACACTCGATCGTTGCGCGAGCCCCGAGCCAGAAGGCGAGGAACCCTCGGTAAAGTGAACAGGTTCTGAGCGGTCGCAGGTGTACCAAGCCTGGAGGTGCCAGATCCGTGCTTATTCGGCCCACAAAGCAGGTTTCCTCCCATTTCGGACCGGGCTGATAGGCCTAAGCCCAAGAGCCGGAGCAGCTTCCTTTGCGAGGCGGCGGGTGAAAAGGCCCCCCGCCAGGGGGGATTCTCACCGACAGGGTAGTTCGGG
>Ga0307310_10000047_pt1 | contig 26991 bp, 24 predicted proteins | sample ER_DNA_197_FD_194502 | JGI IMG/M metagenome (GOLD analysis project Ga0307310, IMG submission 194502) | Bulk soil microbial communities from the East River watershed near Crested Butte, Colorado, United States - ER_DNA_197 | ecosystem: Environmental > Terrestrial > Soil > Floodplain | place...
TGCCGTGTTGCAAGGCACCAACCGGTTCCTGTTCTCGCTCAAGGACGCGATCGCGTTCGCCTTCAATTTGCCCGAGATCCCCGGGCTCGGCACCACCGCGGGGCTGGAGGTCAACCTGCAGGACCGCAGTGTCAACGACATCCGCAAATTCGCCGGACTGGTCAACGAGTATACCCAGCAGGCCAACGCCCAGCCGGAACTGCAAGGCGTGCAGTCGCTGATGCGGGTGAATGTCCCCCAGATCTACGTCAACGTGGACCGGGAAAAGGTCAAATCGCTCGGAGTGTCGCTGTCGGAGGTCTTCCAGACCCTCCAGACCATGCTTTCGACGCTGTACGTCAATGATTTCAACCTGTACGGGCGGACCTACCGGGTGCAGCTGGAGGCGCAGTCCCAGTTCCGCCAGAAGCCGGAGGATATCGGACGGCTGTACGTGCGCGGACCGGACGGGGCCATGATCCCGATCTCCAGTCTGGTACGGATCGAGTTTCAGGGAGGACCCAGTCTGGTCCAGCGGTTCAATGGATTCACTTCCGCGCTGGTGACCGGCCAACCCAAGCCGGGCTACAGCTCCGGCCAGATGCTCGGGGCGGTCCGCCGACTGGCCGACTCGGCGTTCGCTCCCCGCGGCGTAGGCTACGCGTTCAGCGGCCAATCCTATCAGGAAAGTGCTGCCGCTGGGCAGGGAGCCCTCATCCTCGTATTCGGCCTGGTCATGGTCTTCCTGGTGCTGGCGGCCCAGTACGAGAGTTGGTCGATACCCTTTGCCGTGCTGTTCGGGATTCCCTTCGGGGCCTTCGGCGCCTTCCTCGGCGTGTGGCTGCGCGGCATGGCGAGCGACGTCTACTTCCAGATCGGGTTGCTCGTAGTAGTAGGACTTGCGGCCAAGAATGCGATTCTGATCGTGGAGTTCGCCAGCCAACTCCGGGCCCAGGGACGGTCCATTCGCGAGGCTGCCGTGGAGGCGGCCCACGAGCGGTTCCGGCCGATCCTGATGACCTCGTTCGCATTCATCCTGGGCGTCGCCCCCCTGCTCATTGCCAGCGGGGCCGGTGCGGAGAGTAGGCACTCGATCGGGACGGGAGTGTTCTTCGGTATGCTCACCGCGACCACCGTCGGGGTCTTCTTCATACCGCTCTTCTACTACCTGATCGGCAGACTGGGTGAGCGCGGGCTGTTCCGCCGCCGGGCAATTGCGCCGGTGCCGGCCGGCGCCGGCGCCACGCCGTCCTCGGAAGGCGAAAGCTGAGATGAGCCGACTGGTCTTGCAAGGAGCCCTCGTGTGCGCGCTCACCGGGTGCGCTGTAGGGCCTGGCTACCGACGTCCTGACCTGGGTGTGCCCGCGGAATGGCGCCGAACCGAGCCGACAGTGGACTCACTTCGGCCGTTCTATGACTCGCTCATGGCCAACCGGGACACGCTCCCGCTCAATCCGGCCGGCCCGGAGGCGGTCTCAGTCGACACCTCGGCCCGTGGGGGCGTATTCCTCACTGACACGACGGCCAATCTCGTCTGGTTTGACCTGCTGCGCGATCCGGCGCTCCGCAAGCTGGTCGAGACGGCTCTGCGGGAGAATCGCGATGTACGGGTCGCCATCGCCACGATCAATGAGTTCCGCGCCCAGTATGGTGTGGCCAAGGGTGACTTCTTCCCCCAGATCACGCTGAACGCGCAGGGGGGCCGAACCAAAACCGTGCTGGGCAGCCTTGGCACTTTTACCTCCAACCAGCTTCAGGCCACCGCGGGCTTGTCCTGGGAGCTCGATTTCTGGGGTCGGATCCGGCGCTCGACCGAGGCGGCGCGGAATGACCTCCTGGCCCAGCGAGAGAATCAGCGCTCCGTCGTCCTCACGCTGGTGGGGGATGTCGCCACCTCCTATCTCCAACTCCGCCAACTGGACCTCGCCCTGGAGATCTCCCGCAGAACCCTCGCGGCAAACCGGGAGACGTTCCGGCTCGCGCGCCGGCGATTTGATCAGGGACTGATCTCCGAGCTGGATGTAAGGCAGTTCGAATCCGAGGTGGCCAGTCCGGCGGCGAGCGTGGCACAGTTGGAAGGACAGATCACTCAAACTGAAAACCAGCTCAGCGTGCTGGTGGGCCGGAACCCGGGAGGCATCCCCCGCGGCCGGCCCCTCACCGAGGTGCTCGGGAACTTGGCGGTCCCGGCGTACCTGCCGTCTGCCCTGCTCGAGCGCCGACCCGACGTACGGCAGGCCGAGGCCCAGCTCCACGCCGCCACGGCTCGAATCGGAGTTGCCAAGGGCGATCTGCTCCCCAAGCTCATGGTGACGGGGGACTACGGCACCTACAGCTCAAACGCGGATGACTTGTTCAAGAAGAACAGTGAGATCTACCAGGTCCTCGGTGGCGTTTCGATGCCGCTCTTTACCGGAGGGAAGGTCGGGAAGCAGGTGGACGTGGCGCGGGCCCGAGCGGAGCAGTCGCGCTACAGCTACGAGCAGACCGTGCTCACTGCCCTCCGAGAGGTGGAGGATGCGCTGGCTGGCGTGCGCGCCTCCCGAAACCAGGTAGCCGCGCAGCAGACCCAGGTGGACGCGCTCCGTCGAGCCCTGAGGCTGGCCGAGATGCGCTACCAGTCCGGCGCGTCGAGCTACCTCGATCTCCTCGACGCGCAGCGGAGTCTCTTCGGCGCCGAGCTCTCACTCGCCCAGGTGCAGGGCCAGCAGGCCACGGCCGCGGTCACGCTCTATAAGGCACTGGGTGGCGGGTGGCCGGTGACGCCGGCGGACTCGGCCCCGCCCCGCTGACGGCTCCCCCGATCGGGGGAGCAGGCGGGTTCAAGCCCTTTCACGCGGAAAGGCCCAGCTTTGGTACGGTGGCTGCTGGCCGAGCTCTGGAGCTGGTGCCGGTTCTCCCAATCGCGTGCATCCGGTCGTTGATGTAGGCGTGCCTAACGCCAAGCGCCATCAACGGCACTGCGACACCAGCCCTTTCCCGCGTACGAGACCCCGTGAAGAGATCTGAGTCGGCCAAGGCGTCCCACCGTCTGGTGGGTGGGACGCCAAGCATCCTGTCTAGATCAGCTCCCAGGCCACCAGCGCGCACAGCGCTACCATCGTACCGAGCCCCAGCAGGAACACGACATCTGCGGCCTGCTCCAGCGCGAGTGACCGCTCTGCCCTGAGGGAGCGTAACGCGAGGTAAGAGAGGAGGCAGGACCCGAGGAAGACCAGCGCGTCGATCGCCATGAGGTTGTCCGCGACGCTATTGACGTTCTTCAGGTGCGAAACCACTCGGAAGAGTCCGATGACGGTGAGGCAGACTCCGACGAGCTGAGCCGACGTAGTGAAAATCCGGCCCGCAAGGTCGCGTTCTACCGATACTGGTGAGGGTTCCTGGTCCGGGGAGTCCACCTCACTAACCGGTGGAAGCAGTCGACGTCGCCGGATCCGACCCGATCGTCCAGAAGATGCTCTGGCCCGGCGGAACGATCAGTGTCGGGGTCGCAAACGGCCTCACCCCACCAACGGGCTCGGCCAGCAGCCTTACCCGACCGTCGCCCCTTATCGCGCCCCGGATGGTAAGAGTCGTCTTAGTGAGCCCGCCTGCCTGGCCAATGAGCCAGCGCTCGCCGTTTCTGAGGACATAGATGTCCATGTCGCTGAAGTTCTGGTTGTCGATCCGCACCGGGATCTCATTCGATGTCGGTTCCGGCCCGCTGACCGGAGCGGACCGAGACGCTCCACAGGCCGACGAGAGAACCAGCAGAGCGATTAATCCGGCTCGCAAGTGCCACATGATACGCCACCTCCTTGAAGGACAGTACCGCTACCGCATTTCTGAAAACGCAGGTCCCGCCGTCCCGCTATCCCGCAGACCCGGTGACCTCCACTGCCGGCCCCCACTCCGCCAATCCAGCCATCCGTTGCGCCGTCCGGATGATCGCGGAGAAGTCCTCGTCCCCTTGGCCATCGTACCGGGCGTGCTCGACGGCACAGACCTGGGCGGCGGCCGCGGTGCTTGGCATGGCTACGGACAACTCCAGCGCGCGCTGCGCAATGAGGCCGAAGTCCTTATACATCAGCCGGAGCGGGAAGGTGGCCGGATACTCGCCGGTCCTCGCGTGCTCGAGCTTGGACTTCTGGCTCGGTGACAGCACCGAGGTGGCTCCCAGCACCTGCAGCAAACGCTCGTGGTTGAGTCCGCTGCGAAGGCCAAGCGCAATGGCCTCTGCCAGCGCCTGAATTCCGACACCCAGGAGCGTGTTCAGACAGAGCTTCGTTGCCGTGCCCGAGCCAGCTGGGCCCATGTAGAACGAGTTCTTGCCCAGCACGTTGAGGATCGGCAGGCACTCCTGATACATCTCCTCTCTTCCACCGACGAGGATCACGAGCTGTCCCGCCTGGGCCTGCGGTGTACTCCCCGAGACCGGGGCATCCAGAACGGCGAGGCCCCTTGGTCTCGCCGCCTGGTGCAGCCTGGTGGAGGCACGGGGCGATACGGTACTCAACTCGATGAAGGTGGTGCCTGGTCGAGCCACGGCCAGCGCGCCCTCGGGCCCGAGCATCACTTCCTCGACCACCGCGTCGTCGGGGAGACTCGAGAGCACCACGTCCGCTGCGGCCGCGAGGCGCCCGGGCGTTTGGGCGAACTTCGCGCCGCTCTGCTCCAGGGGGCGCGCCCGCTCGCGGGTCCGATCGTGTACCGTCAGGCTGTATCCGGCGGCAAGGAGCCGCTGGGCCATGCGGCCGCCCATGGCTCCCAGGCCAATGAATCCCAGCCGAGGTCTGGATTGAAGTTCGCTGCCAGCCATTGCCACTCACTCCTTCCACTCATTGTTCACGCCAAGCCCCACCCGAGCTGCTGCTACGGTCATACCCAGTGAGGATCACGAGTTGTGCACGAGGTCCCTCACCAGAAAGGCAAGTGATATCACGGTGCCTACCCCCGAGATCACAGCCACGAGGGCTCGTGCGCTGTCCTTGGGTTCGTCGCCCGCGGAAGAATCCTCTGACGCACAGTTCCCGGTCGTTCCCATGGGTCCACCTATCGCGAAGGTGGTGCTCATCTGGCCGGTCTCCTCAACGAAAGAGTTGACGATCTGCCGACCGTAAATTTGCCGTCAGGTGGCGCCCGGCGATTGGACGACCCTGCTCCCCCGATCGGGGATGGACCGAGCTGTTTGCCCTCCCCCTGAACGGGGGAGCAAGGAAGTGCAATCGGCGCGGCGGGAGTCGGCACATTGTTGCGCATGCGAGCAGACTATCCCCAGCAAGGTGATCGAGCCATGCTCATACTGCCCTCTGCAACACGCGAGACACGCCAGGCCGTTCTCTCGATAGTGCTCATGACGGCTGGAACTCTCGCCATAGGCTGCACCAGCGGTGACAAGCGGGCGAGCACGCCTACCCCTCCGTGCGACAACGGCGGGTTGACGCTGCCTGCCGGCTTCTGTGCCACTGTCTTCGCCGACAGCATTGGGCATGCACGACACCTCGCCGTCAGCTCCAACGGCACAGTCTATGTCAACACCTGGAGTGGGAAGTATTACGGGAACGACACGCCGCCCGCCGGCGGCTTCCTTGTCGCTTTGCGGGATACGACGGGAGACGGCCGGGCCGATGTGATCGCCCGGTTCGGCGACAGCGTACAGAGCGGCGGGGCGGGAGGAACCGGCATACGACTCTACAAGGGCGCGCTCTACGCCGAATCCAATGACAGGATCCTGCGCTACCCCCTGGCCACGGAAGACGTCACGCCTACCGGCAAGCCAGAGGTCGTCGTTCAGGGCCTGCCTCTCACCGGCGACCACCCGATGCACCCGTTCGGCATCGACTCCACTGGCGGACTGTATGTCGACCTGGGATCGGCTACCAACGCCTGCCAGATCCAGAATCGGATTGCCCTCTCACCCGGCCATCGCCAGTGCGCCGAGCTTCGGACCCGCGGTGGCATCTGGCGGTACGACGCGACCCGCACGGGGCAGCGCTTCTCTCCGCGGGAGCGCTATGCCACCGGCATTCGCAATGGGGAAGGCATCGCCGTCGATTCGACCGGTGCCCTCTATAGCACCCAACACGGCCGGGATCAGCTCGCCGAAAACTGGCCCAAGCTGTACGCGCCGGTGCAGGGCCAAAACCTTCCGGCCGAAGAGCTCGTTCGGCTCGAACGCGGCGCTGACTTCGGCTGGCCGGAGTGCTATTTCGACTCCGCGCAGGGAAAGCTGGTGCTGGCACCGGAGTACGGTGGCGACGGCGGCAAAGCGGTGGGGCTGTGTGCGACGAAGCTAGCGCCGGTGGCATACTTTCCTGCCCACTGGGCGCCGAACGATCTGCTTTTCTACAGTGGCAACCAGCTTCCCCCACGTTACCGCGGGGGTGCCTTCATCCCGTTTCACGGCTCGTGGAACCGGGCGCCGGGCCCCCAGGGCGGGTATAACATCGTGTTCGTCCCCTTCGCCAACGGCAAGCCCGCCGGCAAGTACGAAGTGTTTGCCGATGGATTCGCCGGCTCGCAAAAGGAACCCGGAGAGGCTGCTCACCGTCCGTCCGGGCTCGCCGCCGGACCCGACGGCGCCCTCTACATCTCCGATGACGCTCACGGACGCATCTGGCGGGTCGCCTACACTGGAGCCGCCGCAGTAGGTGGCGGTCCGGGCGGCGCGGTTGCCCCCGCTGAGTCCACGGATTACGGGGGACCACCGGAAGGCACTCATCCTGATGCGGGCGCCCAACCCGGCGGCGCACCCGCTCCTGCTCCTGCCGCCGAGAAGTCGGCGGCAGCCATCCCCGGTGTTACCCCGGCAATCGTTGCGTTGGGTGACAGCGTTTACCACGGCCAAGTAGCCGGAGCCACCTGTGCCGGCTGCCACGGCACCAATGCCAAGGGCACTCCGCTCGCCCCGGACCTGACGGACAGCAAATGGATCTGGAGCGATGGGAGCCTGGCGAGTATCACGAAGACGATCCGCGAAGGCGTGCCGGCTCCGAAACAGCACACTGGAGTCATGCCCCCGATGGGCGGCACCCAGCTCACCCCAGCGCAGCTGGCCGCAGTCGGAGCCTATGTCTATTCCCTGAGCCACTCCGCCGGCGGCTGATGAGACTGAACCCTTTTTGATGGAAAGGGAGGTGCCGACCATGCGGCTGAATGGGTGGAATGATCGCACTGGCGGTCTCGGGCACAGTGCTCGCCTCGGCATCGCCGATGACAGGCTGTGCCAGTGGCGGTATCGTCTACGATCCCTACCGGCACGAGTATCACCGGTGGAATCGGGGTGAGGACCAGTTTTATCGGCAGTGGGAGGTCGGAGGCCACCGTAATCACATGGACCTCCAGAGACGGAGTCCCGGGGATCAGAGTGCCTACTGGGGTTGGCGGCACCGGCAGCTACCCTACATCTCGACGGAGCGACGATTTATGACCTACCCCTCGGCCACGACGATTCTGCCCCAACGCCTGAACGCGGCCCTGGCGATTCTGCGTATCGTGGTAGGCGCCATTTTCATCGCCCATGGCGCCCAGAAACTCTTCGTCTTCGGCCTGGCAGGCGTGGTCGGCGCATTCGGCCAGATGGGGGTGCCGCTACCCGCCGTTACGGGGCCAGCCATCGCCTTCCTCGAGTTCTTTGGCGGAATCGCCGTCGTACTCGGCCTGTTCACGCGGCCCCTCGGCCTGCTCCTTGCCGCTGACATGCTCGGCGCGATCGTGCTGGTCAGGATCAGCAAGGGTCTCGTCGGCGGTTATGAGTTTGAGCTTTCTCTCCTGGGCATCGCGCTCGCTCTGGCTCTCGCCGGCGCCGGGGAATATTCGCTCGATCGTGTGCTTGCCGCCCGGAAAGACGAGAAGCGACGTCATGGGTGACAACATCACCGGACTACATCACATCACGGTCATCGCTGGGGATCCTCAGGAGAATCTCGACTTCTACGTTGGAGTCGTGGGGATGCGGCTGGTAAAGAAGACCGTCAACCAGGACGTGCCGGGGACGTACCATCTCTTCTACGCCGACGGGGCCGCCCATGCCGGCACCGATCTGACGTTCTTCCCCTGGCCGGACATGGCGCCGGGCCAGACCGGAGTAGGCCTCACCGTCGAGGTGGCCTTGGCGGTTCCAACCGGGAGCCTGGTTTATTGGGCCGAGCGCCTCACTCGCAACGGCGTAGAAGTGGCGGAGCCCACGCGCTTCGGCGAGCGGCTGCTGACCTTTGCCGATCCGCACGGACTTCGACTGGCGCTGGTGGAGGCAGCCGACGCTCGCGATTTCACCCCTTGGGCAAAGAGCGTGGTGCCGGAGCCGTATCAGGTCCGCGGTCTCCACGGTGTTCGCCTGCTGGAGCGAAACGCCGCACCGACTGCCGACTTCCTGGTCAACACTCTGGGCTTCGAGGAGGTGGGCGAGGAGAGTGACTGGCGCCGGTTCGCGCTGCCGGGTGGCCAGTCGGGGCGGGTGATCGACGTAAAGCAGCTTCCCGGCGAGCGGCAGGGCACTTGGGGCACCGGCAGCGTGCACCACATCGCCTGGCGCGTTCCGGATGACGCGACCGAGCTCAAGGTACAGCACCGTCTCCAGATTGCACGGCGGCATCCGACTCCAGTCATCGATCGGTTCTGGTTCAAGTCGGTGTACTTCAGGGAGCCAGGTGGCGCGCTTTTCGAGGTTGCCACCGACGGACCTGGGTTCGGAGTGGACGAGGGGGTAGATGAGCTGGGGACCTCTCTCGTCCTACCGCCGTGGTTGGAGCCGAACAGGTCTCAGATCGAGGCTAGTCTCCCCCCGTTGCGGGCGCCGGAAAAAGTCGCGGGCCAGCCGCGCCGATAGGCCGTTCTATTCCCCGAACGGGGGAGCAGGGAGGTGCAATCCACCCGATGCACTGGGGGACACCTTCATTGGTGGCAAGCACCACGAGCGCTACCGTGCCGCAAAGGAGATTGCATCGATGAGCAGCAAGTTACCAACCCGTCCGCTGGGGTCCAGCGGAATCGACATCACCCCGGTCGGCTTCGGCGCCTGGGCCATCGGCGGCGGCGGATGGAGTTTCGGGTGGGGACCACAGGACGACACGGCCTCGCTTGCCGCCATGCGCCGGGCGCTGGAGCTCGGCGTCAACTGGATCGACACCGCCGCGGTCTACGGGCTGGGTCACTCCGAGGAGCTGGTCGGGCGCCTGCTGCGGGAGCTGCCCCAGAACGACCGCCCCTTGGTCTTCACCAAGGGAGGGCTAGTCTGGGACGAGCAGAATCGCATGACCGAGCCGCGCCGGATACTCGAGCCGGCATCAATTCGCGCTGAGGTGGAAGGTTCCCTTCGACGGCTCGGCGTCGAGCGGATCGATCTCTATCAATTCCACTGGCCTGACGAAACCGGGACGCCGGTGGAGGAATCGTGGGAGACGCTGAGCCGCCTGGTGGACGAGGGGAAGGTCCGCGCCGCCGGCGTTTCGAATTTCGGTGTCAACCTGCTACAGCGCTGTGAGGCCATCCGTCATGTGGATTCCCTCCAGCCGCCGTTCTCCCTGATCCGCCGCGAGGCAGGCGAGCGGGAGATTCCCTGGTGTGCCGAGCACCACACCGGAATCATCTGCTACAGCCCAATGCAGTCGGGTATACTCACTGAGAGTTTCAGCCTCTCCCGCGTCGCCGCGTTTGCGCAGGATGACTGGCGCCGGCGATCCGCCGAGTTTCAGCATCCAAAGCTCAGCCGGAACCTGGGACTGCGGGATGCTCTTCGGCCAATCGCGCAGCGCCACGGCACCTCGGTCTCGGCGGTTGCCGTCGCCTGGGTACTGGTGTGGCCCGGAGTGACCGGCGCGATCGTGGGTGCTCGCTCGGCCGAGCAGGTGGACGGCTGGATCGGGGCGGCTTCCCTCACGCTGACCTCCGCGGATCTCAATAGCATTGCGACAGCAATTGCGCGCACCGGGGCAGGTGCCGGGCCGCTCCGGCCGGCTCCAATACGGCACGGCGTGGCGATCTGAGGAGGCCCCGGCCGATCGGCTCAGGAGGCGGAGTTGGATGCGGCGCTGGCGGCAGCTGGTCGATGGCCGGGTAGGTACGGTACCAGCAGCACTACCTCGGTACCGTGGCCGGGAGTGCTTCGGAGGGAGAGCTTGCCGTGGATCTGGCTGGCCCGCTCGCGCATGCCGAGCAGCCCCCAGTGCCCTCCATAGGCCTGGAAGTCGGCTTCCACGGCGAACCCCTGACCGTCGTCGATCACCGACAGTCGCAGCCGGCGGGTCTCGAAGGAAAGCCTCACCCGGACCGTGCGTGCGGCCGCATGCTTGACCACGTTGGTAATCGCCTCCTGCGCCACTCGAACCACCACGGCCTCGACCTCCGGATCCACTGGCTGGGGCGGCCCTCCGACGTCGTACTCCAGCTCGAGGTTGGTACCTCGAACACAGTCTTCGGCGGCGGCCCGCAGCGCCACGGGGAAGTCGCCACCCGCCAGGGCGGGCGACCGCAGATCCCACACGGCCCGGCGCGCGTCCGTCAGTGTCTGTTGCGCCAGGCCGACCAGATCTCGCAGCGCAACGACGCTTTCCACCGGCTCGGTGACCCGACTGATGGCAGCGACCAACTTCAGGGCGATTCCGGTGAACCCCTGGAGCAGCGTGTCGTGAATGTCGCGCGCCAGCCGGGTGCGCTCCTCGAGCACCGCGGCGAAACGGGTCTCCAGCGCGCGCTCCCGGGCGCGACGGAGGGCGCGTTCCGCCCGCTTTCGATCGGTCACATCGATGACCACACCCGTGACTTCGACCACGGCGCCCGCATCGTCGAGGACCGGCTGGCTCTTGCTATGCACGTACCGGACTGTACCATCGGGCCGGATGATGCGGAGATCGAACTCGAAGCTGCGGGCCTCACGGTTCGTGGCCTCCAAGGCCTGGTCGAATTCATCGCGATCGTCAGGATGACAGAGCTGGAGGAGCTGCTGGCGACTAGGAGCGGGACTCCTGGGATCCAGCCCGAAGATGCGATAAGTCTCCTCCGACCAGTAGGCCTCGCCGGTGACCAGTCGGGACCAGCTGCCGGTGTGGCCCAGCTCCTGGGCGGCGATCAGATACGCTTGGCTACGGCGCAGCTCATTGTCCAGGCGCTTCCGCTCGGTGATGTCGGTGATCGCCACCAGGACGCTGTCGAGCGTAGCCGAATCGGCAGGGAAGACAATCGTGAACAACACGGAGAGCCGCTTCCCATCGAGCCTTCGCAGCACGGTTTCGGCTTCGAACCGAGTGTGCCCTTCGGCGATGGCGATCAGCTCGCCGGCGAACGCTTCCCGGGTCTCCGGCAGAAAAATCCGGTGCAGTGAGACCAGAAGCTCATCCTTGCTCCTGGCCCCCAACAGCGTGAGCGTGGTGTCGTTCACGTCGACGATCTTTACCAGCGAGAAGGCGTGCAGGACGAAGTCCGGGTGAGTGGCGAGGTACTGACGGAAGTCGGTCATGCCCTGCGCCTTCAACTCATCGATAGCGGCCTTGACCCCGGAAAAGTCCTCTTCCCAGATCGAGACCCCGGCGGTCTGGAAGATGTGCCGATACCGCCCTTCGCTCTCGACTAGCTCCGCTTCCGCCCGTTTCCGCTCGGTCACATCGTTGTTGGTCTCCAGAATCGCAGCGGGTCGTCCCAGCTCGTCCCGCTGCAAGGACCAACGGCTGGCCACCACAACCCGGGTCCCGTCGCGCTTGGTGTGCACCAGCTCACCCTCCCAGCGGCCGGTACGGAGCAGCTCATCATTGATATCGTCGAGCGGTGCAGGGAAGATCGTCTGGGTCAGTTGGTGGGAGATCTTGCCGACCGCCTCGTCTCGGCCCCAGCCGTAGAGCGCCTCGGCACCGCGATTCCAATAGGTGATGGCATCGCTCATATCGCGGACGAAAACCGTGTCGTGGGTGAGATCAAGGAGGCGGGCGTGATCGCGCAGAACGCTCTCCGCGCGCTTCAGGTCCTCGATGTCGGTGCTGGTGCCGTACCACTTCACAATGGCACCCTTGTCATCCCGCAGCGGCACGGCGCGGTGAAGGAACCAGCGATACTCCCCGTCCGCTCGGCGGAGGCGAGCCTCGTCTTCGATGGGTTCTCCGGTAGCGAAGTGCGCCGCCCACTCGTCGATCAGACGCTGATAATCCTCTGGATGAATGACGGACTTATAGCCCCAATTCCGCGCCTCCTCCTCCGAGAGGCCGGTATACTCCAACCACCGTTGATTGTTGAAATCACTAGACCCGTCGGGGAGCGTGCCCCAGACCAGCCCAGGAATCCGGTCGATCGCGATTCGACGTTCGCTGTCGGCCTGGCGCACCTTCTCCTCTGCCCGCTTCCGGTCCTCGATGTCGTCAGCCGCGCCGTACCATTGAACGATAGTCCCGCGCTGGTCGCGTAACGGCACTGCCCGGAGCACGAGCCAGCGATATTCGCCGTCAGCGCGTCGCACACGCGCTTCGGATTCCAATGGGACCCCGGACGCCATGGCTGCACCGTAGTCACCGACGAATCGACCCTGGTCGTCGGGATGCAGTACGTCCTCCCATCTCCAGCCCTTCACGTCCTCCGACGAGAGACCGCCGAAGTCGCGCCACCCTTGATTGACAAACTCAACCTGACCGTCGGGTCCAGCGCTCGACAGGAGGGTCGGAACGGTATCGGTCACCAGGCGAAGTTGCTCGTGCGCGGCCTCCACCTCCGTGAGGGACTGACGCACCCTGAGGATCAAGCGGTTGATCACCAGGGCGGTTGTCAGGAAGACGATCAGAGCCACGACATCCCGCGACTCGCGAATTGGGGATAGTCGAAAAATCGGGCTGGTGAAGAAGGAGTCCAGGGACGCGACGGCAAGTAGGGAGACCCATACCGAGGCAACGAGATTGCCGCGGACGGAGACGGTGACGACAACAAGGATATACAGAAGGGCGACCGGCACGGCGCCGGGTTGCAGCCGATAGGAGACCAGGGTCAGCAGTGCAATCGCAATGCTGCCGAGCACCGCTGGCGCAACCGAAGTCCAGAAGTGTCGGGTCGTGCTGGATTGCATCGAGAATCCATCGGTCGTGGCCGGTCCGGCACGCGCGCTCCCTGCCCCCGGCATGCCCGGAGCTATGATCAAAAGAGTGAGGCAGTTAGAGGATGTATACGGGTGCGGTGATGGGTGCGCAACCGGGGAGCAGATGCGGTCAGGAAGGCTAGCTCAGGTTACCGCGCCCAACCATTCAGGGTGTGCCATGGTGCTGTCGTGCTTGTGGGTTGTCTTGTAGGGCTCGAACCGGCCCTCCCGCGCCGCCCGGGCGGTCTTGGCGAGCAGGGCATCGACGTCCCTGGGGCTCATGGGACGGAAGCTCCGGGCCGCACTGAGCGCCTGCTCCAGTCTCTCCATCGAGTCGCAACCGGTGATCACCACGCTGGTCGGAAGATTCATGGCGTAGTGCAGGCATTCGATCGGCGTCGCAGTCTTGCTCTCGAGGATGACGGCATCACCCATCGGCTTCATGCCGAGCACCCCGACTTCCTGCTTGACCAGCAGCGGGAGGACCTTCTTTTCGAAGCTCTGATAGTGCGCGTCCATCACATTCAGCGGCATCTGAACGGTGTCGAAGCGAAACTGGTGGCTGGCGGCGGTTACGAGCGTTTTCAGGTGAATCTCGGGACTCTTGTGCCCGGTAAAGCCGATGTACCGAACCTTTCCGGCGCGCTTTGCCTCGAGCACGGCTTCCATGGCGCCGTCCGCCGCAAAGATGCGACCGGCGTCGTCGATGCGGATGACCTCGTGATGCTGGAGCAGATCGACACGATCGGTCTGGAGCCTGCGCAGCGATTCGTCGATCTGCCGCGCCGCGGTCTGCTTATCCCGCCCGTCGATCTTGGTCATCAGAAACGCTCGCTGCCGATACCCGTCCCGCAGCGCCTTTCCCATGCGCAGCTCGCTCTGCCCGTCGTAGTAATCCCAGGAGTTGTCGAGGAAGGTCACCCCGCGGTCGATCGCGGTCCGGATGATACGGATGCTCTCCGACTCCTGGAGATAGGGCTTTCCGAGGTGATAGCCCCCGAGGCCGATCGCAGATACGCGTTCCCCGGTGCGGCCGAGCGTGCGGTAGGGGATCATGCTGGGATCACAGTTAACACTCGCATGGGCGCTTCCGCCGGTATTTGCCCGCTGGCCGGCGCCCGAGAACCACGCGTCCAGGGCTTGAGGACCGGTAGATTAAGGTCGGTGGCAGGCGCTCAACGGGCTTGCATGGAGATGCTCCCCCAATCGGGGGTCCCTGACGCCAGCAGCGACTCCTGCAAACCGGGTCGAGAAGTGCCAGTCATCACCTGTCCTGGAGCCTGCATGAGCGACCCCGTGCTTCTCCTGCTGGAGAAGGATCGCATCATCGACGTCATCAACCAGCTGTTCATCGCCACGGACAAGCGGGATTGGCCGGCGGTGCGCCGCTGTTTTGCCGAGGCGGTACTCTTTGATATGACCTCGCTCACCGGCGGTGCGCCGAGCCGGGTCACCCCCGACCAGATCGCCGCCGGATGGGAAGAAGGATTGCGGCCCCTCGAAGCGGTTCATCATCAGGCGGGAAACCACCGGGTGGATCTTCGGGGCGACCAGGCTACGGCCTTCTGCTACGGCATCGCCTCCCATTATCGCTCCACCCGCTCGGGCCGGAACACCCGGGTGTTCGTCGGCAGCTACGACTTTCACCTGCTCCGAGTGGACGGACGTTGGCAGATCGACAGCTTTCGCTTCAACCTGAAATACATTGATGGCAACGCAGATCTGGAACGGGAGGGGTAGCTGGGGTGGGTTCAGCGGCGCCGTTCGGCTGCGCGGTCGCGGCGGGGGCGGCCGCCCCGGAACTCGAAATGGCTGTCGTTGAGCATCTTGGCAATCGACGTGGCACGGCCGTCACAGGGGACCCGGGCAAACTGCCGGGCCGAGAGCCAGGCAGCATTGTACCAGGTCCTCGGCTTGAGCCCAGGATACAGGTGGGCGAACTCCGGTTTGAGTCGGGCCTCGCGCTGGTCCTTCATAGTATTGTCCTGGGGGGGTACACCTTAAAGCTAGGGACCTGTCCCGGTGGCGCAACTCGACGGCGGCGCCCCCGGCTACGTATACTTGGCGAGGCTAGGTGCAGGGAATTGCGCGCTGGCAGCGCCTCATTCAAACCTGAGGAACGGCATGGCCACGAAACTCGACAAGACGATCAAGCGCGAGCTGGAGCTCGACGGCAAGCTGTACACGGTCGCCATCTCACCAGAAGGTGTGAAAGTCACCCCCAAGGGCGCCCGGAAAGGGCAGGAAATCTCCTGGAGCTCGATCGTGAGCGGGGAGACTGAATTGCGCCGGGATCTGAACGCGTCGGTCGACGCCTATCGAGAGTAGGCCGGGGCCGGGAGGCTAACCGGGGGGAGATCGATGCGGCTCCGCTGGGTCCCGGCTCTGCTGGGACTGCTCGCGGCAGTGCTGGTGCTGGCGGCGGGCCCGGGCACCCGCTTCGGCCTCTGGGATTTTCGCACGGGCTTCAGCGCGCTCCGCTGGGGCGGGTATGCTGGATTGGCCGCAGTGGCGGTTGCAGTGCTGTTGTTCCTTGTCCGTCCAGGATCCGGCGGCGTCGTCCCCCTGGTTCTGGGGCTCCTTCTCGGGCTGGGCGCAGCGTTCGTTCCCTGGCGCTGGATGCAGCAGGCCCGCCGGGTGCCCCCGATCCACGACATCACCACGGACCTCGACCGACCACCCAAGTTCGTGGCCGTCCTGCCGCTGCGGGCCGGGGCACCCAACCCCGCCACCTACGGTGGGTCCGAGGTCGCCGACGCACAGCGGCGCTCGTATCCCGACATCAAGCCGCTCCTGCTGGGCGTCCCGGCCGGGGCTGCCTACAGCCGGGCCCTCGCCTCGGCCCGCGGCATGGGCTGGGAGTTGGTTGCGACGGACTCCACGACCGGCCGGATCGAGGCGACTGCGACGACCCCTTGGTTCGGCTTCAAGGACGATGTGGTTGTCCGGGTCCGGCCCGAAGGGCCGGGAAGCCGGATTGACGTGCGCTCCGTCTCCCGCGTCGGCAAGAGTGACGTAGGAGCAAATGCGCAGAGGATTCGTACCTATCTGGCGGATGTCGCCAGCCGTAAATCCTGAGCCTGGAGGACGAAGGTTCGATGGCGGAGCCGAGCTTTGCGCAGCAGATCGCCAACCTCAACTCGACGCTCCGTGGCATCGAAGTGCGTTTGGCGCTCGGCAAGCCTCCGGCTGAGGGGTTCGAGGAGTTCAAGAACCTTCTGGATGACATGCGGCACAGGCTCTGGGATTTATTGAGCCTGACGGACGAGGAGGACCAGACCCTCCAGGAACGGTTCCGGATCCGCCGTGCCACTGAGCTATGCCGCGGGCTGGTCGCGGACCTCCGCAGCGGCGCCGTGACTGGCCGTCTTTCGGACCTTCCGGGTCTCCGGGAATCGGTAGTGGAGCTGGGCCAGAGCATCGAGCTTGCACGAACCCGGTCCTCATAGTGGCCGTCGTGAGCGCCACCCCCACTTTTCGCACGGCTCGTCTGGTGCTCGGCGCCTTCGAACCGGGCGATGCGGCCGAGCTACAGCGCCTTGCCGGCGATCGCGAGATCGCCGATACCACCCTCGCTATTCCGCATCCCTACGAGATGGATCACGCCTTGGCCTGGATCGGAAACCAGCGCAAGGAATCGGCGCGTGGCCGAGCCGAGAACTTCGCCATTCGTCTATCGGCGGGCTCGCGCCTCATCGGCAGTGCGGGGCTGCGCGACATCGACGCGGAGCACCTTCAGGCAGAGCTCGGTTTCTGGATCGGGAGGGAATGGTGGGGTCATGGGTATGCGCGCGAAGCCGCGGCGGCCGTCATCGGCTTCGGATTCGATACCCTGGGCCTGAATCGCATCTGCGCCCATCACATGCTGCGCAACCCGGCGGCGGGGAAGGTCCTCCAGCACATTGGAATGCAGCGTGAGGGGCTGCTGCGCCAGCGGGTACGGAAGTGGGGGATCCATGAGGACGTGGTCGTGTATGCCATTCTTCGAGACGACCGCAACTGACGCCATCGGGGACGGGAGACGCTCGTTGATGCCAGGGGTTCCACGGTGAGCACCCCCCAGGCGCGGGGCCATGCGGCAGGCCCGGGACGCTCGGCCAGCCTACCGATCGTCGCGACGGTTGCCGCCGGTGTCGCCCTGTACTTCGCCCAGGAAGTCTTCATCCCGATCGCGCTCGGCCTTCTCTTCACGGCGCTCCTCCGTCCAATAGTTCAGGTGCTGCTCTCGCGCTTCCAGATCCCGGCTCCGGTCACGGCCACGCTCGTGGTGCTGGGCTGCCTGGCATTGTTCGGCACCTCAGTGTTCCTGCTCGCCAAGCCAGTCAAGACCTGGGTCAGCGAGGCTCCCGCAACCCTCGCGGCCGCGCGCGGGAAGCTGGAAAAGATCCGACGGCCCATCAAGCAGGTCTCCCAGGCAGTCGAAAAGGTCCAGAAAGAGGTTACGGGAGAGAAAAAACCCGTGCAGGCACCGGCCACCGCTTCCGCCTCGAGTCCGGTCATACCCCCCGTCGTCGGCCGGGTATTCGCCACTACGGCCGGGATTCTGGGAACTCTGCTTCAAACCATCGTGATTGTCTTTCTGCTCCTGGCCACGGGTGATCTCTTCACCCGGAAGCTCGCGGTGGTCATGCCCAGGCCGGTCTCTGGGACGGCCGAGGACGCGGTGGCCGACGCCGAGGCGGTGATGCGGCGATACCTTGTAGTGACGCTACTGCTCAGTGCCGGCCAAGGTGTGGTGGTTGCCCTAACCTTCTGGCTGATTGGCATGCCTTCGCCGGTGCTGTGGGGAGTGCTGACTCTTGTATTCGAGTGCCTGCCCTACCTCGGCGCGCTGTTCATGGTCGCTGCCGTGACCATCACCGCCTTCGCCACCTTCGAAGGGATCGGCCAGATCCTCCTCGCTCCGCTGGCTTACATCACCATCTCGACCATCCAGAACAACGTCGTCAGCCCTTTCGCCTACGGCGGTGGTCTCCGGCTGAACGCGCTGGCGGTGCTCCTGGTCGTCCTGGTCGGATGGTTTCTCTGGGGAGTGGCAGGGGCGTTCGTGGCGGTGCCGCTGCTTGCCGCCGTGAAAGTCTTTGCCGACCGCTCCGGTCGGGACTCACGGCTTGCAACTATCCTGGACGAGTAGGGTGTCGCCGGTCCTATCCAGGCTGAGGGTACATGCCATCTGACAAAAAGTTACCTCTGAGTGCGGAACCGGCGCCAGCAACAGCGCTCGAGACCGCCGCTGACCCTCTGCTCTCCGAGCGCCCGGGACGGGTACACTGGGTGGTGGTGATGACCCGCTCGCCGCAGCCGAAGGACAAGACGCCACCAGGCGCCACCCTCCTCACCAGGTGGTGGCACCCACGGGACCGCAACTGGAGTGAGAACGCATTCGAGTCTCTCGATCATGCCATTCGGCTGTTTGTTGATGAGAGCGGGTGGGTGCTTCGACAGCAGCAGGCGCTCGATGGTCCTCAGGCCCACGAGCTGCTGTTCGAGGCGAGACGGGAAGACTTCAGCCGGCCCAGCACGGAGCAGATACTGCATGAGGTCGGACTCACGCCCGAGGACGTGGCCGACCTCATGAACCGGGTCGATCGTGAGGGCGATGCGCCCCCGTAATGTCAGCTTAAGCGGCTGAGCACCGAGCGCACCGCCGCGCCCAGCCGGCTGACTTCATCTGGCCCGATTGCTGTGGATACGTTGCCGACTCCACGAGGATCGATCTGCACGCCTTCATTGAAGAGACCGAGAAAAATCTGGTGGCGTAGGTCGGTGTCAGAGTCCAGCGTGTCCCGGTAGCTCCGGACCGGCCGGTCCGCGAGGTGAATGGCGAACAGCGAGCCGAGGCCGGTGATCTGAGCGGCGATCCCGGCCTCGGCAAAAGCGGCCGCCAGATCCCGTCTGATCGCCCCACCCCTCGTATTGAGCAGATCGATCTCCTGGGGCGTGAGCAGCTCGAGCGTGACGGCGCCTGCTACCATGCCGATCGGATTGGCATTGTGGCTGCCGGGATGGGGAAGGGGCGGACGGCCATGGGTCGGATCGAAGAGAGCCATGATGTCGGCGCGACCACCGAAGGCCCCCAGCGGGAAACCTCCTCCAATCAGCTTGCCCAGACATGTCAGTTCGGGCGAGACGCCGAAGTACGCCTGCGCGCCGCCAGCGGCAACCCTGAAGCTCACCACCTCGTCGAAGATGAGGATGATGCCGAGACGTCGAGTCGTCTCCCGGAGCATCTCGAGATACTCCCGTTCAGCCGGGATCATCCCCGCGGACCCGAGCACTGGCTCCACAAGAACCGCGGCCAGCTGCTCCCCTTCCGCTTGAAGGATTCCCGCCGCGGCGTCGATCTCATTGAACGGCAGCACAACTACGTCGGCGGTTGCGTCGGCCGACAGACCATGATATCCGCCTTCAATCGTTGCAATGCGGGCTCGCCCGGTAAATGCACGTGCCGCCCGGATCGCGTTCATCGAGGCTTCGGTGCCGGAGCTGGTGAAACGAATCCGTTCCACCGACGGGATGCGCTCACACAGAATTTTGGCCAGCCGGAGCTGTGGCTCGGTCGATCCGGGAAAGCAGGTGCCTTTGCCTAGCTGGTGTTGAACCGCCTCGATGATGGCGGGATGCCCATATCCGTGAACCAACGAGGAATGATTGCCGGTGAAGTCGAGTAGCCGGTTTCCATCGATGTCGTATAGCCAGCATCCTTCCCCGCGATCCATGACCGCAGGATAGGGCCGGTAGAAGAGTGTACTCCGGGAGTCGCCGCCCGGCAGGTATTCGCGAGCCTCCGCGAAGAAGCGGCGCGACGCGGGCGTCCGGAGCCGGTAGACCTCCTCTTCTCTCGAGATCCTCGGTACTACCTGGGTGTCCATGCGCGTGCTCACCGGCCGCGGCGGCCCTTGAACACCGGGCGAGCCTCCTCCCCCAGATCCTCGGGGCCGTCCTGCTTGCGTGAAACCACCGGGCGCGGTGACGCCGCGCGGCGGCGCTGTCCCGAAGTGGATACGGATTGACTCGCGGGCGGGAAGGACAGCTCGTAGTCGCGACGCGTGTGTCCGGACGCTTTGCCGGTCAGCGCGATCAGCGCGGCCTCTGCCGCGTTTCGAATTGCTTCCAGGGACGCCTCCAAGGTGCCGCGTGCCAGAGCGTCCAGCCGGGCACCCTCGACTGCAAGGACCGACTCGAGCAGGCTGCGGGCGGCCGCTTCGCTCATCGAAACGCCCATCCGCTGCAGCGTCCCCCGAAGGATCCCTATGGCCTCTAGGCTGGGCTTGTAGCCGGGCTGAGCGTCGGACGAGGGCATATGGGTTACCTCCAGTTCTCCTATAGCTCCAGGGCGCGCCATAAATACCAACTCGCGACGCTACGATATGGGCGCCAGCGCTCACCCCGACGCGCCATGACGGAGGGCTCGGGCAGCTTTCGGGTGCGAAAGGTCATCCCGAAGCCCTTCCGCACGCCGAGATCATTGAGCGGCAGAACGTCGGGGCGTCCCAGCCGGAAAATCAGCAGCATCTCGGCGGTCCAGCGGCCGATCCCCTTTACGACCGTCAGCCGCTCGATGATCGCTTCGTCGTCCATGCGCCGAATACGTGCGAGCGAAGGCACGGTGCCGTCGAGCGTGCGCGCGGCAAGGTCGCGGACCGCGGCGGTCTTTGCCGCAGAGAGGCCGGCCTCCCGCAGCCGCTCCGGGGATATTTCGAGGAGCTCACCCGGCGTAGGGAAGCGCCGCGGAGCAAAGAGCCGGTTGACCCGTCCCAGAATAGTAGAGGCGGCTTTTCCGCTGAGCTGCTGGTAGACGATGGAACGAAGCAGCGCGGTGAACAGACTCTGGGTGGGCTCGGGCCGCATGCGGTACTCGCCGACCCGGGTCATTAGGGCACCGAGGTGCGGGTCCACCGTCGCCAGGTGCCGGCACGCGTCATCAGGGTCGAAGCACAGGCCGTGCGGCCGAAGCGGGCGAAGCGGGGCCGGAGCGAGAGCGGGCGAAGCCATATGGCAAACATACACGGATATGGTATGCCACCACTCAGGATAGGGCCGGTGCCGGCTTGACGGTCAGAAGCAGGCTCGCGGCGATGACCAGGAGCGAACCTGCTACCTGCCAGATGGTGGGCTGGTCGCCGAAGACCGGGATGGCCAAAAGGTAGGTGAATACTATGGATAGTCCCGACATGGCCGTCACCGGGGCGGCCCGGGCGAGAGAGTACGCCCGGGTCATCGCGAGCTGGGCTCCGCCTCCGGTAAGGCCGGCGCCGAGCAGGAACCCAGTGCCGGGCCAACCCGGCCAGTGCCAGACCGGGATGCTCAGGGCGAGGAACGTCACTGACGCGACCAATGAAAAGTGAAGGACCACCGCCTCGTGGCTCTCGCCGGGTCCGATCTTCCGGAGCCAGATCATCGCCAAGGCATAAAAGACGGCGCCGACAGTCGCTATCAGCGCAACCGGGATCTCCCCGCCGAAGGATGGGCGGACCACGGCCACTATGCCGGCGAACCCCAGCAGCACCGCCAGCGCGACATGCGCCCCGACCCGCTCGCCGAGCAACGGTCGCGAGAGCAGCGCCACGAAGATCGGCGCAGTGGCGCCAAGGGTCACCGCATCGCCCAACGCAATCCGACTGGAGGCGAGGGCGTAAAAGGTGCAGACGGCGGCGGTGGTGCCGAGCACGCTTCGGCGCCAGGTATTGGGCCCATCGGTGATCCGGAGGGGGCTGCCCCGGTACCGGGCCAAGCCGAGTGCGATCAGCGCACCCACGAGAAAGCGGGCTGCGGCGATCTCCGACCAGGGAAGCTCGCGTGCGCCCAATCGGGTGCACACATTCATCGCCGCGAAAAACACCTGAGCCAACACCATCCAGCCGAGGCCGTGGTGGGAAAGACGGGAAGGATGGGAAGGACGGGAAAGGCGGGAGAAGAGCGGGTCAGCGGCCATGTTCGACATAAAGTACTATCATCGATAGCCTATGACCCATAGCCCATAGCCACGAGCTCCCAGCTCCCATGCACCCAGACGAGTTCCGACAGCACGCGCACCAGTTGGCGGACTGGATGGCGGATTATTTTCGGGACGTCGGCACGATGCCGGTGACACCGGGCGTGCAACCCGGCGACATCCTCCAGCAGATCGCGAGTGGGCCGCCAGAGCAGGGCGAGCCGTTTCATCGGCTCTTTCAGCAGTTTCGTGAGATCATCATGCCCGGAATGACACATTGGAACCATCCGGGCTGGTTCGCCTACTTTCCCGCCAACAACAGTCCGCCATCGGTACTGGCTGAGATGCTCACGGCCACACTCGGCGCGCAGTGCATGTCATGGGCAACGTCGCCCGCGGCTACGGAGCTGGAACAGGCCATGATGGAGTGGCTCCGCCAGATGGTGGCCCTTCCTACCGGCTTTGTGGGGGTCATTCAGGACACGGCGTCGACGGCGACCCTGATCGCCCTGCTGTCGGCCCGCGAGAGGGCCACGGACCACGCCACCGTGTACACCTCGACGCAGGCGCACTCCTCGGTGGACAAAGGCGTCAAGCTTGCCGGATACGGACTGGAACGACTTCGCAAGGTTGCGGTAGACGCGAGCTACGCCATGCGACCGGATGAGCTGGAGCGTGCCATCGCCGCCGATCTGGAGGCCGGCCTCACGCCCGCCTGTGTGGTGGCCACCATCGGGACGACCTCGTCGACGGCGGTGGATCCGCTGCCGGCCATCGCCGGGATCTGCCGCCAGCATGGAGTCTGGCTCCACGTGGACGCGGCGTACGCCGGCGCCGCCGCGATCGTGCCCGAGCTGCGGCATCTCTTCGACGGGGTAGAGCACGCGGACAGCTTCGTCTTCAATCCCCACAAGTGGCTGCTGGTCAACTTCGATTGCAGCGCCTACTTCGTGCGGGATCAAGAGGCATTGGTTCGGACATTTCAGGTCACGCCCGAGTATCTCCGCACCGACCAGGACCGCGACGTCGTCAACTTCCGGGACTGGGGCATTCAGCTGGGACGCCGGTTTCGTGCCCTCAAACTGTGGTTCGTGATCCGGAGCTACGGGGTGGAGGGGCTTCGGGCGATGATCCGCCGGCACGTGGAGCTGGCGCAGGAGCTGGCCGGTTGGGTAGACGCTGATCCGGATTTCGAGCTGATGGCGCCGGTGCCGTTCGGCCTGGTGTGCTTCCGCTACCGTCCCGATGGCGTATCTGATACCCAGGTGGATGATCTAAACCGGCGCCTGCTCGCACGGGTGAACGCCAGTCGTCGGGTGCATCTCACCCATACGCAGCTGGGGGAGCGCTACGTAATTCGAATGGCCATCGGGCAACGGGAGACCGAGCGACAGCACGTCGAGGAGGCATGGGGTCTCATTCGTGACGCCGCAAAGGCAGTGTGAAGGATCCCTTCGAGTGATCTGAGGGATCCTTCACCGCGTTCAGGATGACCCCCTCAGTGGGTCAGCTTCCCGGCAGCCTGAGATACAGCAGCTGTCCACCCTCCTTCGAGACGTTCACCGTGCTCACGCCATCCTGATACGAAAACGGCAGAGTATGAGCCTGGACATCGAACAACCAGGTGCCTTCGCCCAACCAGTCCGATGCATCGATGATCCCGCTCGATTCCCAGCAGGTCCCGGCGGGCTCTGAGCACAGGTGACCGGTGATTTGTTCGTTGGTCAGCTCGACTACTGCCTGGGCCGGGCTGAGCGATCCGTCATTCCGGAACTTGAAGTTCCAGACCCGTTCGGCGCGGTTGAATCCGGCATACGCCGGGTCTTCCTGCAGCATCAGACTCTGTCGACCGGCCGCGATGTTGTCCGGCGATGCCCAGTCTCCGGCCGCCACACCGCGGGAGCGGGCCAGTAGCACAAGCTGGGCGTTCTGAGTGGGATTCGTTGGGTTGAGCTCCAAGCGATAGATCGAGCCATACAGGTCGCAGGGAGTCCCGTCGCATAGGGCGACGTTGTTGCCGGTGTCGACGAAATAGATGGCCCGCCTCTGTCCGGGGACGCCGGGGCGATGGTCGTAGTCGACGTCCTCCAGCCGCACGAACTTGAGCGCCTTGTCGGCGGCCGGAAGCGCGTCGACGGTGGTTTGGAGTTGGCCCGGATCAAGCAATCCGGGGTTAGTGATCTCGACAAATTTACCCGAGATCGGCTTGCCGGTCTCGAGATAACCGGAATTGGCCTTCGCGGTGGAGCTGAATACGTAGAGCTTGCCGGTGCCGTTCAGCACGCCGTCAGCGTTGTCAGCGACATACATGTAAAGCTCTGAATTCAACGTGTTGGGACCAGTCGGGCTGGTGTCGTCGGTGCCAATCATGATGGTCTTGCCACCGAACCCGGGGACCGCGATGTAGTTCTCATGCGCGAAGCGTCCCAGCCACGGCAAATTCCGAGTCTCGCTGCCATCCGCCCTGACCGCGAGCTGCATCCCTCCGGCCGTCGCGGTGGCGGACTCCTCACCGGTAAAGAACCATCCCGCAAAACCCTCGGCTGGGCCGTTGAACGCGGCCGAGCACAGCCGCTGGAAGAGGAAGCCAGCCGCCTTGCCGGTGATAGCATAGGAGCCGCTCTTCACGCTGAGCGTCGCCGGGTCGAGCACCAGCCGCGAGACTCTCGCGTTCGTGAATCTGCCGTCCACGCCGCCACTGGTGATCTCGTGGTTGGCAAACAGCACCAGGTCGTTCCCGTCCTGGTACGCTCCCAGGCCGTCAGGAATCGGGGCCCACACGCGCTGCTCGGCGTCGGCATCAGTCGCACCCGGGATGGCATCGCCAACGGTGATGATCGGCTTGAGCCGCGCCTGCGCGAGGAGTGCCCGCGCCTGCGCGGGCTGGCTGGTGACGAAGCCGGCACCGAGCGTGGGGGTGGAATTGGGGGACGATGGGGTGGTGAGCTCCCGGTCGCACGCGAGCATTGATGAGGCCGCGGCGGCGGTCAGAAAGGCACTGCATGACACGCATGTCTTTGCTCCAGATTCGGGGGATCCGCTTGTCTAAGTGGAACGGGCCGAATCTGGCCGGCGCACATCACCCGGGCGTCGAGCCCAGGTCTACGCTCAGTCTTGATCGTGCAAAGGGCATGTCACGGCGGGTCATCCCGCCAGAACCGCCTGCGCCGGTGCGAGGAGTGGTTGGAGGTAGCGACCAGTGTGCGAGGCGGGGACTTCGGCAATCTCCTCCGGCGTCCCCTGGGCCACGATGGATCCGCCGGCATCGCCCGCCTCGGGTCCCATGTCGATCACCCAGTCGGCCCGCTTGATCACATCGAGGTGGTGCTCGATGACGAGCACGGTGTGTCCGGCGTCCACCAGGCGGTCGAGGACATGGATCAGCACGCGAACATCGTCGAGATGGAGACCGGTGGTCGGCTCGTCGAGGATGTACAGTCGCCGGCCCTCGCGCTTGCCGGCCTGAGTCAGCTCCCTGGCGATCTTGAGTCGCTGCGCTTCACCTCCGGAGAGGGTCGTGGCCGGCTGCCCCAACCTGAGGTAGCCCAGGCCCACCTGCTGGAGCTGCCAGAGCGCGTGTCCCAGCCTGGGTTGATGGCGGAATCGGTTGATCGCCTCGTCCACGGTCCATTGAAGCACATCGTGGATGGACTTGCCCTGGATCCGCACGTCCAGCACGTCGGGACGATAGCGAGTGCCACCACATGCCTCGCAGGGGACGAAGACGTCGGCCATGAACACCATCTGCACCTGCACGTGCCCGGCCCCTTCGCAGCCCTCGCAGCGCCCACCCGGCAGGTTGAACGAGAAGGTGGCGGAGGTGTACTTCCGCTGGCGTGCCAGCGGCTGCTCGGCAAACAGCTCCCGGATCTCGTCAAAGGCCTTTATGTAGGTGACCGGGTTCGAGCGAGGCGAGCGGCCGATCGGCGACTGGTCCACCAGCAGCACGTCCTGGAGAAACTCCCAGCCGGTCATCGATGCGACCGCGCCGACCGGCTCGCCCAGATGGGACTTGGCCGAGTGCTCACCCCGGAGCCTCGCCTCGAGATGTCGGTAGATGACGTCGTGGAGTAGCGTGCTCTTACCTGAGCCGGAGACGCCGGTCACCGCGGTGAGTGCGCCGAGCGGGATATCCACGTCAACACTATGGAGATTGTGCAGGGTGGCGCCCCGGACTCGGAGCCACTGGGGACCAGTGGGTCGCCGGATGCTGGGTACCGCGATACGCTTCTGGCCGGTGAGATACTGGCCGGTCAACGATGCTTTCGCTTCCCGAACCGGCCCGGCGTGCACCACGCGGCCACCATGCTCGCCCGATCCCGGTCCCAGCTCCAGCATGAAGTCCGCCTGCAGAATCGCCGCGAGGTCGTGCTCGACCACGAGGACTGTGTTCCCGGCGTCCCGGAGCCGCCGCAGCAAGGCAAGCAGGCGATCGGTGTCCTTCGCGTGCAGCCCGATGGAGGGTTCGTCCAACACGTAAAGGGTGTCGACCAGGCGGGAGCCAAGGGCGTTGGACAGGGAGATCCGCTGGGCCTCGCCCCCGGAGAGGGTGCGGGTCTGCCGATCGAGGGTGAGATAGCCGAGTCCGACGTCCTGGAGGAAGCTGAGGCGGTCATCGAGTTGGTCCACGATCAGCTGGGCCACCTCGCGCTCGGTCGGCGTGAGAGAGAGACTGTGAAGCCACTGGTGTACGGCGTCCACCGAGCCTCTCGCCACCGCGCCGATGGTGTCATTGCCGATTCGAACCGAGAGCGCATCGTGGTTCAGCCTGCTGCCACCGCACTCGGTGCAGGTCTGGGCCAGCTGGTATTGGCGTAGAAAGACCCGGATGTACTGTTTGTAGCGCTTCTCCTCGAGCCCCTTCAGGAAAGGGAAGATGCCCAGGTAGCGGCCCTTCTTTCCATAAAGGAGCTCCCGCCGGTGCGCCGGCTTCAGTTTGGACCACGGCTTGCTGGCATCCGCACCGATGGACCGGGCAAACTCGAGCAGAATCCGGCGGCGTGTTTCGTATCGCGGCTTGGTCCAGGGATCGATCGCGCCCTCGCCCAGGGAC